>Ga0207679_10002067_pt1 | contig 12452 bp, 8 predicted proteins | sample KBSC73metaG_FD_184320 | JGI IMG/M metagenome (GOLD analysis project Ga0207679, IMG submission 184320) | Corn rhizosphere microbial communities from Kellogg Biological Station, Michigan, USA - KBS C7-3 metaG (SPAdes) (version 2) | ecosystem: Host-associated > Plants > Roots > Rhizosphere > Soil ...
CCTCGCCCTGACCCGCGACGAATCCCGCATGAGCCGCCAGCTCGCCCTGCGGATCGAGCAGCTGGTCGGCAATTTCCGCAGGATCACCGCGGTGAACCGCAACCTGAACTTCTTCACCAGCGGCTATAACTATATGATCCAGCTGATCCCAGCGCTATTCATCGCGCCGATGTTCATCTCGGGCGACGTCGAGTTCGGCGTGATCGGCCAGGCGGCGATGGCCTTCGCCACCCTCGTCGGCGCGTTCTCGCTCGTCATCACCCAGTTCCAGTCGATCTCGACCTATGCCTCGGTCGTGACCCGCCTGAGCGAGATGGTCGACGCGCTCGAGGACGCGCGCGTGCGGGACGAGAAATCCTGCCTCGATTGCCGGATGACCGGCGACCGCCTGGTGTTCGACCACCTCACCCTGCTTGCCACGGATGGCGACGGCGACCCGCGGGTCTTGCTCCACGATTTGAACGCCACGCTGCCGCCCCACCGCAGTTTGCTTGTGGTCGGCGAAAACCAGTCCGCCAAGTCCGCCCTCGTCCGCGCCATCGCCGGACTGCACGGAGCCGGCACCGGCGGCATCCAACGCCCGCCGACCGACAAGCTCGCCTTCGTCCCGGAGCACCCGTATCTGCCCCCCACCACGCTGCGCGAGCTGCTCACCCCGCCGGACGAGGAAACGCCGCCGACCGACGAACAGATCCTCGCCGCGCTCGACGAGCTACCCCTCGACCTGCCCGGAGCGAAGCAACACGATTTCGACACGCCGCGTCGCTGGAACCAGGTCCTGAACCTCGGCGACGAACAATTACTCGCCGTGACACGCGCCCTGCTCTCCAAACCGGATTTTCTCATCCTCGAACATCTCGACTCGACCCTCACCCCGGAAGAATACCACGCCGTGCGCCAGGCCATCGCCAGACGGCGGATCGCCTGCGTCGCGGTCGGCAATGGCAAAGCCACGGGCGAAACCTACGACGCCGTGCTCGAAATCGCCTGCGGCGGCTCGTGGCAATGGACTCCCTGCCGGAACCCTGCCCCCGAGGATCACTCCGGATCGTGATCCGCGGCTTGGTCCGCCAACCAACCCGCACGGTTTTCACGGATCAGCGCGATGGCGGCTTCGATGGAATCCACGCAACGGGGAATGTCGAAATCGGTCTCGCCCGCGAGTTCGATGCCCTCCCGCAACATCCACTGACGCCCCCATCCGACCAGTTCCTCCCACATTTTCCCGACGAGAATGAGCGGGGTTTGGCCCAAACGCCTGACCTGGAGCAGCTGCCAGGCGACCGACATTTCCAGCAAGGTCCCGATTCCCCCCGGCACCACGATGAAGGCGTCCGAGGCGATCATGAAATGGTGCAGACGCGAAAAGAACGTGCGATGCGCGTAGGCTTGGCCGACGAAAGGGTTGATCTCCTGCTCGAACGGCAGATCGACGCGGATGCCCACTGAACGACGCAGAGCCTCCGGATCGGCCGAAAGCGCGCCCTCATTGGCCGCCTGCATCAGCCCGGGTCCGCCTCCGCTGATGATGTCGCAGCCCATTTCCGCGAGGGCCGCGGCCAGCTGTTTCACCGAATCATAGGCAGGCGTCCCAGGCTTGATCCGGGCCGACCCGAAAATGGTGACGCGGTAGTTCTGGCGCGACGAGCGCCGCAACCGGGTGAGCTCGCTGACAGCGTCCCACATGCCGGTGACCGCGCGTTCGAGCACGGCGATGGTGGCGTCTTCATCACTGAGCCGGACGGCGTCCGGTTGTCCGAAGGGCGAGGATGGCGGGTTCATGATTCTCTTGGGTTCGAGGGTAGATCAGCGCGCAGGACGACCAGCGAGCGGCCGTCCATGAGATACGTTTCCATGTGGGCGAACCGCCGCTCCGTCGCGTCCGGTTGCGCCGTGTCAAACACGCACACCCAGTAAAGATCCCGGTGGCGCCCCCCCAGACGGAAGCCGACCATGTCCGGCCGAGCGTTGAACAGGATGACGAAGGAATCGCCCACGATCGGTTCGCCCCGCGCGTCGGTTTCCTCGATCTGGTTGCCCGGCAGCGCCATGCCGAGGCATTGGACGTGGTTCGACCGCCAATCGCCGTCGCCCATCTCCATCCCGTCCGGTTTGAGCCAGTAGAGGTCCTTGACGTCCTCGCCGTGGATCGGCCGGCCTTGGAAAAAGCGTCTGCGGCGGAACACCGGCTGGTCGCGCCTCAGTTTCAACAGCATCCGGGTGAATTCGAGCAGGCTGGCGCGTTCCGGGCCGAACTCCCAGTCGAGCCAGGTCAGCGGCGAGTCCTGGCAGTACGCGTTGTTGTTGCCCTGTTGCGTGTGCCCGGATTCATCGCCCGCGAGCAGCATCGGCACGCCCTGGGACAGCAGCAGGGTGGCGAGAAAATTCCGCTGCTGGCGGGCGCGCAGGCGGTTGATCTCCAGGTCGTCGGTCGGCCCCTCGACCCCGTGGTTCCAGCTGTCGTTTTGATCGCTCCCGTCGCGGTTGCCCTCGCCGTTCGCCTCGTTGTGCTTGCGGTTGTAGCTGACGAGATCGCGCAGCGTGAACCCGTCGTGCGCGGTGATGAAATTCAAGCTCGCACCGGGCGAACGGTCGTCGTCGCCGTAAAGATCGCTGCTGCCCGCGAGGCGCGTCGCCAGCTCGCCGACCGACGCACCGCCACCGTTCCAGAACCGCCGCATGCTGTCTCGGTAATGGCCGTTCCATTCGGTCCACAGCACCGGAAAGTTCCCGACCTGATAGCCGTCCGGCCCGAGGTCCCAAGGCTCGGCGATGAGCTTCACCTGCGACAACACGGGATCCTGGTGGATGATGTCGAAGAACGCGCCGAGGCGGTCGACCTCCCACAGCCCGCGCGCCAACGCGCTGGCCAGGTCGAAGCGGAACCCGTCGACGTGCATCTCCAGCACCCAGTGGCGAAGCGAGTCCATGATGAGCTGGAGCGTCTGCGGGTGCGCGACGTTGAGCGAGTTTCCGCAGCCGGTGAAATCGACGTAGCGTGAGCGGTCGGCGGACAGCCGGTAGTAAGCCTCGTTGTCGATGCCGCGGAACGACAGCACCGGACCGCCCGGACCGCCTTCGGCCGTGTGGTTGTAGACCACGTCGAGCAGCACCTCGATCCCGGCCGCGTGCAGCGCGCGCACCATCGTCTGGAATTCCTCGACCGCCCCGTCCGGTCCGGTCGCCGCGAAACGCGGGTCGGGGGCGAAATACCCGAGCGTGTTATAGCCCCAGTAGTTCGTCAGCCCGCGCGCCACCAGATGCGGTTCGTCGAGGTGGTAGTGCACGGGCAACAGCTCGACGGCGGTGATGCCGAGCTCCCGCAGGTGGCCGATCGCCGCCGGCGACGCGAGCCCGGCATAGGTGCCTCCCAGCGGTTCCGGCACGCCGGGATGCAGCCGGCTGAACCCTTTGACGTGCAATTCGTACACCACCGTCCGGTGCCAGGGCGTCCGCAGCAATCGATCGCCCTGCCAGTCGAAAGTCGTATCGACCACCCGGGCGAGCGGCGCGAAGGGCGCGCTGTCCGCCGCCGGATCCATGACGGCGGGATCAGGACGCAAATCGCGCGCGATCGCCTTGGCGTAGGGGTCGAGCAGCACCTTGGAGGGCAGGAAAATCCGGCCGTTCGCGGGATCGTGCGGCCCGTACACGCGGTAGCCGTAGATCTGCCCCGTCCGCAGCCCGGGCACGTAGCCGTGCCAGATCCGGTTCGTTTTCTCGGGCAGGACGATCCGTCGCGACTCGGCGCGGTCGCCGGGCGAATCGAACAAGCACAGCTCGACCCGTGTGGCCCGTTCGGAAAAGAGCGCGAAGTTCACGCCGTTCTCGTCGGCGGTCGCACCGAGCGGCCATGGGCGGCCGGGCCAGACGGGAGCGGGCATGGGCGGGAAATGGTAGGGAGATTCAGGCCGCCACGGGCGGCAGCAGATACAAGGTCAGCGCGAAAATCAGATACACCATCAGCACCAGCACGCCGACGAACCAGGCCGAGCGCCCGCCGTTGGTCGCGAACGCGGCGGTGATCGCGGCGATCAGCATCATCACCACCGAACCCGGCCAGAATTTCAGATCCATCGGCGTCGGCCCGATCACGTAGCTGAGCAGCACCAGCACCGGAGCGACGAACAAGGCGATCTGCGCCGCGCTGCCCAGCGCGATGCCCACGCTCAAATCCAGGCGGTTCTTGCGCGCGGCGGAAAACGCGGCCGCCATTTCCGCGACCCCGCCCACCAGCGCCACCACGACGAAGCCCACGAACGCCGGCGTCATCCCGAACGCCTTCGCCGCGTGCTGCGCCGACTCGACGAACACCTCGCTCACCAGCGCCACCAGCACCGTCACCCCCGCCAGCACGCCGAGCGCCAGCCCGGTCGGCCACGGTTCACCCTCCTCTTCCTCCCCATGCCCGGCGCTACCGAACAGGTCGCGGTGCGTCTTGAGCGAGAACAACAGCCCGAGCGCGTAGGCCCCGATCAACAGCACCGCCAGCCCCACGCTCAGCTTCTGGTTGAACACTTTCGAAGACCCGGAATCCACCTCGAGGATCGCCGAAGGGACCAGCAGCGCGATCGTGGCGAGAAACAGCAGGCCCGCCTGGAAACGCGCGCCGACCCGGTTGAACTCCTGCGTGTGGTGCTTCAACCCGCCGAGCAGGAACGAGGCGCCAAGCATGAACAGGGTGTTGGCGACGATCGCGCCGGCCACCGACGCCTTCACCAGCAGGTATTGCCCGGCCCGCAGCGCCGCCAGCGCGATCACCAGCTCGGTCAGGTTGCCGAGCGTGGCGTTGAGCAAGCCCCCCACCGCGTCGCCGGTCTTGGCCGCGACCGACTCGGTGGCGTGGCTCAGCAACGCCGCCAGCGGGATCAAAGCGCCGAGCGAGAGCAGGAAGTGCAGCGTGCCCGCCTCCGGGGCGAACGACAGCGAGGCGAACACCAGCGGCACGCACACCAGCAGCCAGAGCAGCGGGTTGTGGCGGATTTCCGAAAGCAGGGTTTTCATGGCGGAAGGTGATGCCCGGCCCGACCGGGTGTTTCCATGCATTCGCCTCCATCATGTGGCGCGGGCGAATCCCGGCTATTGCACTTTAGTCCAGCGCAGGCGGTTCGTGAAATTCCATTTACCACCCCTGTTGGAACCTCCACCATGCGAGGGTGAGCAACGAATCCACGCTTTGGCAGGGCAGCCCGTCCCAGTGGCTGAACCTCGGCCCCTACCTGCTGATCCTTCTGATGGCAGCCGGAGCGATCACCGGCGGTGTCTTCTTCCCGCCCGCCTTCGCCCTGCTCGCGATCCCGCTGCTTTACGCCGTCTGGCGCTGGCAACTCGTGCGCTCGACCCGCTTCGAGCTGACCACCGAACGACTGCGCCTCACCCGCGGCGTGATCAACCAGCGGATCGACGAAATCGAACTCTACCGCGTGAAGGACATCTCGATGATCCGACCGCTGTGGATGCGCCTCACCGGCCTCGCCTCGGTCATCCTCGAAACCTCCGACCGCTCGCAGCCGGAGCTGGTGATCCGCGCCGTCGCCAACGGCGTCGAACTCCGCGAGGAGCTGCGCCGCCAGGTCGAGGCGATCCGCGACCGCAAGCGCGTGCGCGAGCTCGACATGGAGGAGCACCACGACGACTCGTTCACAGCCTGAACCAGCCGCCGCGCCTGCCCGCCAGCGCGGCCGCCCCGGCGATCGCCACGCCGAGAAACGCCATCGCCCAGACGCCGAGCGCCGCGGCCATTTCCGTGCCGTTGCCCAGCGTGCTGAGCAACGCGTAGATCGCCTTGGTGATTGGGTAATGCTGCGCCTGCTGGGCGAGGATCAGGCTGTCGCTCACCTCCATCATCGCGAAGGCGAAGGCGAGGATGCAGCCCGCCGCAAGATGCGCCCCGATCAGCGGCAGGGCGATCCGCCGCAGCATCCGGAACGGCGTCGCGCCGAGCGAGCGGGCCGCTTCTTCCAACACCGGATTCGCCTGCTGCAATCCGGCAGCCGCCGCCCGCACCAGATAGGGCAGCCGCCGGATCGCGTAGGCGATCACCAGCAGCCCGAACGGACTGCCGCCCGCGCCGACCAGGAAATGGAACGGTTTGCCTTCCTGCGACAGCGCCAGATAGCCGAACGCCATCACCAGGCCCGGCACCGCCAGCGGCAGCATCGCCAGCGTGTCGAGCCAGCCGCGGAGCTTCAGATTGCTGCGCACCACGACCCACGCGACCCCGAGGCCGGTCGTGAGAGCAAGCACCGTCGCCCCGGTCGCATACAGCAGGCTGTTCTGGATCGACGGCACGACCAGCCCGTTCCCCAGCGCCTCGGTGAAATGCCGCAGCGTCAGGTGCTCGGGCAACACCGTGCCCGCCCAGTTGTCGGCGACGGACAGGACGATCACGCCGAGGTGGGGCAAACAGGCGAGCCCGGCGACGGAGCCGAACGCCGCCGCGCAGGCGAACGCCTTCCATCCGCGCGCCGGCTTGGCCGCGCTCCCGCCCTGCGGCCGCGGTGCCGTCCCGAGCCGGGCTCGCCCGAGCGCGAGCTTGGACAGGGCGAAGGTTCCGGCCGCCGCGGTCATCAGCACCGCCGCCAGCGCGTAGGGGATCGGGTTTTTGTCCAGCCCCTTGATGCCGTCGAAAATCTGCACCGCGGCCACGCGGCCGTAATCGAACACCAGCGGCACTCCGAGCTCGGTGAACGCCCAGATGAACACGATCGACGCCCCGGCGAACACGCCCGGCATCGCCAGCGGCAGGGTGATCCGCCGGAACCGCCGCCACGGCGGGCAGCCGAGGTTTTCCGCCGCCTGTTCCATCGCCGGGTCGAGGTTCGAAAGCGCCGCCGTGATGTTCAGATACAGGATCGGGTATAGGTGCAGCGCGTTCATCGCCACCATCCCGCCGAAGCGCCCGTGCGCCAGCCAGTCGAAGGGCGCGGCGGCGTCCATCCAGCCGAGCTGGACGAGCAGGGCGTTGAGCGCGCCCTCGACGCCGAGCATCTGCTTCACCCCCACCGCCCCGACGAACGGCGGCAGCACCATCGGTGCGAGCACCAGCGCGCCGAGCCACGATTTGCCCGGGAACTCGTGGCGGTGCGCGATCAGCGACAGCGGAAACGCCAGGCCCAGCGCCGCCGCCGTGCTGGCCAGCCCGAGCCCGAACGCGTTCGCCAGCCCCTCGCGGTAGATCGGAGTGCCGAACACCATCCCGACCGCCTCCAGCGTGAACGCCCCGCCGTTCCCAACGAACGCCTGCCGCAGGACCGTCCATGCCGGATAGAGGAAAAACACGCCGAACAGCGCCACCGCTGCCAGCGCGATGCCTCGGGCCGTCCCGCGTTTCATCGCTCCGCCGTCCTTTCCACCATCGCCGCCGCCCGGCGGAAGTTCGCGCGGAACCTCTCGCCCAGCTCGCGGGCGCGCGCCGCCGCCGCCAAGGGGTCGCCACCGTCGAGCACCGCGTCGCCCTGCCCGAACGCCTCGTACGGAACCGCGGAAACATCGAGCAGCACCGCCGTCGCCTCCGGCGGGAAACCGGCCGCCGCCACCGCCCGCCACGCCCGGGTCAGCTCGTCGTGCGAGTCGATGCAGGCCACCTTCACGAGCTGCCGCAGCGTGTTGAACGCCTTGCCGGTGAGCTCCTTGCGGTAGAAGAATCCGCCCTCGACGCGGGCGAACGGATCGACCTCCGGCAACGTCGACCGACGCAGGTTTACCGCCGTGTACACGTCGCGCCGGATCGGCGTGCGGTGCAGCGCCCGTTCCTTCGGGCCGCCCGCTTCGCCCGGTTTGAAAAACCACAGGACCTGCCCCTCAGGACTCAGGCAGAACTCGACGAACGCCTGCGCGAGCTCCGGATGCGGCGCGCCCTTCAGCACCGCCACCGGATCGGCGCTGAACGAGCCGCCCGCCTCCGGCGCGATCCATCCGACCCGCGACGAGCCGTCCGCCCGCCGCCACTTTTCCGCATACGCCCGACCGTAGAAATCGATGCACATCCCCGCCGCCGCGTCGCCTTGCCCGATGTCGTGCGGCACCTTCGACGCGCTGTCGGTGAAATAGCGCGCGTTCGCCGCCATCCGCAGGATCGTCCGCAAACCGTCCGCCCAGCCGGCGCTCCTCGCCTCGGGCGTATCGCCCCGCTCACGGATCGCCCGCTGCATGTCCGATTGCACCAGCAGCTCGAACGCCCGCGCCACCGAACCGCTCTTGGTCGGATCCGCCAGCGCCACCGTTCCCATCAGCCGCGGATCGCCCAGATCCGCCCAGCTCCGCGGTTCGCCCGCCCCGAGCCGCTGCAACACACCGGGATTGTATGCGATCCCGAACTGCGACAGGCAGCAGCCCACCCAGCTCCCGTCCGCCGCCCACAACCGTTCGCCCGTGAGCTCGGGCGGGACCGCCGCCCGCTCGCCGAACCACTCCGGATACCGGTCGAACACCGCCGCCCGCGCCAGCCGGCCTTGCTTCGCCTGCGACGCGAAATCCGGCTCGCCGCCGCCGAAAAACACGTCGATCCCAATCCCCTCCCGCCCGGTTTCCGCCGCTGCCTTGAACCCCGCGTCCAGCACCATCCGGATCTCCGACGTGCCCCCCGGCGTCCGCCAATCGACATAAAGCGACCGACCCGTTTTCGCCCGCCACCAGTCGCCGAACGCCCGGGCGAACTCGCGCCGGATCGTTTCATTGTGCGGACTGATGACCACCAGCCGGTCGTCTGCATCCACCGTCAGCCGTTCGCCCGCCACACGCCGGAACGCCAGGGGCAATCCCACCAGCAACGCGAGCAACAAGCCAATGACCGCCAGTCGATTCAAAAGATTCAATCGGTTGTTTCAATCGGCAGCGCCACCCCGTCATCCGGCCTCACGCACAGGAGGACCGGGCGTTCGCCCGGCTCGCGGAGTTCGTGCGGATTGAGTTCGATCACCCGCTGCGGACCGGCTGCGGTTTCCACGAGATACTGGATGCGCTGGCCGGCGTAGGTGCGCTCGACCACCCGTCCCTCGATCCCCTCGCCCGGCCCGTCGACGAGGAGCCACGCCTCCGGGCGGATCGAAAGCCTCACCCGTTCGCCCGGCCCCGGCGCCCACCCCGGCCGTGTCACGCTCCCCGGCAACCGGCCCGCCGCGGTGGCGATCGACAACCCGCCACCGCCCGACTCCTCAACCACGCCTTCCAGCAGGTTCGTTTCCCCGATGAAGGCCGCCACATGCGCGCTCTGCGGGCGGCGGTAAATTTCCTCCGGCGTCCCGATCTGGGCGATCGCCCCCTTGTCCATCACCGCCATCCGGTCGGCCATCGAAAGCGCCTCCTCCTGATCATGGGTCACGTAGATCGCGGTCAGGCCGTTTTCCTTCACGATCCGCCGGATCTCGTGGCGCATCTCCAGCCTCAGCCGGGCGTCGAGGTTCGACAGCGGTTCGTCGAGCAACAGGCACTTCGGTTTCACCACCAGCGCCCGGGCGAGCGCCACCCGCTGCTGCTGGCCGCCGGAAAGCTGGTCGATCGCCCGTTCGCCCATCCCGGCCAGATGCACCCGCTCGAGCGCGTCCTCGACCTGCCGCCGGATCTCCGTCTTCGGCAGCCGCCGCTCCTCCAGCCCGAACGCGATATTCCCCGCCACGCTCAAGTGCGGCCACAGCGCGTAGCTCTGGAACACCATCGCCGCCTCCCGACGGTGCGGCGGCAGCCTCGTCACGTCGCGGTCGCCAAAATGGATCGCCCCGGCATCCGGTGTCTCCAGCCCGGCGATGCACCGCAGCAGTGTGGTTTTCCCGCAACCCGACGCTCCGAGCAGAAAAAACAGCTCGCCCGGCGCCACGTCGAGACTCACTCCGTCGAGCGCCCGGACCTTGCCGAACGCCTTCGTCACCGCCTCCACGCGAATCGATTCCATGCGCGAACATGCTCCCGCACCCGCGCGCGGAGGCAAGCCGGAAGCGCGCCCGCGCCCTGTGGCGGGAAATTTTCCGCCGATTTCTTGCAAAGATTCGCTTGCCAAACCGGCCCGCGCCGGGCTACTTCCGCCGCGCACCGAATCACCTGCTCGGGTGGCGGAATTGGTAGACGCGCTAGACTAAGGATCTAGTAGGGCGACCTGTGGGGGTTCGAGTCCCCCCTCGAGCACCATTCGATTCGTTTTGCGAGAACGCTCACCCTAACCGGTGAGTTTTTTCGTTCTAGGACTGGGGGGGGACGAGAATGCAGCGGGAGCTTTGCGACCTTCATCCACCGGCGAAGCCGCTGACCGGCATGGACCGCAGGTCAACCCCGGGGTTCGAATGCGGCGGGAGCATCGCGACCCCTCATTCACCGGCCAAGCCGCTGGTTGGCATGGACCGCAGGTCAATCCCCCCTCGAGCACCATCAATCATTCGATCGCGAAACAAGCCCGCCCTCACCGGCGGGCTTTTTCGTGCCCCCCGGGACCGCGCGTTGCCAAACGCGCCTTTCTTTTACCCCCCTGGGACCGCGGAATCCATTCCGCCTCTGACAAAGAGCGAGTTGGGCAACTCGCGGCCCCGGCGAATCCGACCCCAAAAGCACCCCCACGGATCACCGCCGTCCACCAGTCACTCCTCTTCCGCCACCTTCGGCGAAGGCAGCGCATCGAGCTTGCCGTATTTCCCGCGCTTTTGCCGCGCGAGAATCTTATCCGCCCGCGCCAGAATCGTTTCCCTACAGAATTCCTTGAGGCTCTCGGCCCCGATCACCCGGCTGGCGCGGTCCGCCCGATCGAATTCCTCAGCGGTGTCGAACACCTGATTCCAAGGCGGAGCATCCGCCCGCACCTCCTGCTGCCGCGCCGCCTCCAGCGCCAGAATCCGCACCACCTGTTCCTGAAACTCCGCCGTTCGCTTTCCCTTCGGCCCCATGTACTGGCGGACCGTGTTGTCGCTGAGTTTGAGCTGCTTGGCGAGCCAGGCCTGGTTCTTCCCCAGCGCCGCCAACCGCCGCCGAATCTCCTGAGGTTCAATCACCTAACCATTTTATGGGCGCGACGAAGGGGATGGAGAACGGAGTTGAATCGGGATAATCGATAGCGATTTTGGACAATTCGTTCCGAAGCCGATTATCGGCTCTTCATCCGATTTGCCTCATCGGCCGAGGACCGAATTTGACCCACCCCACGAGGGACGATTCCGTGAGATAGACAAAATTTGTCTTTTTTGTCTATTTGGCCACAGCCTTTCCATGGCGACCACCGCCCCCGCCCTACGCTCCCCAATGTTCGAACAAGCCTTCAAGAATATCGACGACGCCCTCCACAAGGACGCGGGGTGTTCCACCGAACTCGATTACGCCGAGCAGACCTCCTGGCTGCTCTTCCTGAAATACCTCGATGGCCTGGAGCAGGACAAAGCCGCCGAAGCGATGCTGGAGGGCCGGAAATACAGCCACATTCTGGAGAAGACCTACCGCTGGGAAAGCTGGGCCGCGCCGAAGAACCGGAAAGGCGAGATCGACTCCAATCAGGCGATGTCCGGCGACGACCTGCGCGAGTTCGTCGACGACTACCTCTTCCCCTACCTGCGGAAATTCAAGCAACGCGCGACCGGCCCCAACACGATCGAATACAAGATCGGCGAGATCTTCGGGGAGCTGAAGAACAAGATCACCAGCGGCTACATCCTGCGCGACATCATCGACGAGGTGGACCAGCTCCGATTTCGTTCGCAGAAGGAGAAGCATGAGCTGAGCGCGCTCTACGAGGAGAAGATCAAGCGCATGGGCAACGCCGGCCGGAACGGCGGCGAGTATTACACGCCGCGTCCGCTGATCCGCGCCATCATCCGGGTGGTGGACCCGAAGCCGGGCGAGACGATCTACGACGGCGCGTGCGGTTCCGGCGGCTTCTTGTGCGAGGCCTTCGACTACCTCCGCGCGGAACACCCGAAGCGCACCGTGGCGCAGGAGCGCGCGTTGCAGGAAAAGACCTTCTACGGCAAGGAGAAGAAGTCCCTCGCCTACGTCATCGGCATCATGAACCTCATCCTGCACGGGATCGAGGCGCCGAACATCGTCCACACGAACACCCTCGCGGAAAACCTCGCCGACATCGAGGAGAAGAGCCGCCACCACGTGGTGCTGGCGAACCCTCCTTTCGGCGGCAAGGAGCGGCCGGAGGTGCAGCAGAACTTCCCGATCCGCACCGGCGAGACAGCCTTCCTCTTCCTCCAGCACTTCATCCGCATTCTCAAGGCGGGAGGCCGGGCCGGCATCGTCATCAAGAACACCTTCCTTTCCAACACCGACAACGCTTCGGTGAGTTTGAGGAAGCATCTGTTGGAAAGCTGCAACCTCCACACCGTGCTCGATTGCCCCGGCGGCACCTTCCAGGGCGCGGGCGTGAAAACCGTGGTGCTGTTCTTCGACAAGGGCAGCCCGACGCGGAAGGTCTGGTTCTATCAGCTCGATCCCGGACGCAACATGGGGAAAACCAACCCGCTCAACGACGC
>Ga0207679_10002072_pt1 | contig 12438 bp, 11 predicted proteins | sample KBSC73metaG_FD_184320 | JGI IMG/M metagenome (GOLD analysis project Ga0207679, IMG submission 184320) | Corn rhizosphere microbial communities from Kellogg Biological Station, Michigan, USA - KBS C7-3 metaG (SPAdes) (version 2) | ecosystem: Host-associated > Plants > Roots > Rhizosphere > Soil ...
CTTAAAATTCTTTCGTTAAAAAATCAACAAGTGCGTCTCGCCAATGAGGCATTTCGTAAATCCCGATCTTCTTCAAATTCTGATTCTCCAACACTGAATAAAACGGCCGTTTCACCACCAATGGAAAATCTTTTACGCTGGCAGGATAAAGTGGTGTCTTTAATCCAAGGGTTTCCCAGATCACTTTTGCAAACTCGTACCAGGAAACTTCTCCCGCACAGCTCATATGATACAAACCAAACCCATCTGTTTCGATCAAAGCAGCCGTATTCTTTGCAATATGATAAGTAGGCGTGGGCGTAAGTATTTCGTCATTCACCACTCGTACCTCCGGCTTTTCATTTGCCAGCTTCACCATCGTTGTTATAAAGTTCCCCCCTTTGGCGCGGCAGGGCACTTTACCATAAATACCCGAAACCCGTATCACATAAGACTTATCACAATAATTCAAAACAAAATATTCCCCCGAAAGTTTCGTGTTAGCATATACACTCAGAGGATTCGGACGATCGTCTTCAGTATACGGTTTTTGCTTTTTGCCGTCAAACACATAATCGGTACTATAGTGTACCAACCTGGTGTCAAGGTCCTGGCAAACCTTCGCCAGGTTCATTGCGCCGATCCCATTTATTTGAAAAGCCTTAGCGGGAAATTTTTCCGCTTCCGGAACGATATGGTAAGCAGCGGTATTTAAAACAACGGCAGGTTTTATCGCTGACAAAACATTTCTCACGCTATCGATGTCAGTTATCTCAATGTCACTATGGTTCAAACCTGTTACATCATGTTCAGCCGACAGTACTTCCATGAGATCAGTTCCCAATTGTCCGTTAGATCCTATGACCGCAAGTTTCATTGGGCAAGCTGTTTAAAAACGTGAATGTTATAATAATTAGGGTTATCAAAATCTTTGAACTTGTCAACGTTACTGATAAGGTTATTTAAGATCGCTGCTACATCGTGCTTCGGTTTAAAACTCAATGTGGTGACTGCCTTATCGTTTGTGACCTTATAATTTCTGAAATCATTGATGTTTTTAATATTTAGCTTTACGTGTTTTCCCATTTTTGTTTCAACCGCTTCTTTTACAAGATCAGCGACTTCACCGACAGTATAATTTCCACTTGATAAATTGAAAACGCCGGTGATACCATCTGCACTTTCTATTCCACGTATGTATGCACTGATTGCATCTTCAATACTTAAAATGGGTCTCCAGATCGAAGGATTATTTACAGTGATCAGTCCATCCTTAACAGCGGTCTTAAACATCGTATTTACGATAAGGTCAAGCCTCATCCTTGGACTATAGCCGCTGACCGTTCCCTTGCGAAAACATATCACTGAAAAATTTTTATCGGCCATTTTCAATACACCTTCCTCACCCTGCAATTTTGAAATACCATAGGGGTAATTAGAAACGGCAGGCGCTGTTTCGTCATATAGTTCATTGACTGTATAGCCATATACAGAACATGAACTGGCGTAGATAAATTTTCTTACACCGGCCCTCTTAGCGATATAAGCGAGGTAAGACGGCGATGATGCATTATAGACAAAATTCTTAGCGGGGGAAAATTCGGCCATAGGATCGTTGGATAGACCAGCTAAAAAGATCACTTCATCATATTGCTTCAGTTCATCTTCATGCAGGTCAAAAATATCCTTCTTCATCACCTTTACGTCGGAAGGCAGATGATTACCGAACCACAAAAGGTCTATCACATCCACCACATATCCACGTTCCTGCAGCCTGGGTATCAAAGCTGAGCCAATATATCCTGCGCCACCGGCAATTAAGATCTTCATGTCTTTAAATTGGATTAATAAGAAAAGTTTTTAGACGCCGGCTTTGACAGCCATTGCTCAAGAGTTTGTGCTACTTCATCTTTCTTAGAAAGTATTGGTTCCTTCACAGGCCATTTAACGCCAATTGCCGGATCATTCCATAATACTCCTGATTCTGCCTTGTTACTGTAAATACCGGTGCATTTATATTGTATCTCGGCAAATTCGCTGAGAACACAAAATCCTCTTGCAAAACCTGCGGGAGCATACACTTGTTTTCGATTTTCGACAGAAGCCTCAACCCCGATCCATTTTCCCAAAGTGGGTGAACCCATGCGAATGTCAACTGCCACGAGAAAAGCCGTACCCTGGGTGACTCTCATGAGTTTTCCCATTGGGGGATCCCACTGAAAATGTAAACCCCTGACAACGTTTTTTGCAGAGCGGGAGTGATTATCCTGTACAAATTCGAGATTTAATCCGAATTCGGAAAACTTATCCTTTCTATATGTCTCGGTAAAAAAACCGCGGTCATCCTGGAAGATATCCGGGGTTATAATGAGCAGGTCCCTGATGCCGGTCTGTTCGACGTTGAATTCCATATGGAAGGTTAGAAATTTGAGCTGCAAAAATATGCGTTCATAAATAAATATGTGAATCAAAATGATCTTTTTCCGGTTCACACTTTATCAAATAGAAAAAGCAATATGCCCTTACATGATAAATAACAATCATTCGCTCAGTCACCCATGAATGTAAATCCTCAGATATGTATGATATTTTCCAGAATGGCACCGTGTTTGAAAACTTATAGATATTATTCATCAAAAATCTAGGTTATGAAGAAAAATGTAAGGTCAAAAATTTGGGCGATCGCAATGGCAGGCTCTGTATTTTTTATGACAGCCTGCGACAATAGCGATTATACCAAAAGCCCCGCGGCGGGAAGCGATAGTTCCGCCAACAGTAATGACACAACAATGAACAATGCTCCCATAAGGGATACGACCTCGGCTGCTGTAGCCACACCGGATAAAACCAACATGGCAAAGAAAAAAGGGAAAGTAACCATAGGCAAAGTCTCAGAAAAAAGAACAACAGGCATGAGACCCGATAAAGATGGTGTTTATGAAATGACAGATGTCCAACCCACTTACCCGGGGGGACAAGAGGCTTTGGAAAGTTACGTCAATAACAACATAACCTATCAGCAACCGGCACTTGATGAAAATGTTGAGGGTACGGTAAATGTTCAGTTTGTTGTTGATGAAAATGGAAAGGTGACCAACGCAAAGACAATCGGCAAAGAATTAGGAAATGGACTTGATGAGGAGGCTGTAAGAGTGATCTCAAACATGCCGAAATGGACGCCAGGTAAAGTAAAAGGGAAAGAGGTAAAAACAAGAGTTGTTTTGCCGATCACTTATAAGGTAGAAGAATAAAAAAGCAATTGCCTCTTATATAATGCCCTGATTCCGTCGGGGCATTTTTTTAAAATCAAATAGCCTCCGGAAAGCCGAAGGCTATTAACAAGCAATGAGAAAACTATTCGCTGTAGGGGGAGGATTCGAACCTCCACGGGGCAGTTAGCCGCAACACAAAACTTAGTGGTCAACCCTGGTCAGGCCTCCCGATAGATCGGGACGTCGGCTCTATGTTGTGTTTGTACTGTTATCCCCACCCCCGAGACAAGAGGGCATGTCTGCCAAAGGTTTCATCACCCCACAGTATTAAAATGAGTAATCAGTGATCAGTAATGAGTGACAAACCGTCGAGTGGTTTTAACTCATTACTCATTATTCATCACTCATTATATCAATGAACTTGATAGAACAAAAATAAACCAATGAGGCATTTTATTCCAAATTATTCAATAAATATTTTGAAATTATAGAAATTATCCAAATATTTGCTTGCAAATTGAATTTTTTCAAAAACCACGCATGAAAATGGCTGCTAAATTGAATCTTGACAAACTCGATCTCCAGATCATCCATCACATGATGGAAGACGCCGAGACTTCTTATGCGGATCTTGGTAAGAAACTATTTGTCTCAGGGGGCACGATCCACGTCCGTATCAAAAAACTCCAGGAAGCCGGTATCGTTAAAGGTACCAAACTCAGCGTGGACCTCAAGCAATTGGGCCACGATGTGATTGCATTTATTGGTATATATCTCGAAAAAAGTTCTTTATATGATTCCGTTGAAAAGGAGTTACAGAAGATCTCAGAGATCGTTCGTCTCAACTATACTACCGGCAATTACAGCATGTTTGCTGAAGTTGTCTGCAAGGACATTAACCAACTAAGATTCGTATTGCATGATCAACTCCAAAAAATAAAGGGCATCGAAAGAACCGAAACCTTCATATCGCTTGAAGAAAGTTTTAACCGTAATGCTAAAGTGCTGAATTGATTTTTATGGTGCCGGCTGCATTGCTACTACCAACGTCTGTTGTGTCACTCACTTGTGCGTTCAGTAATTCTATTCAACAAATTAGAATATCAAAACCTTTGTGGCCTTTGTGTATCCTTCGTGATCTTTGTGGCCTAAAAATGATTGCTGTACGTTCTGGTCACAAAGCACATAAACCTGCCCGCCGGACAGGCAGGGAAGCACAAAGAACACAACAAGAAAGTGGTGAAACTGAGCTATTACAATTACAATATCTTAATATCCCAATATCCCAATATCAATTCCCCACTCACCACTCACCACTCACCACTCCCCCTTCATGAGTCACTCCAAATTCTATTCCTCTCTGCTATTACTCATAGTCCTTAATGCTTTCATTAAGCCGTTTTGGATATTTGGAATTGACCGGCAGGTGCAAAACATAACAGGTGCTGCCGAATATGGAACTTATTTTTCTTTACTTAATCTTTCAATCGTTTTTGGTTTCTTACTCGATTGGGGGCTGACCAACTTTATTAACCGCGAATTAGCAGCAAAAAAAACTGAATTACAGCAACAACTCGGAAGCTTCATTTTACTTAAAATTCTCTTTGCTGTCGTTTATACGATCGTCGTTATCGCTGTTGCAATATTATCAGGCGTAAAGCGATGGGACATTTTAGCGGGAGTGATAGCGATCCAGTTCCTTACTTTTTTATTTCTTTTGTTGCGAAACATTATCACTGCCAACCAGTGGTTCAAAACTGATGCATGGCTCTCTGTGCTTGACAAAGGGCTGATGATCGTGTTGGCGGGTAGTTTTATTTTTTTCCCGGCAATCTTTGGATCCATCAGTATTGACAAATTTTTATTGACACAAATTGCGTCTACAACCATCGCTGTCATTATTGTATTCGTTATTTTATATTCACACCAGATCCGTTTTAAAAAACCGGACCTTAGATTTTTTACCCGCTCGGTGGTCTTTTCCGTATTGCCTTTTGCTTTAGTAGTTTTCCTGATGTCTGTTCATGTCCGGGCCGATGGTTTTTTATTGGAAAGGATCCATCCTGAAGGTGCACATGAAGCCGGCATCTATGCAGCTGCTTATCGGCTGCTCGACGCTTCAAACATGGTAGGCTACCTGGTAGCATCATTCTTCATGCCCTTTATTGCAAGACTTTGGTCCGAAGAACAGCCGTTGGAAAAAACGATTTTGCAAACCCGCCACTTGCTGCTCATGTTTGCCGTAACGATTGCAGCCATAGTCATTGTGCTTGCGCCGTCCCTGCAAAAAATCCTTTATCACAGGGATGATGCGTATAGTGTGAAGGTGCTCCGTTGGTGCCTGCCTGCGTTGATCGGGTATTCGTTTGTCCAGGTATATGGCACTGTGATGACGGCGACAGGCAGTGTGGTTGCTTTTTGCTACTTAAATCTTGTTGCTGTGCTGATCAACATAATCTTAAACCTTTTCCTGATCCCGCACTATGGGGCGTTCGGTTGCTGCATCTCAGCGTTGTGTAGCCAGGCCTTTCTCGCAGTTGCGACTATGACCTTTGTCAATCGAAAATTAAGAATTTCCGCAGGTGCAAGTTCACTCAGTCTTTATTTACTCACCGGTTTACTGATCGGTGGTATTTTGTATTTGCTGTCGGGAACGTCACTCCATACATTCTTTACATTACTCATTGCTACATTGGTAAGCTTTCTTGTGATGTGGTCAACAAAAATGATCTCGTTAAATAGCTGGTTGAGTTTTCTAAAAAAACAATAGCTTCAATTAAAAAAGAGTCAATGCCTGATTTATTTGACCTTATGTGGCGCTGGCGAAAGCAAATTTTGCTGCTGGTGGTCACAACATTGATCGTAACTACCCTGGTTGTTTTTTTAGTTCCAAAGCGGTATTTGAGTGTCGCCACTGCTTTGCCTGCTTCTTCTTACGCAACAGACAAAACTTCGGTATTTAGTCAGGACCTGCAAAGCCTTTACTCCAACATTGGTCTACCTGATGACCTGGACAAAATAGTTGGTACCGGCCATCTTGATACGGTGTACAGATCCGTTGTCGCCCGGTTAGATCTTACAGATCATTTCAGTTGTAGCAAAACGGATAAAGATGCCGTACCAAAAGCGGGCTCGATCTTAAAGAAACATACTAGGGTTATTAAAAGCGATTATGGAGAATTAAAAGTAAAAGTTTGGGACATTGATCGCAATCTTGCCCCTGCCCTTGCAAATGCGATCATGGAACAATTACAACAAATTCACCAGGAAATCCAAACAGTAAATAATTCAATGTTGCTATCAAAGATCACTGAGGAGTATTTAAAGAAAAAAGTTGATTACGAAAAATTGAACGATTCTTTACAGCGTGCAAGCAACACGTCACAGGTAGATCTGTTAACGGCTCAAAAATCTTCACTACTGCAGCAGATCCAGGAATATGAAAAATTGCAGAACCAATACAAGCTAATGGTAGAGGCAAAGCCGCAACCGTTAATAATCGTGGAAAAAGCAACACCAGCCGTCGCACCTGATGAGCCAAAACCTGTACAGGCTATTGTCGCCGCGGCAGTCCTGAGTCTGTTTTTTGGATTGTTGACTGCACTTGTCCTCGAGAAACGAAAATCAGCAAAGGATTGAAAGAGGAAACTCTCAATAGAAACTATCATTTTGTCTTATTATCGGCTGTTTTTTCTTTGTGCGCAATTGCGGCCGCAGTTACTTTATTATACTGGTTGGTCTTGATTCCTTTTGCTGTTTTACTTTTTTACGCGGGCTGGCAACAAAGGCTAATTATTTTTTACCTGCTGATCTTCACTTTGCCATGGTCAGTTGAATACAGTTTCAATTCGTCCTTGTCAACGGACCTGCCCGATGAACCACTTATGTGGCTCACCACGGCTTTATTCCTTGCATACGTCTTAGCCGGGCCTTCCGAAATTCTTTCAAAAACAAAACATCCTTTGATCGCCTTGTTGCTTTGCAGTTTGGTATGGGTGATTGTTACCGTCCTCTTTTCAACCGACTGGCTTATTTCATTGAAATTTTTCCTCGCTAAATGTTGGTACCTTGTTGCTTTTGTCTTTGTGCCGCTATTCTTTTTCGTAAACAAAAAGACCATCAGCAGTACAGCCATTCTATTTCTTGTCGCAATGCTATCCGTGACAATGATCTCCGTTTACAGGCATGCTTTTTACGGGTTCAAATTCGCCAACATCAATGATGCGGTCGCTCCTTTTTTCCGCAATCATGTAAATTATTCCGCCATGCTCGTTTGCACGGTCCCTGTTCTCGTGGCCGTTTACCAATTAGATAAGAAGTTTCGATCTTTTACGGTTGCAGCAATCATCATTGTCCTGACCGCCTTATTCTTTTCTTATGCGAGGGGCGCATGGCTCGCATTGGCCATTGGATCGTTATCTTATTGGTTGATACAAAAAAGAAAATTATTGATCACTTTTATTATTATCATAGTATTGACGATAGCTTCCGTGTCCTGGTTAAGCAGTAATGACCGGTATTTGAATTATGCGCATGATTACAGGACAACCATCTTTCATAAAAATTTTGAGGAACACCTTGTAGCCACCTACAAACTAAAGGATGTTTCAACTGCTGAAAGATTTAACCGCTGGATCGGCGGCGTGAAAATGGCGAAAGATAACTGGCTGACAGGATATGGTCCCGGCACTTTTTACTATAACTATAAACCTTACACAATACCTGCGTTTAAAACATGGGTGAGCGATAATAAAGAGCACTCAACCGTTCACAATTATTTTTTGCTTGTGTTGATAGAACAAGGTATTCCGGGTCTTTTATCTTTCCTGGTTATTGTCGGCGCTATGATCTATTACGCTGAAAAAATCTACAACCAGGCGGAAGATAAATTTTATAAAACAGCCGCATTGGCCTGCGGCGCCATAACCATGATGATCGTAACTGTAAATTTTTTGAGTGACCTTATTGAAACAGATAAAGTGGGCAGCCTGTTTTTTCTTTGCCTTGCAATACTTGTATCAATTGACCTGAAAACCAAAAACCGGTCAGAGCTTACACGTATTTCCTGAGTTCCTCGACCAGCTCTGTCTTTGTAATTGGAATTCCCATGATCTTGTTGTAGCCAATTGCATTTACAAAATAGACATCGCGAATGATCTTTATTAACTGGCCATTATTGATCTCGGGGATGATAACTGTTTCAAAATTTTTCAAAATATCGCCAAGGTTCTTTGGGAATGGCCGGAGGTAACGCAGGTGCGCATGGGCCACCGAATGACCTTCCGCCAATAATTCTGCGACAGCTGTTTTTATTGCTCCAAAGGTGGAACCCCAACCAAGCACTAACACCTTTCCTTTTGCAGGACCGTTGTCAATTTTTTGTTCAGGAATATAGTCAGCGATCTTGTCAACTTTTTCCTGCCTGATCTTAACCATCAGTTGATGATTCTCGGGATCGTAGCTCACATTGCCTGTAATATTTTCTTTTTCCAGTCCACCAATTCGATGCTCAAGACCCGGTGTACCTGGCACGGCCCATGGGCGAGCTAATTTTTCATCACGCAAATACGGCTGTAATTTTTCTTCCCCATGTCCAAGTTCAGTCTTGAAACTAACATGTATCGGTGGCAACTGACTCGATGTTGGGAACTTCCACGGCTCTGCTCCATTGGCAATATATCCATCACTTAAAAATATCACGGGTACCATATGTTGCACCGAAATTCTCACCGCTTCATAGACAGCGTCGAAACAATCAGCGGGTGTCGATGCGGAGATCACCGGCATCGGGCATTCACCATTTCTTCCATAGTAAGCCTGCAGCAGATCACTCTGTTCGGTTTTGGTTGGTAATCCTGTTGAAGGTCCTCCACGTTGGATATCACAAATGATCAGAGGTATCTCGAGCATCATGGCAAGGCCCATTGCTTCGGCTTTTAATGCCATGCCCGGGCCCGAAGTAGTGGTCACACCCAATTGTCCGCCATAAGCGGCGCCTATCGCAGAAGAGATGGCAGCAATCTCATCTTCAGCCTGGAAAGTTTTTACTCCAAAATTTTTGTGACGCGCCAGCTCATGTAAAATATCTGAGGCCGGGGTGATGGGATAAGAGCCAAGAAATAATGGCAATCCACTTTTTTGCGATGCTGCGATCAACCCGTAGGCCAGTGCCTGATTTCCCATAATGGAACGATAACTTCCACTCTCCATTCGAGCTTTCTCAACCTTGTATGTAGTAGTAAAAGTTTCAGTAGTATCGCCATAATTATAACCCGCTTGTAATGCCTTTAAGTTACTATTCAATATTTCATCCTTCTTTCCAAATTTTTCTCTCAAGAATTGTGTTGTGCTATCCATATCCCTGTTATACATCCAATACAAAAATCCAAGCACAAACATGTTTTTTGCACGGTCTTTTTCTTTTGTACCCATTGTAAACTCTTTCAGCGCTTCGCGGGTCATCTTTGTCACATCGATCTTTATCAGCTCATAATTTTCAAGACTGTGATCTTCAAGTGGATTTACCCCATCAACATAATTGGCAAGCCGCAGGTTTTTTGAATCAAATCCATCTGTATTAGCGATGATCTTTCCACCTTTTTTCAGTTGCTTCAAATTTGTTTTCAATGCAGCGGCGTTCATGGCTACCAGCACATCACACAGATCGCCGGGAGTAAAGACAGGGTTACTTGAAAAACGTAATTGATATCCACTCACGCCCGGCAAGGTTCCCTGGGGGGCGCGAATTTCTGCGGGAAAATCAGGAAAGGTAGCAAGATCTATTCCCAACAAAGCAGTATTATTAGTGAACTGGCTGCCGGTCAATTGCATTCCATCACCGCTATCCCCGGCAAATTTTATTACGACATCATTGAGTACTTCTTGTTTGCGGATCATTTTTTAAAAAATTATTCGGCGAATTTAATATAAGTTGGTGAATGGTGAGTGGTGAGTGGCGAGTAGGCCACTAGGATCATCAGTCATTACTCATTACTCATTACTGATTATTCATTACTCATTCTCGTCCATCCAGCAGATTCCCCAGTCCCCCGAGTATGCTTCCTTCCTCTTTGCGGTGATATGTGCCATATTCAACGAGTCTGCCGGCAAGGCGGCTGATAGGTAGTGACTGTATCCAAACTTTTCCCGGTCCACGAAGGATCGCAAAAAACAAACCCTCACCGCCAAACATCCAGTTACGAATACCACGCACAAATTCGATATCAAAATCGATTCCGCTCGTATAGGCCACCACGCAACCCGTATCGACCTTCAAAATTTCCCCTGGTCTCAGTTCTTTTTCTAATACATAACCTCCCGCGTGCACAAAAGCCATTCCGTCACCTTCAATTCTTTCCATAATAAAACCTTCGCCACCAAAAATGCCTGTACCTAATCTCTTTTGAAATTCAATTCCGATACTTACGCCTTTTGCAGCGCATAAGAACGCGTCTTTCTGCGCAATAATTCTTCCGCCTAGCTGTTGCAGATCGAGAGGAATGATCTTCCCGGTATAGGGAGCAGCGAATGAAACCCTCTTTTTCCCTTGCCCGGAATTTGTAAATGCTGTCATAAATAAACTTTCTCCAACAAGTACCCGTTTGCCTGCGGAAAATAATTTTCCGAGTAACCCTCCCTGCTGTTGCTGGCTGCCATCACCAAAAATCGTCTGCATCGTTATCCCGTCATCCATCATCATCATCGCGCCGCTTTCAGCAATAGCCGTTTCATTTGGATCAAGCTCCACCTCGACAAATTGTAATTCTTCTCCATAGATCTTATAGTCTATTTCATGATTGGCTCGTGTGGTATAATTCATGTGTAAAAAGTTTTTTCGAAGGTAAAAAAGATTTCTACCGATAAACCTTATGAAAATGATAAAGGATATGAGCCGTGAATTTCTAATGTAAAGAAAGACTTCACCAAAAGGAGAACGTCCCGACAAAGTGGGGACGTTCTCTGATCTTCCCGCAAAAAGCAGTCATCTCAGCGGGCTAAAACCAACTATTACAACATGAATAACTCACCCGAGAGACGGGTTAATGGGTACGTTATCTCACAAAGCAAATTCATTTCAGGATAGACAATCGTTTGCCTGCTGCTGCTGCACGAATTGAAAAATTTTTTTGAAAATAAAAAGGCTGTCTCAAAAGTCGTCACTCGTCATTACGAAGGAGGAACGACTGAAGCAATCTATTTGAGGTCAATAATTGATTTTTTTAGATTGCCTGACGGCAGGTAGGCTTCACAACAGCCGATAGCTATCGGGACGCAATGACGACTTTTGAGACAGCTCCAAGAGAGATCATTTTCCTCTCAAACTCTGCTTACGATACGAGTAGCATGTTTCACCCTTCCCATCCAAACCGGTTTACCCTGTATCCTTCGTACCAGGAACATGATACCGACGAAGATGAAGAAAAATGGACCAAGAAAACCTAAAAGGGCTATCCACTTCGTGCCGTAAAATTGGCGCATGGGTCGTCTTAACCTTTGAGAAATGATGTACATACTCGGAACCATCAACAAGGTCATAAAGAAGGCGAAGGCCAGCCCGAAAATAATTGTCCACGCCAGGGGTCCCCAGAATACGACACTGTCACCACCAAAAAATATTTTTGGATCAAAATGCTGGAATAATGAAGCCCAGTTTATATTAAATCCAACTGCTAAGGGGAAAAGACCTAGAATAGTTGCCAGGGCAGTCAGCATTACCGGGATGATACGGATTTTTCCGGCCTGTACAGCGGCTTCGCGCATTCGAACACCGCGGCCCCTGAGTTCATCTGTAAAATCGATCAATAGGATCGCATTCTTTACCACGATGCCTGCGAGACCAACAATGCCCACCATCACCATGATCAATGGCATCGCCATGCCGGTGATGGCAAATCCAAGAAATACTCCAATAATGCTGAAGAAAATTTCAGTAAGTACTATAAATGGTTTACTAAGCGAATCAAATTGCAATACAAGAATGCCGAATATCATTCCCAGGGCGATAACGAGTGCAGTACCCAAAAAACCAAGTGACTCAGCCTGGTCTTCCTGCTGGCCGGTCTGGCGAATGGTAATTGTGTCGGGCTTTCCTTTAAAAGAAGCAATGGCTTTTGTTACATCTCTATTTACCCGGTTGGGGTCTTCATTCTGCGACGTAAGATTGGAATAAATAGAAATAACTCTCTTCAAATTTTTTCTTTTTACTCCTCCCAGCGTATTATTATAATCGAATTTGACCACGGCACTG
>Ga0207679_10002074_pt1 | contig 12437 bp, 8 predicted proteins | sample KBSC73metaG_FD_184320 | JGI IMG/M metagenome (GOLD analysis project Ga0207679, IMG submission 184320) | Corn rhizosphere microbial communities from Kellogg Biological Station, Michigan, USA - KBS C7-3 metaG (SPAdes) (version 2) | ecosystem: Host-associated > Plants > Roots > Rhizosphere > Soil ...
ACTCAGCCCTACGTTCCGCTGCGCGTTTTTTCCTCCTTCACGATGCTCGAAGGGGCAATGGAGCCGAAGACGATAGCTGCGCGAGCAGCAACTTCGGGCTTTCCAGCCATCGCCCTCGCGGACCGCAATGGGCTCTACGGTGCGATGCCGTTCAGCGAGGCGTGCATCGGCAAGGGAATCCAGCCCGTCATCGGTGCGACGCTGGGCGTTGCGCGTCCTGCTGACTTGGGAGGCGAAGCGAGGATCGATTGGCTAGTGCTGCTTGCGAAGGATGATCACGGCTATGCCAATCTCTGCAAGCTCGTCTCCTCGGCGCATCTCGATCGGCCGCTGCACGAAGAACCGCATGTTGCATTCGAGCGGCTCGAGGGGCTTAGCGACGGGCTGATCGTGTTGACGGCGGGCGCCGAAGGGGCGCTGGTTCGGCTGCTGGCGGACGGACAGCGGCCGAAGGCCGAAGGCTATTGCGATCGCCTGGAGGCGCTGTTCGCCGATCGCTTGTATCTCGAAGTGAGCCGTCGCGGAGACGCACTGGAAGAGTCGTCGGAAGAAGCGCTCATCGACCTGGCTTATGCGCGAGACCTGCCGATCGTCGCGACCAACCCTGCCGCTTATGCCGATCCCGGATTCCACGCCGCCCACGATGCCATGCTCTGCATCGCGCAGTCGGCCTACGTCGAAAGCGCCGAGCGCGCGACATCCTCGCCCCACGCATGGCTGAAGGATAGCGCGGCGATGGCAGAACTGTTCGCGGACTTGCCCGAGGCGCTGGCGAATACGGCCGTCATTGCCCAGCGCTGCGCAGTGGCTGCGCCGAAGCGGAGGCCGATCCTTCCGCGACTAAGCGACGACGAAGACGAGCAACTTCGGCGAGATGCTCGGGCAGGACTTGATGCCCGGCTCGGGAGAATCGAGGTTGATCGCCAAGCCTATGCCGACCGGCTCGAATATGAGCTCGAAATCATTACCAGCATGGGGTTCGCCGGCTATTTCCTGATCGTCGCCGACTTCATCAAATGGGCCAAAGCCAACGATATCCCGGTCGGACCGGGTCGCGGCTCCGGCGCGGGATCCGTCGTCGCCTGGGCGCTGACGATCACGGACCTCGACCCAATCGCGCTGAACCTGTTGTTCGAGCGATTCCTAAATCCCGAGCGCGTGTCGATGCCGGATTTCGACATCGATTTTTGCGAAACCCATCGCGACAAGGTCATCGCTTACGTCCAGGGAAAGTACGGTCGCGATCGAGTCGCGCAGATCATCACTTTCGGGCGCCTGAAGGCACGCGCGGTGCTCAAGGACACCGGCCGCGTTCTGCAAATGCCCTACGGGCAGGTAGACCGGCTGGCGAAGCTCATTCCCAACCATCCGACCGATCCGTGGACGCTCGAGCGGTCGCTGAACGGCGTTTCGGAGGTCGCGGCCGAATATCGCGATCATGCCGACGTCAAACGGCTCTTCGATCTGGCGATGAAGCTCGAGGGCCTGCCGCGCCACGCATCCACCCACGCAGCCGGCGTGGTGATCGGCGATCGGCCGCTCGACGAACTGGTCCCGCTCTATCGAGATCCGCGGTCGGACATGCCGGTCACGCAATTCGACATGAAATATGTCGAGGCGGCGGGCCTCGTGAAGTTCGACTTCCTTGGCCTCAAGACCCTGTCGGTCCTTAAGGAAGCCGAGCGGCTGCTCGCCGAGCAAGGCGTGGAGGTCGATTTCGATACGCTGCCGTGGAACGACCCTGCGGTCTACGAGCTGCTTCAGCGCGGCGATGCCGTCGGCATCTTCCAGCTGGAATCGGAAGGCATGAGGCGCACGCTCGCCGCTGTGCGGCCGACGAGCTTCGGCGACATCGTCGCGCTGGTGGCGCTCTACCGACCCGGGCCGATGGACAACATTCCGATGTTCGGAGACCGCAAGAACGGCCGCGCGGAGATCGAATATCCGCACCCCTTGCTAGAGGGCCTGCTTGCCGAGACCTACGGGATTTTTGTCTATCAAGAGCAGGTCATGCAGGCCGCGCAGGTCCTCGCCGGATACAGCCTGGGTGGCGCGGACCTGCTTCGTCGAGCGATGGGCAAGAAGATCCAATCGGAGATGGATGCACAACGGGCCATCTTCGTGGAAGGGTGCGCCAAGACAAATCAAATACCCGCGGCGAAGGCCAACGAGCTGTTCGACTTGATCGACAAGTTCGCCGGCTACGGTTTCAACAAGAGTCACGCAGCTGGCTACGCGTTGATCGCTTACCAAACCGCCTGGCTGAAGGCGCATCACCCGGCAGAGTTCTTCGCGGCGTCGATGAGCTTCGACACGGCGCTGACCGACAAGCTGGGCATCTTTGTCGAAGATATGCGCCGGAGCGGCATCGAATGTCTGCCTCCGGATATCAATGCCAGCCATGCCCACTTCACGGTGCAGAACGGTGCCGTTCGCTACGCCCTGGGAGCGTTGAAGGGCGTCGGTGAGAAGGCCATGGAAGCATTGGTCGCGGAGCGCGAGCGGGGAGGACCGTTTGCATCGCTCGAGGACTTTGCCGCGCGCATCGACCCGCGAGTGCTCAATCGCCGCCAGCTGGAAAGCCTTGCCGGTGCGGGCGCCTTCGACTCGGTGAAGCCGGACCGGGCGTCCGTTTACGGAGCTGCCGAAACGATCCTCGCTCATGCGGCGAGCGCGCAGGACCAGCGCGAGAGCGGCCAGGCTGGGTTATTTGGGGTCAGTTCGGCCGAAGCAGCACCCATTCGCCTGCCGCGCGACGCCTCCTGGACGCTCGCTCAGCGCATGGCGGCCGAGCGGGATGCATTCGGCTTCTATTTCTCGGCCCATCCGGTCGATGCCCAGCGGCACCTCCTGGCGGCGCATAAAGTCCGCACCTTCGCCGAGCTTTCAGAAATCCGCGTCGGGGAGGGCGAGCGTGCCGGAGCGACCATGGCCGCGTTGATCGAGGGCGTGCGTTGGCGGGTCTCGGCGAAGGGGCGCCGTTACATGATCGCCAGCCTGTCCGATCGATCCGGTCAGTTCGAGGCCACGGTCTTCGACGAAGAGCCTTCGACGGCGATCGAGGCGGCTGCGAAAAGCGGCGCTTGCGGATTGATCACCGTCGAGCTCGACCGGCGGGCGGGCGACGACACGCCGCGGGTTACGATCAAGCGGTTTCAGCCGCTCGACGCGCTGGCCAAGAAGACTCGCCTGCAAATGACGGTGAGGCTGGCGGATGCCGTGATGGTCGAGCGGATCGCGGGCGAGCTCGCAGAGACGAAAGGCGGCAACGGCGTCGTGCGGATGATCGTCCCCATCTCAGGGGGCGGCCAAGCGACTTTGATCGCCGGACGCGACTATGCGCTCGATGGCGAGCTCGCCGCACGCATCGAGCGCATTAGCGGCGAAGGAACGGTCGACCTTTCGGCACTGGAGCCGCCGAAGCTCGCGCTCGTCGGTTAAGCCATCCAGAATCCGTCGCGGTTGACGAGGCTTGTGATGTGCGCGTTCTGCTCCTCGTCCATGCCCTTCTTGAAGCGCGGGAAGACCTCTTCCTCTTCCATATGCGCGTGGGTCGAAACGAGCTGCCGGAACTCGCGCACCTTTTCGAGCCAGGTCGGTGAGGCGGGACCCATCTCGTTCAGTTCGAAAATGAAAGTCTTGATGTAGCCGTGCTCGCCTTCGAGATGGTCGGCGTCGGCCTTCTCGTTCGCTTCGCGTAGCGCGGGGTAGACCACCATCTCTTCCTGGTGTGCATGCTTGTCGAGCGCATGGGTCAGCTTCATCAGCAACATCTTGCGTTTGAAAGTCTGGGTCTCGTCGGTCGCGAGCATCTTGTCGAAGATCGCGATCGCCATGTCGTGCTCTGCGGCGAGGATCTCATCCCAGTCGCCCGCAGCCGATTCCATGCCCTGCATGATGAACTTGCGGCCGTAGTTCGCGGCCATGCCGATCGCGACGCCGGCGAGGGCCGCGCCGAGAACAGGAGCAGCGCTTTCGCCCCATGAGAATGCGCTTCGGCTGCCGCTGCCGCGATTGCTGGTGCTGCGGCGCGACGAAGTGCGATTTGATGAACGATTTTGGGTACGCGTGGCCATAAAACTTCTCCTTGGTCCGATCTTTGGGTTCAACGGTCGGGGGAGAGGCGCCGTTCCGCTCGCGAAGCTTCTTTCGCGAACCGTTCAGCGCATTGGCTAAACGCCGTTGGCAGGTTCCTCGGGCTGTTCAACGGGGGGAGGAGCCGGCTCGGTCGCATTGTTGTCGACAGGTGGTTGCGGCTCCGGAACCTGGAGCGGCTCGGTCGAGGTGGCTGGGAGTTCCTCCACGGCGTTCTCCACCGGCGGGAGAGCTTTTTCGGTTTCATATTCCTCGCCGGGCAAGGGCCTGGTCTGCTTCGCGACTGGCGGCGGCGCCTTGTTCACGGGCACAGCCTTGCCCCTGTACACGCAAGCGTCGAGCCCATTGCGTCCGACCACGCCGATCCGCGCCGTGATCGTATTGCCGTAGCGCCGGGTGAAGCCTTTCGGCGCGATTGCTCCGCGCTTCTTCGGCAGAGGCAGGATAGCGGCAATGCGCGCCGCTTCGGTCGAACTCATCGCGCTGGCATCATGGCCGTAGTAACGCTGCGACCCGGCATTCACGCCATAGGTCCCGATGCCGGTTTCGGCGTTGTTGAGATAAACCTCCATGATCCGGCGCTTGCCCCACAGATGCTCGATCAGGAACGTGAACCAGGCCTCGACGCCTTTGCGGGCATAGCCGCCGCCGTTCCACAGGAAGGTGGTCTTTGCCGTCTGCTGACTGATCGTCGATCCGCCTCGGATGCGGCCGCCCGACGCATTACGTTTCATCGCATCTTCAATGGCTTCGAAGTCGAAGCCGTTATGAGAGCAGAACTTGCTGTCCTCGGCCGCGATGGCGGCGCGCACCATATCTCGGTCGATCTCGCTGATCGGCATCCAATCCTTGTGAAGCCCTCGTCCCGCGAAAACGTCGCCGATCATCGTGGCGGTGATTGGCGGCGGCACGAAGCGGTAAGCGATCACCCAGAGGATCGAGATGACGAAGAATGCGACAATCAGCTTGAGGATCCAGCCGAGGATTCGCCGCGGAAGCGAGCGCGAGCTCGGTCGCCGGCGCTTGTAGGTCGGGATTGTCGAACCGCGCCTGGCCATGCATCCGCCTAGCGGGCGGCGGTACGTGTCTCAAGCGTCGAGATAAGAGCGAGCGTTCCTGGATCCCTGGGCCGGAACTTCAGCGCAGCTTCGGCTTCGCGACGTGCCCCAACTAGATCATTGGACTGCAGGAGCGCGGCGGCGAGGTCACGGCGGATCGGATAGTACCAAGCCGGCGGGTCGGCGACCGACTTGAAATCCTCTCCTTCTTCCAGCTCCGCAGCCTGGGCAAAGGCGGTTGCAGCTTCAATAGGGCGACCCTCGAGCATCGCCGCACGCCCGACCAACACGTTGCGGGCGATGAACGTCATCGTCTGCGCCTGGAGCGAGCCGTCATCCTTGCTGAGCTCAGTGCTGACTCCGTGGATTGCGGCGGCTTCCTTGCGGACGGCGGCCGCATCGTTCCGCTTCGCGAAGGCTTCGCCACGCGCATAATGCCAGGCTGCCTGCAGGAACGTCAGCTTCGGCTCGGGGAGTGCCAGCACCTCCACGGGATCCGCGAAGCGCGCCACCGCATAATAGCCGTTCGCAGCGATCATCTGCGAATAGGGGCCACCATCAGTCCGAGCCCCCGACCGAGCGACAAGCGGGCGCCCGAGCCCTAAAGCGATATCCGCGTTGCCGGCCTCGAGCGCTCCGCCGAGCCCGAACGTCACGTTGTGCGAGTGGTAGGGAAGACCCCAGACGCCGTCGGGCGGCGCGAGGCCGAGGCGCTTCGCGTTCTCGATCCCGAGCTCAACGGCGCGCAAGTTGGTTCTTGCCGCGTCCTCATACCGGCCGACCCAATAATAAGTGTGGCTCGGCATGTGGACGAGGTGGCTCGCCCTGGGCGCGAGTCCAGCAAGGCGATCGGCATAGGCCTCGGCCTTTTCGGGCACACCCGCGATCTCGGTCGCGTGGATATAGAAATGGATGGCAGGAGTGTCGTTCGGATCACGCTTGAGCACGCTTTCGAGGAGCGGCATCGCGAGCCCGGCATTGAGCTTCCACTCCTCGCTGCTGTCGGCGGGCGTCATGAGCCATGCGTCAGCGGCGATGACCGCGATCTCCTTGTCGTCCGGATATTGGCTGGCGAGCGCTGCCATCGCCCGCGCGAAATTGAGGTCGCCCGTCTTGCCTCCGCCGCCGTTCTTGTAGCGAAGCTGCAGCGCATGGATGAGGGCGCGCTCGCGGTCGGTCCCGTGCTCCTTCGCCAGGTCAGCCGCCTTGTCCGCAAGCTCTGCAAGCTTCCCGACTTCGTCCTCGCTCTTCCCGAAGTTGATGGTGGGTCCGGATGCCCAGCCCTGACCCCATAGGCACATCGCGCAATTGGGATCGAGGCGCACGGCCTCCTCCATCGCCTCGGTCGCGGCCTTGTGGGCGAAGGCGTGCGCCAGCTGCATGCCGTTGTTGAAGAAGGCCTGCGCCTTGGGGTTCGATGTCGTGATCGGGAATCCGCCGCTACCGTAGCCTTCTAGGATCGTGGGCGTTTTCGGAGCCGCCGTGTCGGCATGACCCATATGCGCGGCGTCCTGGGCAGCCGCCGGAGCAGCAAAAACGGCGGCACAAGCCGCAAGCCAAATCATCCTCATGAACCCGCTCCCCAACGTGCCCCGGCGGAATGCCTTATCATCGCAGGCCCTCGTGGCAACCGTTCGCCTTGCCGCAGCGCAGCATGGGATTTACATCGGCCTCTAATGACGTCGACGAACGATATCCGCCGCGGCTTCCTCGAATTCTTCGAGAAGAACGGCCACGCGCAGGTCGCCTCGGCGCCGCTGGTGCCGCACAACGATCCGACGCTGATGTTCGTCAACGCGGGCATGGTGCCGTTCAAGAACGTCTTCACCGGGCTCGAGAGCCGGCCGTACAGCCAGGCGACCAGCTCGCAGAAGTGCGTGCGCGCAGGCGGCAAGCACAACGACCTCGACAATGTCGGCTATACCGCTCGGCACCACACGTTCTTTGAAATGCTCGGCAATTTCTCGTTTGGCGACTATTTCAAGGATCGCGCGATCGAGCTCGCGTGGAACTTGCTGACCAAGGAGTGGGGGCTCAGCCCTGACCGCCTCACCGCCACCGTCTACCACACCGATGAAGAAGCATTCGAGCTGTGGAAGAAGGTCGCGGGGCTACCCGAAAGCCGGATCATCCGCATCGCGACCAAGGATAATTTCTGGGCGATGGGCGATGACGGCCCGTGCGGGCCGTGCTCGGAGATCTTCTACGACCATGGCGACCACATTCCAGGCGGGCCGCCGGGCAGCCCGGACGAGGACGGGGATCGCTTCGTCGAGGTGTGGAACCTGGTCTTCATGCAGTTCGAGCAGGCGGCAGGTGAGATCGTCTCGGAGCTGCCCAAGAAAAGCATCGACACCGGAATGGGCCTGGAGCGAATCTCGGCGGTGCTCCAGGGCACGACCGACAATTATGAGACGGATACTTTCAGGGCGCTGATCGACGCGTCGCGCTCGCTGACGTCGAGCAACTCGGTCGACATGCAGGCGAGCCACCGGATTATTGCCGATCACCTCCGTGCCAGCGGGTTCCTGGTGGCTGACGGCGTCCTGCCGGCCAATGAAGGCCGCGGCTATGTGCTCCGCCGGATCATGCGGCGCGCGATGCGCCACGCGCATTTGCTCGGGTCCAGCGAACCCCTCATGTATCGGCTCGTGCCGGCGTTGGTCGCCGAGATGGGCGTGGCCTATCCCGAGCTGCTGCGGGCGCAGCCGCTGATCGAAGCGACGCTCCAGCAGGAGGAAATCCGCTTCCGAAAGACGCTCGCGAACGGCCTCAAGCTCCTCGACGAGGCGACCGAGGGGATGGACAAGGAGCAGGAGCTCCCCGGCGAGGTCGCATTCAAGCTGTACGATACATACGGCTTTCCTCTGGACCTCACCGAGCAAGCTCTGATCGAGAAGGACCTCCGGGTCGATCAGGCCGGCTTCGATAAGGCGATGGCGGAGCAGAAGGCCAAGGCCCGCGCGGCGTGGAAGGGTTCGGGCGCCAAGGCGAGCGAAGACATTTGGTTCGACCTCGTCGAGCAACATGGCGCGACCGAATTCACCGGCTATTCGGGCGATGAAGGCGAGGGAGTCGTTCTCGCGATCGTTAAGGACGGTGCGCATGTGAACGCTGCCGAGGTTGGGCAGACGGTCGAATTGCTGCTCAACCAAACGCCGTTCTACGGCGAGAGTGGGGGTCAGATCGGTGACACCGGAAAACTGACCACACTCAAAGGCTTCTTCGGTGAAGTTGAGGATACTTCCAAGCTGCTTGGCAAGCTCCACGTGCTGCGCACAAAGGTCGCAGAAGGCGAGCTCAGCGTGGGCGAGACTGTGCATCAGGTCGTCGATGCCGAGCGCCGCGACCGCGTCCGCGCCAATCACAGCGCGACGCACTTGCTGCATGCCGCGCTGCGCCGCCACCTGGGGACGCATGTCACTCAGAAGGGGAGCCTGGTCGCTCCCGACTATTTCCGGTTCGACTTCTCGCACCCCAAGGCGATGACCCGCGAGGAGATCGACGCTGTCGAAGCGGAGGTGAACTCGCACATCCGTTCGAACGAGACTGTGACGACGCGGCTGATGACGCCGGACGATGCGATCGAGGCCGGGGCAATGGCGCTTTTTGGCGAAAAGTACGGCGACGAGGTCCGCGTCCTGTCCATGGGGCGCTTCGACGAGGGCGATTATTCGGTCGAGCTATGCGGCGGCACCCACGTCCGCGCGCTCGGCGACATTCAGTTGTTGAAGATCATCTCGGAGAGTGCGGTATCGTCCGGCGTCCGCCGCATTGAGGCGCTTACCGGCGAAGCCGCGCGCGTATGGCTGACGGAGCGCGATTTCCGGCTCCGCCAAGCCGCGGCTGCGCTCAAGAGCGCTCCCGACGAGGTTCCCGCGCGCGTCGCCGCGCTCGTGGAGGAGCGCAAGCGACTGGAGCGAGAGCTCGCCGACGCCAGGAAGCAACTGGCCATGGGAGGTGGCGCGGCAAGGGTCGAAGGCCCGGCGCCTGAAGAGGTGAACGGACACAAATTCCTGGGTCAGGTCGTGGAAGGCTTCGATCCCAAGGGCTTGCGGGCTGCGGTTGACGACATGAAGAAGCGTTTGGGTTCCGGCATCGGCGCCCTTGTCGCGGTAAATGAGGGCCGCGCGAGCGTCGCCGTCGGGGTCACGGACGATCTTTCCGGCCAGGTCAGCGCGGTGGAGTTGGTTAAGGCCGCGGTTGCGACCTTGGGCGGCCAGGGCGGCGGCGGTCGACCTGACATGGCCCAGGGCGGGGGACCCGACGGCTCCAAGGCGAACGAAGCGCTCGAGGCCGTGAAGGACGCGCTGGAGAAGGTCGCGGCGTGAAGCTTGGACGAGCCGGCCGTCACCTGCTCCTGGGCGCGCTGCTGCTCGGCTCTGGCCCACCGGCATTCGCAAGAGGATCGTCAGCAACTCTCGCCGCGTGTTCAGTAACGTCCGTTTGAGCCCCGAGACGGGCGACCTTGGCGGGCTGGAGCTCGAACTCCACCCGACCGAGCTGCAGCCATATGCACTCGTCGTGTCCTGTGAAGGATGGTGCAATCTGGCCCATCGCGTTCCGCTCGTCATCAAGGGAAATCGCTTCAGTCTCGCTTTCTCCGAAGCCTTGACCCAGGGCGGTAAGCCCGCCGGTGAGGATCGGTATCGAATCTCCGGGCGGCTTGCGGACAGTGCGCTGCTCGTCGACTTTCGAATGAATTCGATTCGTGAGCAGGTTCGCCTCAAGCGTCTCAAAGGGCGTTTCGGACTCAACGTGGCAATGGCCAACGACGAGAAATGACCGACACAACTTCGTCCGCTCCCGTCATCCTCAACGGCTCATGTCATTGCGGAGCGGTGAAGTTCACCGCTGAGCTTCCGCAAGGACTCGCGTCCGCGCGGCGCTGTACCTGCTCGATCTGCCGGATGCGCGGCGCGGTCGCGGTGACTGGCACGATCGACGGGTTCAAGATCCACGAGGGCGAGGACAAGCTCGCGACCTACCGTTTCAACACGAATGTCGCCGAGCATCATTTCTGTCCTGAGTGCGGGATCTACACGCACCACAAACGCCGTTCGAACCCCAATGAGCTGGGCATCAACGTGGCATGCCTGGAGGGTGTGTCACCCTTCGATTTTCGCGAGGTTGTCGTCTACGATGGCCAGCGTCACCCGGGCGACAATCCCACGCACACCACTTACACCGCCGGCGTGCTCCGGTTCGAACCTGCGGCGGGCTGAACGTCACGGAGGCGGCGGCCACCGAGACGCGGTGCCGTTTCCAGGTCCGCTTCGGCCTTGATCTCGGCCCGCAATTCGTCGCGCTTCTCGTGGATTGAGGCGATAACCGGCCCCATTGGCACCCCAAGGTCGACGAGCACGGCTTCGGACAGCTGCAACGAGGCCTCTAAAGTCTCCGGTACGGCATCGCTGGCCCCCGCCTTGTAGAGCTCCGCCGCATGCGCAGTATCGCGAGCCCTCGCGACGATCGGTAGCCCGGGGAATGTGCGGCGGAGCGCACGCGCCAGGCGCACGACAAGCACCGGATTGTCCATCGTCAGGATCAGCGCGCTCGGTTCGCGCTCGCGCAGCTGCTCGATCAACCCGGGCCTGCTGACGTCGCCGAACATCACGTCATAGCCTTCTTCGCGCGCCGCCGTGACGCCGTCACTGTCGCTATCGATGGCAAGATAGTCCTTAGTGTGGGCGTCGAGCATGTCGGCGACCATCCGCCCGACGCGTCCGAAGCCAAGAATGACGACCTGCCCGGGCGCAGCTCTATCGAGGGTCGCATCCATCTGGGTCGTCATCGCGCGCCCTGCAAACCGACTGCCGAGAGCCCGGCCGAGACGTCCGAGCAGCGGCGTTACGGTGAGGCCGATCGCCGTGACGATCTGCCAGAAAGCGGCGGTATTGGCGCTGATCAACTGCGCGGCGGCTGCCGAGCCGAGAACGATGAGCGTGGTTTCCGACGGCGAGGCCATCAGCACCCCGGTCTCCGCCGCGGTCGCCATCCGCGCACCGCCGATTCGCAGCAGCGTAGCGGTGACGACGGCCTTGAGGAGGAGGACAGCGACAAGGGCGCCGAGAAGCGTCTGCCAATCGTGGAAAAGCAGCTCAAAATCGACGCTCATTCCGACGGTGATCAGGAAGATCCCGAGGCCCAGTCCTCGAAACGGCGCGGTGATGACCTCAACCTCGCCACGATACTCCGTCTCGGCGATCACGATTCCAGCGATCAGGGCGCCAAGCACGGCAGAGAAACCGATTGCGGACGTCACCAGGCTCGCCACGATCACGACAAGCAAGCAAGCGGACAGGAACAGCTCCGGACTCTTCGTCCGTGCCGCCTGAGCAAACAGGCGCCGCAAGAACAGGCGGCCGAGCAGGAGCATAGCGGCCGCAGTGACAATCCCGATCGACATCGTGGTAACCAGCGAGCCCACGCCGCCATTCGTCATCGGCGCCATCGCCCCGAGCAAGAACACGATCGGGACCAGCGCCAGGTCCTCGAACAAGAGCATCGCCAGAGCGGATCGTCCAACCGGACTATGAGTACCGACCAGCGGGATCACGATTGCTGTCGAGGACAGGGCGAGAGCGAGCCCGAGACCGATCGCGCCCGAGAGATGTTCGCCGGCCAAGTATAGTCCGCCACCAATGATCGCCGCGCATCCGAGTAACTCCGCGGCGCCCACGCCGAAGACCAGGCCGCGCATACCCCAGAGACGCCGGAACGAGAGCTCCAGACCGATCGAGAACAGCAGGAGGACGATCCCGAGCTCGGCAAAAGGCTCGATCCCGTGTGCGTTCGAAATCGTGACGTAGTGCAGCCATGGGTAGTCCGCAGTCAGCGCACCCAGGCCATGCGGGCCAACGAGCATGCCGATCAGGATAAAACCGATGATTGGACTGATGCGAAAACGGGCGAAGGCGGGAATGACGATTCCGGCGGCGCCGAGGATCACCAGCGCATCGCTGAAACCGGACGTGCTGAAGTCGTCCCCCATATGGTCTTTAGAGCAGGTCGGGCGCGAAGTGTCACCGAAGGCGTTGTCGTCGAGGAATTCGATGACGAAACAGCTGAAAGCCGGCGACCGAGTCTCATGGTCGTCTCACGGCGGAAAAGCGCATGGAAAGGTCGTGCGCAAGCTGACCTCGGCGATGAAGATCAGGGGGCACAGAGTCGCGGCCTCGAAGGACAAGCCGGAATATCTGGTCGAGACCAACGAAGGGAAACAGGCCGCGCACAGGCCGAAGGCGCTTACCAAGATTTGAAAGTTCGTCTCGCGTCTGCGAC
>Ga0207679_10002078_pt1 | contig 12430 bp, 9 predicted proteins | sample KBSC73metaG_FD_184320 | JGI IMG/M metagenome (GOLD analysis project Ga0207679, IMG submission 184320) | Corn rhizosphere microbial communities from Kellogg Biological Station, Michigan, USA - KBS C7-3 metaG (SPAdes) (version 2) | ecosystem: Host-associated > Plants > Roots > Rhizosphere > Soil ...
CGTGATGACGTTCCGCCACCCGGGCTCCCTGGCCTCGCGCGTTGCCCGCCGGCGCGGCGGCGCTGGCCTCGGGTTCCCACAGGGCCCAGCGGACCCCGGATCTCCGAAGCGTTCGGCACATGAGGTGCGCCATCGCGCGCAGCCGGAGCTCGTCCGCGGGTTGCGGAAGCTGCAGCTCGAACCCGAAGGGATGCGGCGCGGTCGGGCGCTGGCCTTCGCACGAGCGCGCTGTGAATGTTATGTAGGGATAGTCCTTATAAGTAGTATTTGCAAATTCGCCCTCACGGCCTTCCGTTCACCAGGCACCCGAGCCATCTTGCCGATGCGGAAACCGCTCGCGCTTACGGGTTTCATGGAGACCATGCTGATCTCACACGCGTCGCGTCGCGCACACACGGGACACTGCAACCCCAATTCGGGCACGGGCCGATCGATGGCCTGTCGCCCCGTTGGGTTGTGTCCGCCGGAGCGATTCGACCGAGGCTGGACCGCGAACCGAGGGCCGCGTTGCACGCGGGTTTCTGCCATGCGTGTCGTCGGCTTCGGGGGTGCCTCGCGCGTCCGGTCGCTTCGGACGTCGCGGCCGGCACGTCATGTGAGCGCGAGACGCGAGATCGGATAGCTCGACTGCCAGCGCAAGGCTGGCCCTGTCGGGTCCAGCCGCCGACGCCCCACCGCGCTCCCCTGCACGGTGGGGCGTCTGCATCCGCTCCGTCCGGCACCGCCGAAGCCTGTTAGGCGCTCGTTCGCATTCACGACGCGGAACAGGACACGCTTTCAACGGCAGGAGGTTGCCATGTCTCTCAGCATCTTCGATCGCGGCGAAGGCCGATTCGATCTGGTGTACGGCGATACCGAGATCGGATGGGTCAGAGATCGCGCGATCGGCTTCAATGGCTTCGAGGATCGCGCGGCCGCGCGACGTGGAGCGGCGGTCGCGTACGACGCGCTGACCAAATGGCTCGCACGCCAGCGGCGACTGGATGCTCCGCCATCCAACGGTCACGCGCTGCGGGCGCAGCGTGCTGGCGGGATCGACCAGTTAATGGTAGGTGAGGCATCGGTCGGACAGCTGTACTTCGGCGGTACCGATGATGGCTACGCATTCGAGCTGTACTTGCCACCGCGCATCGGCGCGACGCTGAGTGCTGCGCAGGTCATGTATTACGCGCTGGAGCGCTCCCGCGCCGCCCGTGAAGTTGCGGGACCGATAGAGGCGGCTTGAAGTCACCACCGAAGCCCCAATCGCGCACAGGAGCATCTCATAACTAAACAACCGAAAACTGCCAACCCGTGAACTCTTACAGGGCCGCCCTGTAAGAGTTCACGGGTAAGCAGTTCTGAGTTGTTTAATCGTGAGGGGGCTCCGTCGGAGCGCCTTACTCCTTTGCTTCCACCTCAAGGCGCGCCCGCATACCTAACGCCGCATGCGGGTCACACTGGAAGTAGTACTTGCCCGGCATCAGTGTGACCTTGAGATCGACCGTCTGACCCGGCAGCTGCAGCAGCGCGCTGGCCGCGGGGAGCCCCGTCTTGATCGTGTTCGAGTCCGGCAGAAAGTCCACGTTGTGGACACCGCTCTTGAGCGTGTACCGGATGACGTCGCCCTGGTGGGCCTCGATCCGATTCGGCTCGAACTTGTTGTTTCCCTGGTCATCGGTGAGCAGGGCCACTTCGATCACTTTACCGCCCGCATCCGGCGCAAGGTTTTCGCCGAACGCGTTGCTCGAGCTGGTCGCCGGCGACGGAGCGGGTTGCTGACCGCCCTCGGAGGCCGGCTGTTCCTTCCCGCCACACGCGGCGAGCAGCAGCGCTGCCGCCGCGACGATCGGAGTGGTCGATAGATATCGCATCAATGGTTCCTCTGGTCGTGTGTTAGAAATCCTTCCGCTGGAAGCGTCGAGCTCCCAGCAGGAGTGGGACGCCAGTCCACAGGACCAGCGCCAGTGAAGCGAGCGCGGTACCGCCCGCACTGCCGAAGAACTTCTCGAACACCGCGCCCGTGTAGCCCATGAGCGCGGAGACGTCCAGTCGCATGAGGATCAGCACGCGCGCCAGGTCGATCGGGTTGGCGATCATCGCCGCGAGCGCCGGCCGCTCCAGCGGATAGTCGGCGAACGCCATGAGGCCGAGCATCACGAGGCCGTCGTACAACACCGTGCCCGCGAGCCACAACCCGATCGCGATCCCGATGCCCTTCACCTTGTCGTCCACACGGGCAACAATGACCGCCGCAAACGCCGTGAAGATGAGCGTGAGCACGACACCGCACGTGACGACCACCACGAGCGTCGCGAGGTGATCGACGCCCTCACCCGCATGCAGCGCGAGTGCCGAGCCGAGGCCCACGACGAATGCCGCGGACAGCGGCAGGGCGAGGCCCAGATACTGGCCGCCGAACAGCTGGCGGCGATGTACCGGCTGCGCGAGCAGCAGCTCCGTAAACTCACGCGCGTTGTAGAGGTAGATCGTCCCGAAGACGATCGCAACGAGCGGAATCAGCAGCAGCACGACATTCATGAGGCTCAGCGCCGCGCGCGAACCACCGCCACCGAAGCGCAGCAGCACGTCGGTCAGGCCGAAGAAGAACAGCGCATAGACGATGAGTGCTCGGCTCCGGAGCACGTCGCGGAGCTCATACCGCACGATCTTCGTGGTCGTGTTCATGCTACCGCGGCCTCCCCCGCCACCATGACATGCGCGATCGCCCGCTCGAGACTGAGTTGTCGCGTGGCGATCTTGAGATCGTGGACCGAGCCTGTGTAGCGAAGCTGGCCATCGACCAGAAACACGATGTCGTCGGCGAGCGCATCGAGCTCGCTCAGCACGTGCGACGTCACGATCACCGTTCGGCCGGCGTCGCGCACTTCGCCGATCTTGTCTTTGAGAATCCCGCTCGACACGGGATCGAGACCCGCGGTCGGCTCGTCGAGCACGAGCAGGTCGGGCCGGAACAGGAACGCAAGTACCGCGTTGACTTTCTGCCGCGTCCCGCCGGACAGCACCCGAAGCGGCTTCCGCAGCTGGTCCTCGAGCCTGAAGCGCGCGATCAGGTCGTCGTCGATCGTTGCGTCGGTACCGCGCAGATCGCGCAGCATCGCGACCAGCTCCGCCGCGCTCAGGTTCTCCGGGAAGCGCGCGATCTGGGGCATGTAGCCGATATGCGATCGATAGGCCGGGTCATCGCTCACGCGCTCGCCATCGACGAGAATCTTCCCGCCATCGCTTCTCGTTAGGCCGAGTATGGTTTTCATGAGCGTGGTCTTGCCGGCGCCGTTGGGGCCGAGGATGGCCGTCACTCGACCCCCTGCGATCTTGAGGTCGAGCCCGCGGAGCACGTGTAGCGGACCGAAGCGCTTGGTGAGCTCCGTGATCCTGATCATCGCAGTCTCCGCATCGCTGGTGACGCATCCGCCAGCATCTCGGGCGTGAGCGATGGCAGCACGCGTTCGGCCACGTCGAGCAACGCCACGAACGGGCTCCGAAGGGCGATCAATACCGGTTCGTTCTGGGCGACGAGCAGCGAGAAGAGCCTAACGGGGTGGTACGGGACGTCGCCGACTCCATCGCGGTTCAGGTCATAGCCCCGGTAGTCTTCCCAGTAGTTCCCGGCGAACGTCGTCGTGCTCTCGCGGCTATTCGTCGCGACGTCGAACGTGTTTCCCACGAACTCGTTCGCGGTGAAGGCGCCGTCCTGCGCGCTCGCGAGCAGCCTCACACCCCAACCGTTGTCGACGAAGTCGTTGCTGTCGGCATGCAGCCGAGTGGCGCCGTCGACGAGGAGACCGACGGTGTTGCGGGTGAAATGGTTGCCGCGCAGCGCGGGCTCGAGGATCTCCTTGAGGAGAAGACCATAGGACGCGGCACCCCAGTTGTCCTCGAAGCGATTGTCGGTCATCTCGATCCGCTTCGTGTACATGACCGCGACGCCCGATCCGTTCTGACGAAACGTGTTCGCGACGTAGCGACAGTCATCGGAATACATGAAGTGCATTCCGTAGCGGAGATTGCCCTCGCTGATGTTGTCGCGTACGTCGCTTTCGTGCACGAACTCCAGGTAGATCCCGTCGCGGTGCCCGGTGATCTCGTTCCCGTCGACCGTGATGTGATTCGACGTCCAGAGGTGAATCCCGTTGCCTGACGCGGATTCTTTCGCCTTGCTCGCGTGCAGCCGGTTGCCGGCCACTCGGCATCGATCGACGCGCGCGAGGTAGATGCCGAAGAACCCGTCCTCGATCGTGTTGTTCTCGATGACGCAGTTGGTGGCGTCCTGCACGCGGATCGCGGCGCGGTCGTCGACGAAGCTCGTCGCGACGTGGCGCAACTCGAGCCCGCGAACGGTGACGTCGTCGGCCTGGACGGTGAGGATCTGGCGCCCCTGGTCGCTCTCGAGGACCGCACCCGGTTCGCCCACGATGACGACCGGGCGATTCACCATGATCGTGGGCTCTCGATAGACACCCGCTTTGACGACGACGCGTGCACCTGATGTTGCAGCTTGCAGCCCTTGCGTCAGCGTGCGGATCGGTCCGGATGGCGAGACGATCACATCGCCCTGCGCCGTGCGAACCGCGCTGCCACTATCGCGTTGGCGCTGAACGAGCGCGAGCACTTGCTGCCAGCGCAGGATCGAGCCCTGTATCTGACCCGTGGCCGCTTTGTCGGCATCGGCGCTGAACGCGACCAGATTCAGCCCCATTGGACTCTGGTGAGCGTCGTTGCGCACGAACACGGCGTTGCTGGCTTCGATCCAATGTCCTGGGTTTGCGAAGTCGGCGACCCAGAGCGAGCCGCTGTCGCCGGCGGGCCGGTTCTGCAGGTAGTACGACGCGAGACACTCGATCGCGTCGAACGCGAACACCTTCCCCTTGCGCGTGATGAGCTGGCCGCCGAAGCGCTCATCGCTGATGGTCATCCGGCAGTAGTCACAGCTCTTTCCCTTGTCGGCGATCGCTTGCGGGCCCGGTGGAGCGCACGCCGCCACGGCAACGGCCATCGCCACCGACGCGCGTTTCACGCTGGCGCCACGACGTCGCGCGACCACCAGCGCGGCTACCCCAAGCGCGAATGCCACGCCGAGGCACAGTGTACCGAGCGCGGGCCACGACGCAGCCGTGAAGTTGAGCAGCTGCTTCGTCCCGATGAGCGGTGGCTGGTACGTCATGCCTGGGACTTTGATGATCGCGTGCTCGAAGTCGATGTTGTGGCCGTAGTCGTATTCCCATCGCCAGAAGTCGATCAGCCCGACGACGGCCAGCGTGACGAAACCACCGAGCCAGCCATACAGCAGGCGCCGAGCACCTAACGCGGCACCGAGTAGGCCGAACGCGGCGAGGCCGACGACGATCCACGGCATGATGCGCAGCTCCGGGATCGCATCGGGCTCGATCGGCTTCATGCCGATGTAGTGATTGAGCCCGTTGATGTTCGCGAGGTCGTTCGGCTTGATGCCACTCACGGTGTTGACCCGGATCAGCATCCCGAGTCCCTCGGGGTACTGGGGCGCGATGAGGTCGATCCGCCACAGCGGAAAGAGGAATGCGCCGAGCAGCAGTACCGACGCGATCGCGAGCAGTACCCTCGAGAGGCGGGTCATGGTTACTTCGCCCCCGCCATCTGCGCCTTGGCCTTCGGGCTGATGTTCGCTACCAGCGGCACGTTAGAGCCCGCGGGCGACACTCGGACGTAGCCCTGCATCTCCTGGTGGAGCGCCGAGCAGAAGTCGGTGCAGTAGAACGGATAGATCCCGTCCTCCTTCGGCACCCACGTCAGTGTCCGCGTCTCACCGGGCTGCAGGATCAGCTCGGACGTGTTCGCACCGAGGACGGCGAAGCCGTGCAGGATGTCCCAGTCCTGCTCGATGTTGGTGACGTGGAACTTCACCGTGTCGCCGACCTGCACGCCCTCGATGTTGTCAGGCGCGAAGTGACTGCGGATGGCGACCATCTCGACGTGCACCGTCTTGCCGGTGCGCGAGATGTTGGTCTCGGACTCCGCGCGCACCACGTGCGGATTTCCGTTTTCGGCGAGGTTGTGGAACTTGAGCGATCGCTCCTTGATGAGGCTCGCGGGAATCGCCTGTGCGTAGTGGGGCTCGCCGATCGTCGGGAAGTCGAGCAGCATCTTCATCTTGTCGCCGCTGATGTCGATCAGCTGCGCCGACTGCGCCATCTCGGGGCCCGTCGGGAGGTAGCGGTCCTTCGTGATTTTGTTCATCGCGACGAGGTACTTGCCCCACGGCTTCTTGCTGTCGCCGCCCGGAATCATGAGGTGGCCGATCGAGTAGTAGACGGGGATCCGATCGAGCACCTGCCACGTCCCGAGCTTCCACTTCACGACCTCGGAGCTGATGAACATCGAGGTGTAGGCGTTGCCCTTGCCGTCGAACTCGGTGTGCAGGGCGCCGAGTCCCGGTTTCTGCACTTCACCGGCGAGGATCGCGTCGTACTTGAGGACCGGGATGCCCGCGATCGTCGTGTCGAACTGTTTGGCTTCGATCGCCTTCGTGAGCTTGGTAAAGGAGTGAACGGGAATGACCGTCGCGAGCTTGCCGCTAGCGACGATGTACTCGCCCGTCGGATCGACGTCGACGCCGTGTGGTGACTTGGGCGTCGGCAGGTAGTACACCACGCCGTCGCAGTCCGCCGGATCGAGCAGCTTCACGCTCGTTTTCTTTTCCGTCGTCGCGATGCGGGACTTGGGATCGGTGTAGTTATGGTAGTACGAGGCCGGCGTCGTCTTCGCCTTGCCCGCCGCGACGCACTCCTCGGCCTTCCTGTAGTTGACCGCGGCGACGTAGTCCTTGTCGTTCTGCGACGCGTTCACCTCGAGCTTCGTGTACGCCTGTTCGGAGTTGTACGAGGTGAAGAAGAACCAGCCCTCGGACGGGCCCTTGCCGGCGTGGCCGAGGTCGTAGTTGTAGCCCGGCATGAGGATCTGGAACGCCACGTCCATCTTGCCCGGTTGGTCCGCCGTGATGAACGAGAGCGTGCCCTTGAAGTTCTCCTTGTAGCTCGCGATCGGGACATCGCGCTTTGCGCCGATCGGCACGCTGAACCGCGTGGCGGAGACGATGTATTTCGTGTTCGGCGTGGTGAACGGCGACGCATGGCCGCCTGCCGCGTTAGGTATCTGGAGGATCTCGTCGGTCTCGAACCGCGTCAGGTCGATGCGGGCGACGCGTGGCGTGTTGTTCGCGTTGATGAACAGCCAGCGGCCGTCGGGAACGCCGTCCGTCTGCGACAGCTCGGGGTGGTGTGAGTCGTCCCACGGGATGGCGCCGAAGGTCGTCTGCAGCATCTCCTTCGACTCGTCGTTGTACCCGTAGCCGGTCTCGGGATTCTGCGAGAAGACGGGAATGACCTTGAGGAGCCGGCCGGACGGGAGGCCGTAGACCGCGACCTGGCCGCTGAAGCCGCCGGAGAGGAAGGAGTAGAACTCGTCGTACTGTCCGGGTGGGACGTAGACCTTCGATGCCGCGTCGCCGGCGGCGAGGTTGGTCGGTCTCGAGCGCGTCGTCTGACACGCGAACACCAGGCCGGCGGCGGCGACGAGGCCGACGGCGCTCACGACGACGCGGCGATTTAGCTGGAACGGTGACATAGGACCCCTTGGGTGGAAACCGGGCTTTGCGGCTGGGCGAGCGTGCGGTGCATCGCGCCACGCGCGGCTCTACGCCATGCAAAGTCGGAAACGAGTACGCCGGGCAACGTCGGGACGGTTCTTGAACTCGCGTCGGGCGGCACGGAGTGGCGTTGTCGGGGATCCCCCGACGCCTGGACTCATCGGCCGGCCGCTCGTACCGTTGCAGGTTACGACCTCTCATTGACCCAACTGAACCCAAAGCCATGACAACGCGAGTCCCTTCGGCGGTGGTTGCAGTGTTGCTCGGCTGGAGCGTCGGGCGGCCGTTGGGCGGCCAGGATCGCCCCGCAGACCGGCGCCGCTTTCTCGACACGGCGGTCACCCGAACCACCGATGACCCTCGGCGCACGCCGATCCCGCGCGAACGCCGGACCGGACCCGAGCCGGTCATCGTGGTGCGGAATGGCCGCGTGTTCGATGGCACCGGCGCCGCCACGCGCGAAGGGACGGTGGTGATCACGGGCAACCGCATCACGGCCGTCCTCGCGCCTAACGCGCCAGCCTCGTGGCCGCGCGACGCCCGCGTGATCGATGCCGCCGGTAAGACCGTCATGCCGGGGCTGATCGACATGCACACGCACCTGAGTTACGTGAACCCGGAGACCGATCCGGGTCGAACGGCCGACGCGGCCGACGGCGCGCTTCGTGGCGCCGAGCGGCTTCGCTACTTCATCGAGACCGGGATCACCAGTATCCGTGACGTGGGGTCGTTCGGGAGCATCGCGATGATCCTCAAGGATTGGGTGCGCCAGGATCGCATTCCGGGCCCGCGCGTGTTCCCGGCTGGCCAGCTGATCGTCGGCCTGGGCGGCCACGGCGCCGAAGGCGACCAGGGCTCGTCACCGCTGGTCAGCACCGTGCGGATTGCGAACGGCGCCGACGACTGGCGGCGCGCGGTGCGCGAGCAGTTCAACAACGGCGCTGACGTCATCAAGATCGCCAGCCACTTCTCGGTCGACGAGGTCAGCGCCGCCGTGAACGAGGCGCACGCACTCGGGCTTCGTATCACGTGCGACTGCGAGACGTTCTATGTCGAACGCGCCGTGGACGCCGGTGTCGACATGATCGAGCATCCGCTCCCGCGCACGGATGAGGTCATCGCGAAGATGGCCGCGAAGGACGTTGCGTCAGATCCCACGCTCGTGCCGTACGAGATCATCTTCGATCAGTCGGGCGGGTATTGGGGCAGCACGTCCCGTCGCTTCACGTTCTCCAAGGAAGCGAATCTGGAGATGCTGCGTCGGCTTCGCCGCGCGGGCGTGAAGCTGGGCATCGGGACGGATCTCGTGACCGACTGGTACCGGTATATGCCGGCTCCGTACCTGCTGGAGATGCAGCGCTTCAAGGAGGCGGGGTTCACGGCACCGGAGGTGCTCGCGATCGCGACGCGTCAGAACGCCGAGCTGCTCGACATGAGCGACAAGATCGGCACGCTGACGGTCGGCAAGCTAGCGGACGTGTTGATCGTGAACGGTCGTCCGGACGTCACGTTGGACGACATCACCAAGGTCGACGTCGTGATCCGGAATGGGACCGTCGTGGTCGAGAACGGACGCGTGAGCATCCCGCGACATGTGCCGGTGCCGATGCCGAAGGCCAATCCGACGTCGGACGGGTTGGGTTCGCGTTAGGATCCGGCATCTGGACTCACATTGAGCCTAAAGGGGCGGTCATCACCCCCGTCGAGCATCGAGATCGGGACGGCTTTGAAACTGCAAGACCTGACGCGGATTTCGAACACCGATAGCGCTGATGTTCGCGGATTTGCCCCGCGGGCAGTGACGCCTCCGGGACAAATCCGCGAACATCGGCGCAATCGGTGTCAATCCGCGTTAGGCCCTTGCTGTTGGCTCGTTGCGAGATCCAGCATGCTCAACGGAAGCCGGTTCCGGGTGGGGACGACTACTGCTCCACCACGAGGATACCGATCGAGCCCTTCTGGCCATGTCCGAAGCCATGGTTCACGAAAGGGAATTCGCCGGGTATGTCGCAGAGCAACTCGAACACCATCCCTCCGCCGGCTGGAACGCTGAAGGTCTGCACGCCGCGAAGCGGTGTTGCGGGTGGTGCGCCAAGGTATACGGTATCGAACTGTTCGCCGACGATGTGGAAATGGCAGGGATGCGTCGGCCCTGCATCGACGACCCAGAATCGCACGCGATCACCGACCTTCACGCGAATCGGCTCCTTCACGTACTGACTCGGCCGGCCATTGAACGCGACGTACTCGGGGACCGTCGAAAGCATCTTGTTGTAATCGAACGGGCGGACGCCATTCGCCGCTTCGCCCAGATAGAACTCGCTCTGCACGAGGACGAATTCCTTCGCGGGAGCCAGTCCCTCACGTGGCGAGACGATGATCGCACCGTGCATTCCTGAGCCGATATGCATGAGCACCGGTGCTGTACCGCAGTGGTACATGAACGCGCCCGCGTACCGCGGCTTGAACGTGTAGGTGACCGACTGCCCCTTCCCGACGGACCGGAACGCCTGCTTCGGATCGATCTGTGCGGCGTGAAAGTCCATGGAGTGCGGCACGTCCACGTCGTTCGTGAGCGTGAACTCGACGGTGTCACCCACTCGGCAATGCACGATCGGCCCGGGGATATCGCCCTCGAACGTCCACGCGGAGACGACCGTGTCGTCCGTGATGCGAATTGGTGCCTCACGCGCGTGCCAATTGAGCTGCAGCCTGCCGTTTGTGTTCGCGGGCGGCAGTGTCGGGTCGAATCGGTGAAACGCTGGACCACTCGCCGCGGCAGCAGTGCCGGCCGCACCCTGTTGACCTCCGCCGACCACGGACGAGTCCAGCCGGCTATCGGAGTTGTGTGGCTGAGTGGAAGGGCCTGCGGCGTTCGTTGCTGATGTTGCTTTGCGAGTGGTGTCGCTGCGCGTGGGCGGACCGGCTTGCGAGCAGGCGGCGAGCGCTCCGCCGACGCCCGGGATCATGAGGGAAAGCGTCGACGCCCGCGCGAGGAACGATCGCCGGCTCGTCGTCGCGTCGTGGAGATCGGAGAGGGATGGCGTGGGTCGTTCGGTCATGGTAGTCGATGCCGAAGTCGTTGGGTGCATGCGGATCGAGGCGGAGGTCGCTGCATGTGGCGTGCCGGCGTGAGCCCACAATCCGACCCTTGAGTGACAATGCCTAACGCGACGCGGCTTGCCGCTTTCCTACCGATGACGGAAAACCAATAACCCACAACCCATCACCGATTACTCGCCATGGATCACGAGATGTCATGGCGGGTCATGGGTTTCGGGTGATGGGTCATTGGTGTCGGGTCATCGGTCAAAAGCACGGCGGGGCGGCTGTAACAGCCGCCCCGCCGTGCTTGCCCATTCTTCGTTTCAGGTTAGAAGGCCACGACGCCCTCCACCATGAAGCCCTTGATCTTCCCGCCGTTGCGAATGTCGGTCAGCGGGAAGTCGTTGTACATCTGCTGCATCCACTCCGTCTTGAACAGGACCGTCGGGACGATGAACCAGCCCGCCGAGAACTGCGACCGGTCCACGGTGACGTCGCTGGTCATGCCCGGCAGCGCCCCCTTCGCGACGTTGTACCGGCTGGCCACGTACAGCTTGTTGCTGTAGAAGCGGTAGAGTGCCTCACCGGCGTTCTGGGTCCAGTCCCGGCTCTCGGTCTCGCCGACGTTCTTGCCGCTGATCTGCTCGATGTTGCCCCGGAGCTCGACGCCGCCGAGCTTGAGGAAGGGGTTGACCACCCAGGCGTGCTGCGCGCTCTTGTACCCGGGCTGCACGTTGCCGGTCCAGGCGCTGTCCTTCTCGGTGCCCGCCGTGTTGACCATCACCTGGTAGTAGCGCGAGCCGCCGCGGTCGCCGGTGTAGAGCGACTGGTTGGCGGCGCTGGCCTGCGAGAACAGGGAGCTCGTTAGGCGGAACCGGACGTTCTTGCTCCATTCCTTGTCGAACCCGACCTTGCCGAGGTACGCGGGCGACCGCTTGTCGGGCGCGGTCACCTGGCCCCGGGTCTCGCCGGCGAACATGCCGCCCATCGCCATCCACGGGCCCTTGCGGACGTAGACCTCGCCGCCGATCTCGGTCGTGAACGCGTCCATGAGCAGGTTCCCGACGAACGGGTTGAACATCGCGTTGCCGTTGTCGGTGCGGCGGAAGTGCTCGTCGCCGTAGTTGATCTCGAAGTGACCGGCCTTGACCGTCACGTATTGCATCAGTGTGTTCAGCGCCTTGACGTCGATCGGTGAGTCGTCGATCTGCAGGTACCCGTCCTTGACCCACGTCTCCTGGTGGTGCCGGGCCGAGAGGTAGCTGCTCATCGCGACCCGGATGCCCTTGGCGAGCTGCGCGTTGAGGTAGAGGTTGGCGACGGCGTTGTTGAAGCCGTGGCCAATGTTCATCAGCTGGTTCGCATTGACGCCGTTGTTGATGATCGGCGCGGCGGTGTTGGAGTGCTCGAGCCCCTGGAACTGCTGCGTGAACGCGGCGCCCCAGCCGAGCTTGAACCCGGTATACGGAATGCCGTCGTTCTTCGGCGCTTCGTACACGTTGATGCCGCGCGAATCCACGGGACGCAGGCGCTGGATCAACATCGGCTGCACATTCGAGGGTTCGGCTTTGGCGGGGCTGGAGTCAGTGGCCGCAGCCGGGGCGGCCTTGGCAAGCGTGTCGCCATTGGTGCCGTTCTGGGCGAACACGGGGAGCGCGCAGGCCATCGCGGCCACAGCGGCGAGTAGTGAAGTAGTGTATCTCATATGACTCATCCTCGTTAGGTATCGAGACCGGAATCGGGTTGGGTTCGTCGCTCAGT
>Ga0207679_10002079_pt1 | contig 12428 bp, 7 predicted proteins | sample KBSC73metaG_FD_184320 | JGI IMG/M metagenome (GOLD analysis project Ga0207679, IMG submission 184320) | Corn rhizosphere microbial communities from Kellogg Biological Station, Michigan, USA - KBS C7-3 metaG (SPAdes) (version 2) | ecosystem: Host-associated > Plants > Roots > Rhizosphere > Soil ...
CCTCTTGATTTTGACATCTGTAAAGTTTTCTTCAAGACAATAATTATCTATAAAACATTGCATCGTAGCTTCGGTTTTTAGAGATGCCCAATAAGGTTGGACTGAAAAAACAACTGGTTTTTAGTAAGGTTCCTTAAAACTCTCAACACTGCGTATTCATAAGAAGGTATGTTGCAGGTGCCTTTCGCTGAATGATCTCTATGGTCTGTTTATCGATCCAACCCTTCCTGTAATTATAAAACAAGGTATTTTATAAAGCCCTACATTCACGTGTACGAAAATGTACGTATACTGTCCGTTTTCGGACACTTGGGCTAAAAAATAATGGCTGAAGGCTTGCTTTACAGGCAGTTCGGTGATTGGCACAAGGGTTGAAAATTTGGACGTACTCATTGCTTTTATGTTCAAGAATTACCTCCTTATTGCGCTTAGAAATTTCTGGAGAAATAAGGTCTTTTCCCTGATCAACATCGCCGGTCTTGCCATTGGCATCAGCGCAGCCCTTGTCATTTACCTGATCGTTCATCACGAATTCAGCTATGAAAAGTTTCAAAAAGATGGGGATCGTATCTATAGAGTTGTAACGAATATGCATTTCCCCGAGCAGGATTTTAAAAGTTCAGGTGTGCCGGGCACACTGCCCGACGCTGTCCGCAGCGAAATACCCGGGATAGAAAAATCAACCGTGTTTTGGGAAGCCGGTCCCACGAAAGTTGATATCCCTTCAAAAAGTGAAAATAAAAATGAATTCCGGAAACAGGGAGATATCATTTACGCTGATGATCAGTATTTCCAATTTTTCCATTACCACTGGCTCGGCGGTTCGCCTGACAATTCCATGGATGGCCCGAACAAAGTTGTGTTAACAGAAAGCAGGGCGCGGACATATTTCAATTACACGGATATCAGGAATGCCATCGGGCAGACAATTGTATATGATGACACTGTGAAAGCAACTGTTACTGGCATTATTAAGGACCTCGATGAGATCACCAATTTTAAATTTAAAGAATTTATTTCTCTGCCTACTTATGTTGAGCAACTAAAAACAGCACATGGATGGAGCGAATGGGGAAATGTTGATGCTGCATCTCAATTCTTTCTTCAGTTAAAGAAGGGCGTCGACACTTCGAAAGTAAATAAACAATTGGCAGCAGTCCGGAAGAAAAATGAAAAGCACGCTTATCTCGCCACAGACCATTTTTTGCAATCGCTTAGTGATATTCATTTCAGTTCTGATTTTGATGCTTTCGACCAGCACCAGGCACATAAGCCAACTCTATATGGTTTGCTTGCAGTTGCTGTATTTCTTTTAATATTGGGATGCATCAATTTCATAAATCTTACAACTGCCCAGGCATCACAAAGAGCCAAGGAGATTGGCATCCGGAAAACGATGGGAAGTTCACGGAAGCAACTCATTGTTCAATTTATCAGTGAGACCATACTATTGACCACACTCGCAACGATCGTTTCCGTTCTCCTTACTCCATCACTGTTAAAAATATTTTCTGCATATGTACCGGAGGGCTTGCGTTTTGGCAATTTTAACCAGCCAGATATTTTTGTTTTTGTGATCTTGCTAATTCTCGTCGTAAGTGTTCTCTCTGGTTTCTATCCTGCTTTGATCCTTTCGGGTTATAAGCCCGTACTTGTTCTGAAAAATCTGGCCTTTGCAAATACAGCACAGAGTCGGAAAGTATGGATCAGGAAAACATTAACCGTGACGCAATTCGTCATTGCACAATTTTTCATCATTGCCACCATGGTAGTAGGCAAACAGATCCGCTTTTCATTAAACCAGGACATGGGTTTTAAAAAAGACGCGATCATCACTTTTGCAACACCCTATAACTATCGGCATCCCGACAACAAGCAATTCATACTGCAACAAAAATTAAGATCGATTCCCGGGATACAAAAGTTGAGTCTGGCAGGGCCGCCACCCGCATACCAGGGATATAATATTTCCACGATGAAAATGATCGGCAAAAATGGGAAGGAGATCGAAACTTCTGTGGAAGTGAAGCAGGCAGATACAAATTATTTTGACCTCTATAAAATGAAGCTGCTTGCGGGCAGGAATCTTGAGCAAAGCGACACAGAAAAAGAATACGTCATCAACGAAACCTATGCGAGGATGCTCGGGTATAAAGATCCTGCTGCTATTGTGGGACAAATGCTGAATCGCGGTGACTTGAAAGTGCCAATCGTTGGTGTATTAGCCGACATTCATACCAAGTCATTACACTCACCGATCCAACCTCTCGTCTTTTCGAGTGAAGCAAAAGAACATTACATTTTTCACATTGCCTTATCGCCAAAGGGAGCAAATACCGACAACCTGCCTGTCGCCAGGCAAGGCTGGAAAAAAACAATAGCCGGCATTGGAAGTGCGTGGAAAGAAATTTACCCGGAAGAGGAGTTCAAATATGAATTCCTCGATGAAAGCATTGCAAGATTCTACAAAAAAGAACAGGACATAGCCAACCTGCTCAACTGGAGCACAGGTCTTGCCATTTTTATAAGTTGTCTGGGGCTTCTTGGATTGGTGATCTATACAACAACACAACGCACAAAAGAAATCGGTGTTCGTAAAGTATTAGGAGCGTCTGTGACCCAAATCGTTTCACTGCTTTCAAAAGATTTTATAGGGGTGGTATTATTGGCATTTGTTATTTCTTCGCCACTTGCCTGGTGGGCCATGAACAAATGGTTGCAGGATTTTGCTTACAGGACGACATTTAGTTGGTGGATATTTGCAATAAGCGGCGGGTTGATGTTGATCGTTGCGTTGATGACCTTAAGTGTTCAAACAATAAGGTCGGCCGTTGCTAACCCGGTGAGGAGCCTGAGGACGGAATAGTGCGTGGATCGTCGTGAGACGTGAATCGTCAATCGTGAATAGAGTGAATGCTTTATTGACAATTGACCAGTATGCTAAAAAACTATTTTAAAACCGCGTTCAGGAACTGTTCAAGATAAAAGCTTTTTTTATGTTTAAGAATTATTTCAGGATCGCTGCAAGACAATTAAGAAAGCAAAAAATGTATTCTGCTATCAAGATCGGCGGATTTGCATTGAGCATTGCGGCTTGCTTGCTTATTGCGCTTTATATAAGAGATGAACTGAGATATGATAAGAATTGGGCCGATGCCGATCGCATTTACCGGATAACGGGTGAATACAAGTTTGACGGAAAACTTGAGACTGGTGCCGACTGGCCCGCGCCAATGGCAAAAGCGTTAAAAACAGATTTTCCAGAAGTAGAAAACTCCGGCAGGTTGATGCCTCATCCCCTTTTTTATTGCGCAGGTAGCAACCAGGTGAGGCGTACCGACGAAGAGCAAAATACTTTTGAAGAAGGCTTCACCTATGCTGACCAGTCGATGCTCGATATATTGCAAGTGCCCATGATCTACGGTGACAGGAAGAATGCTTTAGCTGAACCAAATACGATAGTGATCTCAAAAAGCAAGGCTGACAAATATTTTCCCAATCAGAATCCCGTCGGTAAAACGATGATCCTGAATAACGACAAGGATCGCATATATAAAATAGGCGGTGTGATGAAGGATTTCCCTTCTACGTCGCATATTCGTTACAATTTCCTGTTGACGATGACGGGTTACCAGCTTTGGGACAATGAGCAAACCACATGGGATGCGAGTAATTATTATACTTATGTTTTGCTTAAACCAGGAACGAATGCTGCAGAATTTCAAAATAAACTGAAGCTCATCCTCCAAAAATATTATGTTGACAGAATGAAAAAAGCCGGCGATCCACAGGCTGATGACATTGCTAAAAACGCAAGGCTTTTGGTGCAGCCGATCGCGCATGTACATCTTTACTCGGCCGATATTGACGATAGCCTTGAAAAAGGTGATATAAGATTTGTCTGGTTGTTTGGGGCCGTTGCGGCTTTTATCCTGGTAATAGCTTGCATCAACTTTATAAATCTGTCCACCGCGAAATCTGCCAATCGTGCAAAAGAAGTGGGACTAAGGAAGGTAGTTGGTTCGCATCGCAGAGGGCTCGTGCAGCAATTTCTTACAGAATCCATCATGTTCAGCGTGTTGTCGTTCATACTCGGTTTACTGATCGCTGTTTTATTGCTTCCCTACTTCAATACACTGGCTGCAAAATCTTTAACGATTCCGTGGACAGCGTGGTGGTTGTTGCCATTAATGATCGGATCTGCGATAGCTGTTGGCGTGATGGCGGGATTGTATCCTTCTTTTTATTTGTCTGCCTTCAAACCGATCAATGTATTAAAGGGCCAGCTAAGTCGCGGAAGTAAGAACTCGATCCTGAGAAATGGATTGGTTGTATTCCAGTTCACCACTTCCATCATTCTCATCATTGGCACGCTTGTCATTTATAAGCAGACGCACTACATGCTTAATAAAAAAGTTGGCTTTGATAAGGACCAGGTATTATTAATAGAAGGAACAAACACCCTCGACAGTAAACTCGAAGCATTTAAAAATGACTTGCTGAAATCATCGGAAATAAAAAGCGTTTCGATCGGGGATTATTTGCCCATTGCGGGAATGAAACGTGACGGCAACACTTTTCATAAAGAGGGAAAACTAAAAGAAGACATTGGTGTATTCACGCAGAAATGGCAGGTAGATTACGATTATTTGAAAACAATGGGTATGCACATGATCGAAGGAAGGTATTTTTCAAAGGAGATGGCTTCTGATTCTGAAGCCACAGTGATCAACCAGAGCATGGCAAAGAAGCTCGGCTTCACGAATCCTATTGGCCAGCGCATCGAAAATGGATGGCAAAAATTTACTGTGATCGGTGTTATAGAAGATTTCAATTTTGAATCTATGCGCCAGGAGGTAACGCCACTTTGCCTTGTGCTGTCAAAGTATAATTCAACTATCGTTTCGGTAAAGATCAGCGGTGCCGACACAAAGCAAGCAATCAGTTATGCATCGAATGTATGGAAGGGTTTTTCGCCCAACCAGCCTTTCCGTTACACTTTTCTCGATGAAAGTTTTGCCAACATGTACGCAAATGTGAAGCGCACAGGAAATATTTTCTCCAGTTTTGCCATACTTGCCATCATCATTGCCTGCCTTGGCTTGTTTGCTTTATCAGCATTTATGGCTGAACAGCGCAATAAAGAAATTGGCATACGCAAGGTGCTGGGAGCAAGTGTTAGCAGCATCACGGCCATGCTGTCAAAAGATTTTGTGAAGTTGGTGATCGTTTCGATCATTATCGCCTCACCGATTGCGTATTGGGCAATGACAAAATGGTTACAGGATTTTGCCTATCGTATCCCAATCAGTTGGTGGATGGTGGCTATTGCGGGATTGTCGGCTATTGTTATTGCTTTGCTGACGATAAGTTTTCAGTCGATAAAGGCCGCATTAATGAACCCGGTGAAGACGCTGAGGGCGGAATGAGGAAGGTGAGTCGTGAGTCGTGAGTCGTGAGTCGTGAGTCGTGAGTCGATTAAAAATATAAAACAACTTTTGGAACTTTTGAAACTTTAAACTCAGAATATGTTAGAACTAAAAGGGATCTACAAATGGGTAAATACGGGTGTAAACCGAACCTTCATTTTAAAAGACGTTGATCTTTCAGTAAAACAAGGAGAATTTATTTCGATCATGGGGCCTTCAGGCTCCGGCAAATCAACGCTGCTGAACGTAATTGGTATGCTTGATGATTTTAATGAAGGTGAGTACCATTTTATGCATGAATCGGTACACAAGCTAAAAGAAAAGCAGAGGTCTGCATTGTACAAGCAATACATCGGCTTTGTTTTCCAGGCTTATCATTTAATTGATGAACTGACAGTGTACGAGAACATTGAAACCCCGTTGATCTATCAGAATATAAAAACCTCGGAACGTAAGGCAATGGTCGCCGATATTCTTGATCGTTTCCAGATCGTTGGGAAAAAAGATCTTTTTCCTACGCAACTTTCCGGTGGACAGCAACAACTGGTTGGTATTGCCCGGGCATTGATTGCAAAACCAAAATTAATACTGGCAGATGAGCCCACGGGAAACCTGAATTCAAAACAAGGTGAAGAGATCATGGACCTGTTCAAAGAAATGAACAATGAAGGAGTATCGATCATCCAGGTTACTCACTCTGAAAAAAACGCGGGCTACGGGACAAGGATCATTAACCTGCTGGATGGAATGATCGCAAACTAATATCTATTCATAATCAAAAAATATATTTCAATAAAATAACGGAGATGAAAAAAATATTCTTTAGTATAGTCCTGATCTTTTTTTATTTGGCTGTGATCGCACAAGGTGATACCACGAAACAAAACACGTTTACTCTTCAACGATGTGTTGAAACTGCGTTGGCAAATAACTTAGATGTATTGCAAAGTCAATTGCAAATGCAGAGTAGCAAAATAGACAAGGACCAGGCAAAGCTGAATCTATTGCCAAATTTAAACGGAAGTGCAGGACAGACCTGGAGCCAGGGCCGCAGTATCGACCCATATTCAAATCAGCCGGTAACACAGAATGTTAGTTCATCAAACTATGGATTAAACAGTGGTGTCGTTTTGTTCAACGGCTTATCTCTTCAAAATCTTATCAAGCAATATTCGCTCAGTTATGAAGCTTCAATAATGGATTGGCAACAGGCAAAGGACAATCTTACCTTAAGTGTGATACTTGCTTACCTGCAAGTACTAAGCACAGAAGATCAACTAACACAGTCGAACAACCAGGCAATTCTTTCGGGGGCGCAGGTGCAAAGACTGGAGGTGTTGAATCAGCAGGGTGCTATAAGGCCGTCAGACCTTTCTGATCTGCAAGGTCAATATGCAAACGACAAATTGACGATCGTTAACATGAAGAACTCCGTGGAAACGGCAAAGATCAACCTTTGCCTGTTAATGAATATCCCCTACAGTGAAGGCATGCAACTGGAAAGAATAGACCTTTCCACCTTTACGGTAAGATATGAAAGCACAAGAGACCAGATCTATCAAACTGCATTGAAGGAGTTAGCTCTGATTAAATCGGTTGATCTGAAAGAACAAAGTGCGGCGAAAGCGGTGAAAGTTGCAAGAGGGCAGTTATGGCCAACATTGAGTTTTGGAGGCGGCATTTCAACTGCTTATTCAAGTGTGGCTCAACAAAATCAATATGTAAGTACCACTTATGAACCCACTTCAGACTCAGCGATCGGTAATGGGATGAAACTTCCCGTGTACAGGTTCCAGGATAATTTTAGTCCATTTTCAAAAATTCCATACAAGGATCAAATCAATAATAACGTTTACACTTCTTATGGTTTTAATTTAAGCGTCCCCATTTTTAACAACTTGTTCCAGCGGAACCGCCTTAAGCAGGCAAAGATCAATTTAAAGAACACTCAGCTTGTATCAAAAACCACCCGCACGCAATTGGGTACTTCGATCGACCGGGCGTATGTTAATATGTATTCCGCAGCAGACCGGTATAAAGTATTGCTTGAGCAGGCGAATGCTTACACAGAATCATTCCACGCCGCGGAAATACGTTTCAACAATGGTGTGGGAACATCAGTCGATTATCTTATTGCAAAGAACAACCTGGACAGAGCCAATATTGATCTGATCACAACCAAATATGATTATGTATTACGGACAAAAGTCTTAGACTTCTACCAGGGCAAGCTGTCATGGTAGGCAAGGAACAATGAACAGCGATTATCATTTGCGATATTGAAATCTTCCAGCCTTTTTGCCGGTTGAGAATGTTCCGGATTCACTAGAGCGAATTGCTGTGCCCGTTATAAAATAAAAATTAGTTCTCTGGGCGAAAAAGTGACGTCGCATCATACAAACATTATCCTCATTTTGTTGACTGTGGTTACCTCTTCTTATTCTGGTTCATCTAAAAAAAAAATTGTTTGTAGATATTTTTCTCCAACCAATTGACGCCAGATATTAAAAAGCTAAACTTTTAAGGTTTCGTTGATGTGGTGTGATACTTGTTAATCCCTTACGGAGAAAATTTAGTAACATCAAACACAGCCATTCCCCGAAGAAAACATTTCAAACAGTGAGATCTGAAACTATGAAACGAATAGCATTCATCAGCGATCATGCATCGCCCCTGACTACAATGGGCGTGGACGCAGGAGGACAAGAAGTGTACGTTGCAGAAGTTACCCGGCAACTCGCAAGAAAGGGATATGAAGTAGACATCTTCACGCGGTGGGAAGATCCATCACTTGACCAGGTGATAAACTGGATCCCCGGGGTCCGGGTAATTCAGGTACCAGCGGGTCGGATCGAATATATGCGACAAGAAAATTTATTTCCGTTCATGAATGAGTTTACTCAAAACATGATAAAATTTATAGGGGATGAAAATGTCAGTTATGACCTTGTTCATGCAAATTTTTGGATGTCAGCCCTGGTAGCCTTCGAGCTGAAGAAAATGTTTCAGATCCCTTACGTAATTAGTTTTCACGAGCTGGGACACGTTAGGAAATTACATCAAAAAGATGATGGTAAGTTTCCGCCGGAACGGGTGTTGATAGAGGAAGAAACTGCAAAATTTGCCGAGCAGGTAATTGCAGAATGCCCGCAAGATGAGGAGGATCTTATTCAATATTACAATGTTAACCCTTCAAAGATCACCATAATACCTCGCGGATTTAATCCTGCACATTTTTATCCTGTTAACTGCTCATTCGCAAGGAGGATTCTGGAGCTTAAACCTGACGAATCGATCATTCTTCAACTAGGTCGTATGGCGCCGTGCAGCGGAGTGGATAATGTGATCAGGTCCATGGCGCTTTTAAAAAATAGTCTCTATAAAATAAAGTTACTGATCGTTGGCGGCGAATCTGGTAATCCGCACCCGGAAAAATGTGGAGAAATAGAGCGCTTGCAGCAAATTGTCAAAGAGGAAGACATTGGAGATGTGGTGAAATTCGCCGGCCGGCAAAACAGGGATATGTTGAAATACTATTATTCAGCAGCGGATATGTTCGTTACGACGCCGTGGTATGAACCATTTGGTATAACAACTGTCGAATCCATGGCGTGTGGTACTCCCGTTCTCGGCGCTAATGTAGGAGGAATCAAATACAGTGTAAAGGACAATGAAACAGGTTTTTTAATTCCCCCCAATGATCCGGAAGCATCAGCAGAGAAAATCAAACTCCTTTTGTCGAAGCCCTCTATTTTATACAAAATGAAAATGAATGCTCTTGAAAGAGTAAATTCTTTGTTTACCTGGTCAATTGTTTCTTCCACAATGGCCGAAATGTATGAATCAGTTTTATCCTCATGCAGGAAAACCATGGATTCCATTGTAACGCCCGGTCAACTAGCGCCTGTAATTAATTTAGAAAAAGACAAAACCAAGGTCAGGAAATTAACATCATAAGGCCGGGAAAGAAAAGAATTCTGTTCTTACAGCTGATGGCACCCATGCAAAACCTATATCAGTGCAGTTCATTAATTCTTTCTATCAATTCAAACACGAAGAGCTTTCTTTCCCGTTCAGGCCGTAATATTTTTAGTGCTCAAATAAAAATCATGAAAACAAAATTTATAATCGCCACATTGGCGGTGATGTTGCCTTTCTTTGCCGGCGCCCAACTGAAGGGATTGATGAATAAAGTAAAAAATAAAGTTGACCTGCGCGTAGATAATAAAATGGACAAGCAAATTGATAAAAGTCTTGATAAAATAGAAGGCAAGGGCAACAAAGAAGTTGCAACAAACAATCCTGCCTCGCCTGCCCCAACCGAAGGAAAGGTCGAAGAGTCCACGCTGACAAGCTTTTCCAAATATGATTTCGTTCCCGGTGATTCAATTCTCTATTATGAAAATTATGAGCAGGAAGCGATTGCTGAACTACCCGTTGGGTGGAACACCACGGGAAGCGGAGAGGTTGTTACGCTTGACAAGGTAGAAGGCAAGTGGCTGCGTATGCATAAGCAGTTCGTTTATCTTACTAGCAACACTAAAGAGTTTGGAGAGAACTATACAGTAGAATTTGATTTGATCCTGCAATTGAAAAATAATGGATGGATGTTTCCCGAGTTCAACTTCGGTTTGTTTTCAACAAATAAGGAGCCGAATACCAACAATAGTTTCTTAAAAGACAACAGGAAATACGCTGCCGTATTTGCTTCAATTCACCCCGGAATGTTTAAGTCGTCGTCTGTCAAAATAAATTCTTTTCTCGATAATAAAACCTATTTCGCCGGCGACCTGAAGGCATTTGGCAAGCTCGAGGAATCCTTTACAGGTATACCTGTACATGTAGCTATCCAGGTGCAGAAAGAAAGATTCAGAATGTGGATCAATGAGGAAAAACTATTTGATGTGCCCAAAGCTACTCCGCTTGGTTATGCGATGAATCAATTAAAATTTGATGTCGGCTTTACCAACTATGCTGAAGAGCAATATGGCGTTTACGTGAGCAATATCAAAGTAGCCACCGGCAAACCGGAGACCAGGTATAAACTAGTAGAAGAAGGAAAATTCAGCACTACAGGGATCTTGTTCGATGTGAATTCCGATAAGATCAAACCCACTTCGCATGGTGTAGTAAAAGAAATAGCGGATGTTCTTCAACAAAACACCGGCATCAAGGTAAAGATCATCGGCCATACAGACAGTGATGGAAACGATGCTGCCAACCTTGACCTTTCAAAGAAAAGATCAGCGGCTGTAAAAGAAATGCTGGTAAACGAATTTGCTATCGACGCATCAAGAGTTGAAACAGATGGTAAAGGCGAGGTACAGCCTGTCGCTGACAACAAAACCAAAGAGGGAAAGGCGGCCAACCGTAGAGTCGAGTTTGTAAAACTCTAATAAATCAAAGGTACCGAGGCCCTGATGAAGTTTGAATTAATGAACCACATTAGGCACATGGGTCACCTAAGGAACACATAAGTCCTATGTGTTCCTTATGCTCCTTATGTGGGTCAAACTTTTTGGATAGCAACTTTGTATAGTAAATGATAACAAAAAAATCATAAAAGCAAAACGCTTGCATAGCTTCTTATTTTCTAATCTCTCACTTACCTTGAAACGTCCTCACGTGCTGAATTAATGAACCACATTAGGTACATAGGTCACATAAGGAGCACATAAGTCCTATGTGTTCCTTATGCTCCTTATGTGGTTAAAAATTTTTGGATAGCAACCTTTGTATAGTAACTGATAACAAAAAAATCATGCAAGCAAAAACTTTTGCATGGCTTCTCACTTACCCTTGAAACATCTTCGCGTCCCGTTTTTAATTAATGAACCACATTAGGCATATAGGTCACATAGGAAACACATAAGTCCTATGTGTTCCTTATGCTCCTTATGTGGTTCAAAATTTTTGGATAGCAACTTTGTATAGTAACTGATAACAAAAAAATCATGCAAGCAAAACGATTGCATGGCTTCTCACTTACCCTTGAAACATCTTCGACTGCCGTTTGAATTAATGAACCACATTAGGCACATAGGTCACATAGGAAACACATAAGTCCTATGTGTTCCTTATGCTTCTTATGTGGTTCAAAATTCTTTCTAAAAAGAACAATACTAAAAATTTTTCAACTGCATTTCTCATGAAATAAAATTGTTTCACTTCATGCAATGAATAATACAATTCATGATGTCACGTATTGTCAAACGATAATTTGGAGAGCAACTTTGTATAGTATATGATAACAAAAAATAAAAAGTTTTTGACCAGCAAAAAAGAGTAAAATAAATATCATCATTTGAAAAAAAATCAGATCAACATAAACAACCAACCCTTAAAATGCGAGTTACCTCAGCCATATTATTTCTTACTGCCTTTGCCGTCAACCTGGCTGCAGGTAGCTCCGCAAAAAAAGACAATGCCGGCAAACAAGAACGTCATGTAGTTGATACAACAAAAAACAACGAAGATGCTTTTCTTTTTGCATCCACTGTGACAGAGAATAAAAGTGAAGAGTTAATTTTTGACCAGGATGCATTAAAAAGAATTCTGGAAGAAGGAAAAACCACCAGGTTTCTGTTAGGTTATTCCAAACAAATGCGATCAATAGAAGCCTGGTTCTTCCCCGGCACCAGCGAAAAAAAGGCGCTTGTCATCGGTGGTGTTCATGGCACTGAGCTTTCTTCCACCGAGGTGGCTAAAACTCTTATCAAAAAATTATTGCAGGGTGAAGAACATTATTATAATGTTATCGTGATTCCGTGTCTTTTTCCCGATAATGCCGCCACTGCGAAAGAAAATGCCGATGCGATCGGAAGTACCGCAAACATTGGCAGATACAGTTTTGCGACGGCTGCCGATCCCAACCGCCAGATGCCCTCGCCCGGAAAACCTTTTGATGAAGGCTCAGGAAAAGATCATATGGGCAGGGAGATCGAAAAAGAAAATCAATTGTTATTGCGGGTGATTAACTTTTTTAAACCGCAGCGTGTA
>Ga0207679_10002091_pt1 | contig 12396 bp, 9 predicted proteins | sample KBSC73metaG_FD_184320 | JGI IMG/M metagenome (GOLD analysis project Ga0207679, IMG submission 184320) | Corn rhizosphere microbial communities from Kellogg Biological Station, Michigan, USA - KBS C7-3 metaG (SPAdes) (version 2) | ecosystem: Host-associated > Plants > Roots > Rhizosphere > Soil ...
GACCCAGGCGGAGTTGGCGAGGTTCATGCCGAGCTCCTTGTTGACGTAGAAGGGCGCCCAGAAGGTGACTCCCGTCGACGCTCCGGTAGCCAGGGCGAAGATGAGGCACAGCAAGACAGCCGGCGGGATTCGCAGCACGATCCCGATCGGCTCGGCGGGCTTGTCGGCTTCGACTGCCGTGTGGCGGATCGGCGCGTCCTTGAGCATGCGGGACAGGAACACGGCGTGGATGAGTCCGATGGCTCCGAAGATCAGGAACGGCGCGTGCCAACTCAGACGTTGGGCGATGTAGCCAGTGGCGACCGCGCCGAGCCCGGCACCGGCAAATACGGCTGTCTGATGGATCGAGAGCGCGCGGCTGCGCATCTCGGGTCTGTGCCAGTCGCCGATCAAGGCCGTAGCGGTTGGATAATATGCGGATTCACCGACCGCGACGAGGCCGCGGAGTGCGAGCAGCAGCGCGAAGCCGCTAGCCAGTGCGGACGCGCCCGTAGCCACACTCCAGAAAATCAACCCGTAGAGAATGACGCGCGTTCGCCGGACGCTGTCGCCGATCCGGCCCGCCACGAATGCGCCGACGGCATAGACCCAGAAGAAGACGCTCCCGAGCAGGGCAAGCTGGCTGTTGCTGAGGCCGAATTCGGTTTTCAGGATCGGAAGCACCGCAATCAGGATGTTACGGTCGGCCGCGTTCAGGAACGCCACGACCCACAGCAGGCCGATTAGAACCCACGGGTACCGATCCGGCGGAGCAGCGGCCGTCGTCGTTGCGTTCATTCCCCTGCTCTCCCCGCCGATTCTCTAGACCATATTGGCCGCGCCGTTGATCAGGATCACCCTGAAATCGTTGACGTTGGTACGGGTGGGCCCGGTTGTCACCAGATCGCCAAGCGCCGCAAAGAAGGGATAAGCGTTGTTCGTCCGAAGGTGCTCGGCGGGGTCCAGGCCGAGATTGCGGGCGCGTTCCAGTGTGTCCTCGACCACGATCGCGCCCGCGACATCCTCGGTGCCGTCGATGCCGTCCGTGTCGCAGGCGAGCGCGGATATTCGCGGGGCCCCGTCGAGAGCGATCGCAAGCCCGAGAAGATATTCGAGATTCCGGCCGCCCCGTCCTTGCGGGTTTTGAACGGCCACCGTCGTCTCGCCGCCGGAAATGATCGCTCGCGGCTTCCCGTCCATCGACAGCCGACGAGCCAGCGCCGCGTGGCTCGCGCCGAGATGGCGCGCTTCGGCCTGTAGCTGGTCGCCGAGGTCGGTAACGGCATAGCCGGCAGCAGCAGCCTGACGCCCCGCGGCGCAGAGGGCGTCGCGAGCCCTTGCGACGATCACCGTTTCGACGCCCGCCAGGCCCAGGCTGTCCGCAGGAGGTGTCTCGTTCGCCGGATCGTCGAGCGCGGTCAGGATCGCCGTCGGTGTGGGAATCCCATATTTGCGCAAGATCTCTCGTGCCATCTCGAGAGTGGTGTGATCCGCGACGGTCGGGCCGGATGAGACAAACGATGGATCGTCGCCGGGCACGTCCGAAATGATGAAGGTCGTGACGCTTGCCGGTCCAGCAGCAAGGGCCAGCCGACCGCCCTTGATTCGGGAAAGATGCTTCCGGACGCAATTGATCTCCGCGATCGTTGCACCGGATTCGAGCAGGGCGCGTGTCGTCGCCTGCTTGTCCGCCAGGTTGATCCCATGCGCGGGCGCGGCGAGCAGTGCGGAGCCACCGCCGGAAAGAAGCACGACCAAATGATCCTGCGCACCGAGGCCGTGAGCGATTTCAAGCGCCCGCTCCGCCGCGCGAATGCTGTTTGAATCGGGGTAGGGATGGCCAGCTTCAATAAGCTCGACGCCGGCGCGGCCAGCCAGGCTGTCAATCATGTGGCCGCGGCGGCTGACCACCAATACGGCCTTTGGCGGACCCATCCGGTCGAGCGCGACGTCAGCCATGGCCGCCGCCGCCTTGCCAACCGCGATCAGTGCGACCTGACCGTGCTGCGGTGGCGGAAGTGTGCGAGGCATGACGCGGGCGGCCGAGACTGACGCAATGGCCGTGTCGAACAACCCACGCAGCATCGCGCGTTCAGCGGCATGAGTTTCGGCCGCGCCAGCCAGAGTCGACGTCGAAGTCATGCTACGAACGGCTGCCCCTCCCGAGTCCCGAAAGGCTGCATCGAACGACCGCAATCTCCTAGTCACGATTTAAGGAACGCTGTGTTCCACATCGCGCAACTCAATGGATTTCCCAGGACAGCTTGTGGCGGAACTGGTCGACGAGGAAATCGATCAGGGTCCTCACTCGCACCGGCACAGCCTTCGGATCTTCGAACAAGGCGAAGAAGGTCATGTCCTCTGTCCGCCAGCCAGGCAGCACTTCGACGAGCCGGCCCTCCACCAGGTCGTGCTTGCACAGGAAGGCCGGGAGATTGGCGATGCCAAGGCCGCAAGTGACTGCGTGATGCAGGAGGGTCAAATCATTGCAGACGAGCTTGGGACTGAACTCGACCGACACGGAATCATCGCCGCGATGGAGCGTCCATTTGTGCGATCGATCATGGGTGCCGACCGCAAGCAGGTCGAAGCGCGGGAGCTCGACATAATTTTGTGGCATGCCCTTGCGCTCGAAATATTCGGGCGCGCCGAAGGCCCCGCATTCGGTGGTGCCCAGCTTGGCCGCGAACAGGCCGGAACTGGCCAGCGGTCCGACTGTAAGCGCGACGTCGAACCCGTTCCTGAGTAGCCCAACGCCGTCATCGCTGAGGACGCTCACGAGCCGGACGTCCGGATATTGTTCGAGAAATGCTGCAAGGAGCGGACCGACGAGATTGTGCCCAAGGACATAAGGAATGGCGATTCTGACGACGCCCTGCGGATTGCGGTGGAGGGTTTGCAGCGCACGCTCGCCATCGCGAAGAACGCCGAGGCTGCGCAGGCAATATTCGAAGAAGAGCGCGCCGTCCTGAGTTACGGTGACAGCCCGCGTACTGCGCTGAAGAAGCTGCGAGCCTAGGTGATCCTCGAGCCGTGAGATGCGCCTGCTGATCTTCGATTTGGGAAAGCCAAGCAGCTCTCCGGCTTTGGTAAAGCTCTCCGTCTCGACCACTTTCGTGAAGATGACGAGATCGCCAAGATCGAGCATTGCCTTCCCTCCCCGGGGCGCCGAATAGCATGCGAGCGCGGAAAAGATTAGAGCCAGTGTTGCTGCTCTTGCAACGGTTTGTTCCAGTTTTGGTAGCTTCTCCGTCAGCGGCCCTCCGCGCACCTTCAGCTGTAAGCGGCCGCGGGTCCCCGCGTGTGACGAGCTCTAGGAGAGGGGCTCGGGGGAGCGAAGTGGACGTCTTGGGCGGCGTTCGGGTGCGCCGTAGCATGGAGGGGGTCATGGTGATCGCATCTCGTTCGACATGGATTCGGTTTGCGTTGCTTTCGAGTGCGGCCTCGATCCTCACGAGCCCCGCTTTCGCGCAGGCTCCAACCACGCCGCCGGACACACCGCCACAGGCACCCCAAACCGAAAATCAGGCTGCGCCGACCGCTCCGCAGGATGTCGCCAAGGCCGACGACGTCATCATCATTACCGGCACGAGCCGGGGACGCGCGGCATTCAACACGCCGCTCGCAGTCACGACACTCGGCGAAGCGCGCTTGCAGAAGATCTCGGCGAGTAGTCAGGCCGACATCCTCAACACCGTGCCGACCCTCAAGGGCGACGCCGGCGGCGGCGAGGTCGCCAGCAACATCTTCGTTCGCGGATTGCCGTCGGGCGGCCAGTATCAGTTCACGCCGTTGATGTATGACGGCATCCCGGTACTCAGTACCTTCGGGCTGAATTCATCGGCATACGACGTCTACTATCACAACGATTTCGGGATCGACCGGCTCGAATTCGTGCAGGGCGGTGTTTCGAACCTGTTCGGCCCCGGCTCCGTCGCGGGCCTGATCAACTACCTCTCGCGCACCGGCACCGACAACTTCCGTGGCACGGCGCAGGTCGAGGTCGCGGAAAAAGGACGCATTCGCACGGACTTTGCCGTCAGCGGACCGCTCGGCGGCAACCTTTATTACGGCCTCTCAGGTTTCTACCGCTACGACGAAGGACCGATCAAAACCGACCTCAAGACCAAGGGCTACCAGCTTCGCGGCAACCTCAAGTATCGCCTACCAGACGGCACCGGGTCGGTAACGCTCTACGGCCAGTGGATCGACGATCAGGTTCAGTTCTATCTGCCGATCCCGCTCGACGGCACGACCCGCAATCGCATTCCCGGAAATGACGGCCACAAGGTCTACTCGGTCCAGTTCCGCGACGGCCTCGAGGGTCTCGGCTTCAACACGCCGGATGGGCCTTTCACGACTGACGCCGAGCAAGGCGTCAAGACTCGCGGCGGGCAGATCGCGCTGGCGTTCGACAAGCAGCTCGGTAACGGTTGGGGTATCAACGGCCGGACCAAATATTCCGAATATCATCACAAATTCGCGTTGTGGTCCGACGGCGATGGCATCGTGAACGTCCCGGAGACCCAGGCGAGCTTCATGGCCAATAGCCAAAGCAGCGCGGCGGGAACTCGCGGGGCCCTGATTCCGGAGCTTCGCGGCATCCCGCTTGCCAACGCTCGGTTCACCTACGCCGACGATGGCAGCACCTTGCCTGCAAACGCGCTGCTGTTCGCGAACCGCATCACGGATCGCAATCGGCCCGTTCATGACTTCACTGCCGAGCTTAATGTCACGAAGCAGGCGCAGTGGGGTGCAACGAGCCACACGTTCACGCTGGGTGGTTTCTACGGCGACGCTACTGCCAGGGACGTCAACGTCACCACGACGTATCTTGCCGAGTTCAATAACCGCCCGCGACTGGTGAACCTGGTCGTGACCAATCCGACCACCGGCGCGCAAACCATCATTTCGCGCAACGGATTGCTCAATGCGGGCGCAGGCTACGTGAACAACAAGGCCGAGGCGGAGCGTTACGCCATCTACGGCGCCGATCAGATTGACGCCGGACGCCTGAAGTTCGACCTTGGCTTTCGATGGGAGCATATCAACGACACGGTGAGCCGCGAACAGACATCGACGACGAATACCGACACCACGACTCCTAACCTGTCCGGACAATTGCGTAGCGTTACGTGGGGCAACGGCACCTTCTTCCGTGGCAAGGTGCATACCAGCGAATGGGCAGCTGCCGCCGGCCTGCTTTACAAGATCAACGATGCGGTCAATTTCTACGCCAACGCTTCGCGCGGCTTCTTCTTCCCGGAGCCCAGAGCGATTGCGTTCAATGCGCTCGGACAGGTGCAGAGCAAGTTCAACGCCGAGATCATCAAGCAGGCGGAGGCCGGCGCCAAGATCAACCAAGGCCCTGTCTCTGCGACGATGGCGATGTTCTACACCAAGCTCAACAACCGCAGGCAGATCTTGTTCGTCAACGATGGGCTGGGCGGATTCATAGAGCGCGTGAACCTTGTCGCGACCGAATCCTACGGGCTCACCAGCAGCGTTCGCTGGCAGATCATCCCCGATCTGGCAGCGGAGGCCAACGTGACTTACCAGCACGCCGAGTATAAGCAGTTCCAAGCGCTTAGCGCGGCCGGCGTGCCGACTACACAGACGGCGATCATCGGCAATTCGCTCGAACGTCAGCCGGACATGCTCTACAACGCAGGTCTCTACTATGACGACGGCAACTTCGATGCTTCGGTCTTCACCAACTACACGGACGACGTGTTCATCGCCTCGAACAACCTGATCAAGTTCAAGGGCTTCAACGTCGTCAACCTCGATGCGGGCTACAAGTTCGGGATCGGCGGGCACAAGGTCCGACTGGGTGTCAACGTGTTCAATCTGTTTAACACGGACGCGACCACCGAAGGATCGCCACGTCAGGACAACAATCAGACGACCGGCGGGCAATTCTTCGTCGGCCGACCTGTGCTGCCTCGCCGCATCGCCGGGCGCCTGACCGTCGATTTCTAACCGACTCGGTGGGCAGCCACGGCCCACCTAACCGAATACTTGAGTGACATGACCACAACCGACCTGGACGCTGCCGCGCGCAATATCCTGAAGGCCAACGACCGCGGCGGCTACACCGTGCCCAATGGCCGCGTTTATCCGTTCCAATGGAACTGGGACTCGGCCTTTGTTGCGCTCGGTTTCGACCGCTTCGACCGCAACCGCGCCTGGACCGAGGTCGAGACCCTGTTCCGAGCGCAGTGGAGCGACGGCTTCCTCCCGCATATCGTCTTCTGGAAGGACGACCCCGGCTATTTCCCGGGACCATCGGTCTGGGGCGCCGACAAGGACCCCGTGACCTCTGGGATCACCCAGCCCCCGGTTGCCGCAACCGTGGTTCGCAAGCTCTGGGATCGCGCTTCGGGCGCTGGCGAAGGCGAGCATTATCGCTCGCGGCTGGAAACTTTGTTTCCGAAGCTTCTGGCTTGGCATCGGTGGTTTCACGACTATCGCGACTTCGAAGATCGCGGATTAGTTGTCGCCATGCACCCTTGGGAGACGGGCCGCGACAATTCGCCTGAGTGGGACGTTCCGGGCGAGGTGATCGATGTGTCCGGCGTCGGTGATTACGTCCGACGTGACACGAGCCATCTCGACGCGAAGATGCGTCCGACCAAGCTCGAGTACGACCGTTATCTCGCGCTGGTGCAGTTCGGGCGCAATACCGGATGGAATCACCGCGCAATTGCTCGCGAAAATCCGTTCCGCGTCGCCGATGTCGGGATGAGCATGATCCTGCTCCGGGCCAACCGCGACCTTGCCGCTCTGGCCGATGAATTAGGCAAGGCAGACGAGGCGGCCGAGATCCGCTCATGGGTCGCCCTGTCGGAACGGGGCATCGAATGGTTGTGGGACGAGGATGTCGGCGCCTGGTGTTCGCGCGACACCATCACGAGCCGCTTCTCCGGTCACATCACCAGTGCATCCTTTTTGAGCTTCTACGCGGGCCTGTCGGATCCGAAGCGCGATCAGGCGATGCGAGAGCATTTCGACCGCATTGCGGCGATGGTCGACTATGTGATGCCGAGTCTTGATCCCGCCGATCCCGGATTCCAGATGATCCGCTATTGGCGCGGTCCGGTCTGGGCTGTGGTCAACTACATGATCGGGACCGGCCTCGCGGAAGCCGGAGACAATGATCGCGCTGGCCGAGTCACCCGGGACACGCTCGAACTAATGCGCCGTAACGGCTTCTATGAAGCCTATAGCCCGGTCGATGGAACGGGTAGCGGCGGCGATGATTTTTCCTGGACGGCCGCCATCTGGCTCGCTTGGGCCGACGCGGCCTAAGGACCGTTGATATGACCGACCTTGGCCTTAGCCTCGAACAGACTCGCTTCTACGCCGAGAATGGATATGTCCTGATCCGCGGTTTCCTGACCGCCGCGGAGGCTGCGGCACTTCGGTCGGAGGTTCATGGGATCGCCGCGCGCCAAGGCCCTACGAACGCGACCTGGAGCAGCGTTAGCGGTCAGGGCACCAAGCTCGAGCACTCGCACGACGTGCAATTTCGCTCAGCCGCATTCACGAGGTTGCTGGTCGATCCTCGGCTCACGGCGATATTCACGAGCCTCATCGGGCCGAACGTCCAGCTTCATCACAACAAAATGTTCATCAAGCCGCCGGAGCGCGGCTCGCCGTTCCCGATGCACCAGGACTATGGCTATTTCCCGCATCGTGGCACGTCGATGACGGCTGCCATCCTGCATCTCGATTCCGCGCCGGATGAGAAGGGCTGCGTCCGCATTTATCCGGGCTCGCACAAACTGGGTCCGCTGGAGGCCCATGGGCAGGATCACCACGTCGATACTGATCGATTCCCGCTTGCCGACGCGATGCCGGTGGAAGCCGACGCTGGGGATCTTCTGGTCTTCAATTATCTGACCGTGCACGGTTCCGGCCTAAACGTCTCCGATGAAGCGCGGACCACGTGGCTGGTCCAGGTCCGCGATCCGGAGGACGAACCAATCTCCGAGCAGCATCATTCGCGTGGACAGGGGATGATGCTTGCGGGCGTGGACCCGAAGGAGGCGGAATTCGCTTTCGCATGGGAGGCAAAGAGCGCTTGAGGCGAGGTCCGCGCGGCCGCCTCTACCTTCTTGCCGCTGTCTTGCCAGCGCTTGTTTCCGCACAGGGTCTGAGCTCGCAAGCGACTGATGGAAGGTGCGCGCGATTGAATTCGTTGTCGCGCCCGGGCTTCACGATTGTCTCGGCGACGCGAATGCCCGCCGGGAGATTCGCCGCCGGCGGCAGCGACGGCTTTGAGATCCCTGCCTCCTGCCGAGTCGCTGCAGTCGCCCGGCCGAGCGGGGATTCGCGGATTGCGATGGAAATCTGGCTGCCGGACGGATGGAACGGCCGTTATGCGCAGCTCGGCAACGGGGGCTTCGCAGGGAATATCGACGAGGCGTCTCTCGCCAACGAGATCCGCCGCGGCAACGCAGCCGCGATGACGGACACGGGCCACAGGGCAGGTCAGTTCGACGCGAGCTGGGCGCTCCGCCATCCCCAGAAGATTGTCGATTATGGCTTTCGCTCCATCAAGGTCACGTCGGACGCAGCGAAAGCCGTGATTCAGCAATATTACGACCGGCCCATTCGCCGACGCTATTACATCGGCTGCTCCAACGGCGGCCGACAGGCGCTGATGGCGGCCCAGCGTTATCCCAACGATTGGGACGGGATCATCGCCGGCTCGGCCGCAGTTCAATGGACGAAGCAGCTCGCAACCTTCGCCGCGATCCAGCATCGACTGCGTTCGTCGCCCGAAGGCTGGATAGCTCCGATCAAATTGCCGTTCATTCGGCGCGCAGCGGTCGCGGCCTGCTCGAGGCAAACCGCAATTGGCTCGTGCCGGCTGGATGTTCGTCGACTGACATGTGCGAATTCGAACGCGCCCTATTGCCTCACGCCGGCCGAGGCAGCGTCCCTCGACCTCATCCAGTCCGGACCCAAGGACGCTAATGGGCGTCCGCTCTTTGCCGGCTTCGACCCCGTCTCCGCCACTCTCCCGGGAAATTGGGAGACCTGGATTCTGAACCCCGACCGCAATGCGCCAAGCCAGCTCGCGTTCGCGACGCAGGCCTATCGCAACATGATCCTGGATCGACCGGGCTGGAGGGTGGAGGACTTTAGCATCGGCCGCGACTTTGAACTCGCTTCGCGTCGGCAGGTGGCTGGACAATCGCTCGCGGCAATCCTCGACCCTGACAATCCCGATCTCCGCCCATTTGCTCGTCGCGGCGGCAAGTTGATCATGTACGTCGGCGGACTGGACGCGGCGATCGCTCCTGTAGCTGCCGTCGACTATTACCACCGTGTTGCGGAGCGCTCCGGGGGGATGGGTCCTGCTCAGCGGTTCGCTCGCATGTTCGTGATTCCCGGAATGCAGCACTGCCAGGGAGGTCTCGGTCCGAACGCGTTCGGCCAGGCCTGGGTCGCTCCCGGACTCGCTCGCGATTCCACCCATGATGTTCGGGCGGCACTGGAGGGATGGGTCGAGCGCGGCCAGGCTCCGGACTCGATCACCGCCGTCAAATATGCGGATGATGATCCGCGCGGGCGCTTAACTGCCACGCAGAAGCTATGGCCGTTCCCGAAGGCGCCGGCTCCGGCGGCCCCCACGCGCTAGCTCAGGCGAAGCACCTGCACCGACGTGCCCTCCGATAGGGCCGGGGAATGCGCGGGCTGACGGATGAGCGCATTCGCGTCCGCCAGTGCCTTTTGGGCGTGGGATTCCTGAAAGGGCATCGGTGCCGCACTGCCTTGATCGAGGACCGCGCGATGGAATGTCTCACGCGCGTCGCATTCGCCAAGAGCGGAAGCGAGACTGAAGGTTTCCCATCCGCTTGCATCGTCAGGCGACCGGCCAGCCATCCCGGCGATCAAGGGCGCAAGCAGGAGGCGGGCGGTGACCAGCGCCGACGTGGGATTCCCCGGCAGTCCGACGATGCGCTTGCCGCCGGCGCGGCCGAGCCAGGCGGGCATGCCCGGGCGCATCGCGATTCTCGAGAACAGGAGTTCCAGACCCATTTCTTCGAACATCGCTTTGGCGAAATCGCGCTCGCCGACGGACGCTCCGCCGGTCACCACGATGATATCTGCCGCCCCGACCGCTCGGCCGGCGGCTGTTCGCATGGCTTCGAGATCGTCTCGTAGTCGGGAGGTCGAGACCACGGCCGCGCCCCAGTCGATGGCAAGGGCAGCAACGCCTGGGGATACGCTGTCGGGCACGGCAAATTCCGAGCGCGCGGCCTTGCCTGGCTCCACCAGTTCGTCGCCTGTGCTGAGCAGGGCCAGTCGCGGACGCTTGAACACCGCAATTTCCGCGACGTCCGCGCCCGCTGCTGCGATAAGCGTCGCTGCATTAAGCATCCGACCCGCAGGAAGCAGCTCATCACCGGCACGGAAGTCGGCTCCGCGCGGTCGCACCCAGGTCTTTGGCCCTGGCGTCCGTTCGATGAGAGCCTGCTGGCCCTCGCGGCGAACCATTTCCTGAACCACGATCCGGTCAGCACCCGAAGGGAGGGGCGCACCGGTAAAAATGCGGACGCAGATGCCGGGCTCGACCGATCCTCGCCAGCCCGCGCCGGGCAGCGATTGCCCGACGACTCTGAGAACCGCCGGCATGGCGCCTAGATCAGCGTCGCGCACGGCATAGCCGTCCATCGCCGACACGTCCGCCCGGGGAGAGTCGATCGCCGCGATCACCGGCGCCGCAAGGACGCGTCCGGCAGCGTCGGCAACCGCGACCGTCTCGCTCCCAAGCGGCCCTGCCTCGCCACGGACGATGGCCAGCGCTTCATCGAAGGAGATCATTCGACCGCTGTTCGCCAGGCCATGCCCGGCGTCAACTGCGCCGAGATGCGCTTATGCTGCGGCGGCTCGAACTTCCGCCTCGCCGTATGAAGCGTATCCTTGAGGTTGAAGCGGGAGGTGAATGATGGCGTGGTGCATAGGCCGTACGGAGGCGATGACAGATCCGGTCGCGGCTCGGCGCAAGGCACTAGCGAAGCTGCGCGGTCTCGAGCAGGTCGAAGATCCCGAAAGCCTTGTCGTTCCGATCTTGATCGACGCGATCCTGATGGCCGAGAGCTACCGCGGGGCGCGCCACGAGATCACCTTCCTCAACGAGCTCACCCGTAGCGTCGATGCGCTTATTCGCGAGCTCAACGCCGTCGAGAAGGCCAAGGAGTGGGCTGAGCCCGTCACCGGAGCCTAGACAGGGTCTCATCCCTCGCGGCCCCAGCATGATCGGGGCACGGATCCGATATGAAAACGTGGTCGCGGGGCTCTAAAATCGGTGCCGCGATCCGTTTCGTATGGTTAACGAATCCGCAACTACCTTCCTTCAGGCTTGGATTAAGCATGTGGCGTCAAACTGCCTGCGTGGAACCTGTGCCTGCGGAATGGACGCCGCACGCGCGAACTGAAGTGGACGTGGCATGAAACATGAAGTGATTCTGGAGGGGCAGGACCGGCTCCCCCGGGACCCGCGCGTGGACGTCGGTTTCGACGTGAGCGTGCACTGCGAGGCCGGAGAGATCGGTGCGCAGATCGTCAATTTGTCGAGTGATGGCTTTCGCCTTCAGACAGCCAACCCGCTGGAAGTGGGTTGGGAAGTCACGCTGGAAGCCGCCAGGCAATTTCCGGTCAAGGCGGTCATCTGCTGGGCTTGCGGCCTCGAGGCGGGCGGCGTTTTCGCGGATCCGGTCGCTCTTTAAACCCTGAGCGCGGCAGCCATCTCTGCTTCGCGCTTCAGGTTGCGCGCGAGCTGCGACATTCCATTCAGATATTGGGGCGGGACAGCCACGTCGCGATAATCGAGCTGCGCGGCGGCGCGAAGCGTCCAGAAGGGGTCGACGAGATGCGGCCTCGCCAGCGCCACGAGATCGGCGCGGCCGGCGGCGAGAATCGAGTTTGCGTGGTCGGGCTCATAGATGTTGCCGACCGCCATCGTCGCCAGCCGGCCCTCGTTGCGGATGCGGTCGCTGAACGGGGTCTGGAACATCCGGCCGTAGACCGGCTGCTGTCCGCCCCAGGTTTGCCCCGCCGATACGTCGATCAGGTCCGCACCTTCGCGAGCGAAGGCTTCGCCGATTGTCACCGCTTCCTCGGGCGTGATGCCATCTTCGCCCGCCCAGTCGGTGGCGGAAATGCGAACCGACATCGGCCGATCCGACGGCCATGCGGCGCGCATCGCCGCGAAGACTTCGAGCGGATAGCGAAGCCGATTTTCGAGGCTTCCGCCATAATCGTCGGTCCGCTTGTTCTGCAGCGGCGTGATGAAGCCGGAGAGAAGATAGCCATGGGCCGCGTGAAGCTCGATCATGTCGAAGCCGGCTTCGATGCCCATGCGGACAGCGGTCACGAACTCATCGCGGACCTTGTCCATGT
>Ga0207679_10002092_pt1 | contig 12395 bp, 8 predicted proteins | sample KBSC73metaG_FD_184320 | JGI IMG/M metagenome (GOLD analysis project Ga0207679, IMG submission 184320) | Corn rhizosphere microbial communities from Kellogg Biological Station, Michigan, USA - KBS C7-3 metaG (SPAdes) (version 2) | ecosystem: Host-associated > Plants > Roots > Rhizosphere > Soil ...
TCGCCTTACCCCTCGGACGTCGCCAAGGGCATCCAGGAGCCGATCCTGCACGTCAACGGCGACGACCCCGAGGCGGTCACCTTCTGCTGCAAGCTTGCGACCGAGTTCCGCCAGACCTTCGGCCGCGACATCGTCATCGACATGTGGTGCTACCGGCGTTTCGGCCACAACGAGGGCGACGAACCGAGCTTCACCCAGCCGCAAATGTATGCGGCGATCAAGAAGCACCCCCCGATCAGCCAGATCTATGGCCAGCGTCTGATTGACGAGCGGGTCGTGGATCAGGCGTGGATCGACCGGCAGACCAATGATTACATCGCGCACCTCGAACAGCAGTTCGAAGGCGCGATTTCATATCTTCCCGACAAGGCGGACTGGTTCGAGGGCCGCTGGGCGGGCCTCGGCCGTCCCGACGAGCCCGTGCTCGGCCGCCGCAACATCGCGACCGCGATCAGCGAGGAGCAGGTTCGCAAGCTCGGCGAGACGCTGACCACGGTTCCCGGGGGCTTCCCGATCCACAAGACGCTCCAGCGCATTCTCGACGCCAAGAAAGAGATGTTCGCGAGCGGCGAGGGCTTCGACTGGGCAACTGGCGAGGCACTCGCGTTGGGGAGCCTGATCGCCGAGGGACATAGCGTTCGCCTGTCCGGCCAGGACAGTGGGCGCGGCACCTTCAGCCAGCGTCACGCGGTCTGGGTCAACCAGCAGGACGGCGAGAAATACATCCCGCTTTGCCATGTCGGCTCGGATTCCGGGGCCGGCCGCTTCGAGGTCCGCGACAGCCCGCTGTCCGAATTCGGCGTGCTCGGCTTCGAATATGGCTATTCGCTTGCCGACCCTCGCTGCCTGGTGTTGTGGGAGGCGCAGTTCGGCGATTTCGCCAATGGCGCGCAGAGCATCATCGACCAGTTCGTCGCCGCTGGCGAGGCCAAGTGGCTGCGCGCGAGCGGCCTCGTCATGCTTCTGCCGCATGGCTTCGAGGGGCAGGGGCCCGAGCACAGCTCGGCGCGGCTCGAGCGCTTCCTGCAGCTCTGCGCCGAGGACAACATGCAGGTCGCGAACTGCACGACTCCGGCCAATTATTTCCACATCCTCCGGCGGCAGATGCGGCGCGATTTCCGCAAGCCGCTGATCATGATGACCCCGAAGTCGCTGCTGCGGCACAAGCTCGCGGTGTCGAAGCTCGGCGATTTCACCGGCGAAGGCCATTTCCACCGAATCCTGAGCGACCTCAATCCGCCGGCCGAAGGCGAAACCCGTCGTCTGATCCTTTGCTCGGGCAAGCTGGCGTACGAGCTGATGGAAGCGCGCGACCAGGCCGGTGATCTCGGTGTCGAGATCGTCCGCATCGAGCAGCTTTATCCGTTTCCGTCGGAGCCGCTGGTCAAGCGCCTCAAGGCGATTCCCAGGCTGCAGGAGCTGATCTGGGCGCAGGAAGAGCCGAAGAACAACGGCGCCTGGTTCTTTGTCGAGCATCTGCTCGAGCAATGCCTCGCCGACGCGGGCTTCAAGGACATGCGTCCGCAATATGCCGGCCGCGACGCAAGCGCCTCTCCGGCGACCGGTCTCGCCAGGCGCCACGCGGCCGAGCAGGCGGCGCTGATCGCTGCGGCGCTCGGTCACAACTCGACAAGCGGCGGTAAGGCAGCCAGTGAGCGCCCCGGCGCAGTCGCCGCGGAATGAAGGAAAACGATGGCCACCGACGTTGAAGTTCCCGCCCTGGGCGAATCGATCACCGAGGGCACGCTCGCGGAATGGCTGAAGAAGCCGGGTGAGGCGGTCGCCGCCGACGAGCCGATCGCCAGCCTCGAGACTGACAAGGTCAGCGTCGAAGTGCCTTCGCCCGTCGCTGGGGTTTTGACCGAGCAGCTCGTCCAGGCCGGCGACAACGTCGCTGTCGGCGCAGTGATTGCACGGATCGACGACAAGGCGACGGCGGTTGTCAGCGCTTCTGCTCCGGCGGAGGCCACCGCCGCAGGGAGCACCAATCCCGCTGGCGCGGGCGAGACTCCCGCGCTGCGCGGCGACGCGACGGCCCCGGTCGCCGAAGCCGAGCCGGGCGACGACCAGATCACGACCCTGTCCCCCGCCGTGCGCCGCGCAGTGCTCGAATATCATGTCGATCCAACCGCCATTCGCGGCACCGGCAAAGACGGCCGCCTGACCAAGGATGACGTGATCGCCGCCGCCGAGGCACAGAAAAGTGGCGCCCCGGCGCAGGCCGTGGTCCAGGGGCCGCAGGCGAAAGCGCCCGCGCCCGAATCAAAGGCTCCGCCTCCTGCGCCCCGGCCTTCGCCGGGGGACAGGAAGGAAGAGCGCGTCAAGATGTCGCGCCTCCGCCAGACCATCGCCAGGCGGCTGAAGGACGCTCAGAACACCGCCGCCCTGCTGACGACCTTCAACGACGTCGACATGAGCGCGGTGATCGAGGCGCGCTCCCGTTACAAGGAGCTGTTCGAGAAGAAGCACGGCATCCGCCTCGGCTTCATGGGCTTCTTCGTGAAGGCCTGCGCGCTCGCCGCCAAGGACGTGCCGTCGGTCAACGCCAGCCTAGAGGGCGACGAGATCGTCTATCACGACTATCTCGACGTCTCGGTCGCGGTGTCGGCGCCCAAGGGCCTGGTCGTGCCCGTCGTCCGCAACGCCGACCGGCTGAGCTTCGCCGAAATCGAAAAGACCATCGCTGACTACGGCAAGCGCGCCAAGGAAGGCACGCTGACCATCGACGAGATGACCGGCGGCACCTTCACCATCTCGAATGGCGGCGTGTTCGGCTCGCTCCTGTCGACGCCGATCATCAATCCGCCCCAGTCGGCGGTGTTGGGCATGCATCGGATCGAGGAGCGACCGGTGGTCAAGGACGGACAGATCGTCGCTCGACCGATGATGTATCTGGCGCTGTCCTACGACCATCGCCTGATTGACGGCCGCGAGGCGGTGACCTTCCTCGTGCGCGTCAAGGAAGCGATCGAGGACCCGACGCGTTTATTGATCGACCTTTAGCTCGTCACTCCCGCGAAAGCGGGAGTCCCGCTGTCTTGAAAACACCCCATATACAGAAGCGGGATCCCCGCTTTCGCGGGGCTGACGGAAGAAGAGAATGGCAGAGAATTACGATTTCGACGTCCTGGTGATCGGGAGCGGACCCGGCGGCTATGTTGCCGCGATCCGTGCGGCGCAGCTCGGCCTCCAGACCGCCTGCGCCGAGAGCCGCGAGACGCTCGGCGGCACCTGCCTCAACGTCGGCTGCATTCCCTCGAAGGCGCTGCTCCACGCGTCCGAGCTGTTCGAGGAAGCCACGCATGGGACGATGGCCAAATGGGGGGTCAAGGCGCAGGGCGTCGAGCTCGACCTGGACGCGATGCACGGCACCCGGCTCGAGGCGGTGAAGGGCCTCACCCAGGGCATCGAGTTCCTGTTCAAGAAGAACAAGGTCGAATGGCTGAAAGGCCTCGCGACGTTCGAGAGCGCCGACACGGTCAAGGTCGGCGACCGCACCGTGCGGGCCAGGAACATCGTGATCGCCACGGGCTCGTCGGTGACCCCGCTGCCGGGCGTGACCATCGATCAGGAGCGGATCGTCGATTCCACTGGCGCGCTCGAGCTGCCACAGGTGCCGAAGCGCATGGTCGTGATCGGCGGCGGAGTCATCGGCCTCGAGCTCGGCTCGGTGTGGCGCCGCCTCGGCGCCGAAGTCACCGTGGTCGAATTCCTCGACCAGATCCTGCCCGGCTTCGACGGCGATGTCCGCAAGGAAGCCAACAAGATCTTCAAGAAGCAGGGCTTCGAGTTCAAGCTGTCGACCAAGGTCACCAAGGCGGAACGGAACGGCGGCATGGTGACGCTGACCGTCGAGCCCGCCGCCGGCGGCGCCGCGGAGACGCTTGAGGCCGACGTCGTGCTGGTCTCGATCGGCCGCAGGCCCAACACCGATCACCTCGGCCTCGACAAAGCCGGCCTCGCAACCAACCAGCGCGGCCAGGTCGAAACCGACCACGACTTCCGCACCAAGGTGGCGGGCATCTGGGCGATCGGCGACGTCATCCCCGGCCCAATGCTCGCCCACAAGGCCGAGGACGAGGGCATTGCCGTCGCGGAGAACATTGCCGGCCAGACCGGCATCGTGAACCACGATGTTATCCCGTCGGTCGTCTACACCATGCCGGAGATCGCCGGGGTCGGCCTCACCGAGGAGCAGGCGAAGGAGCATGGCGAGGTCAAGGTCGGCAAGTTCCCGATGCTCGCCAACAGCCGCGCCAAGACCAACCGCGAGCCCGACGGCTTCGTCAAGGTCGTCGCCGACGCCAGGACCGACCGCGTGCTCGGCGTGTGGATGATCGCCAGCGTCGCCGGCACGATGATCGCCCAGGCCGCGCAGGCGATGGAGTTCGGCGCGACATCCGAGGACATCGCCTACACCTGTCACGCCCACCCGACGCATTCGGAAGCGCTCAAGGAAGCGGCGATGGCGGTGACCGGCAAGCCGATTCACATCTGAACCGTGCCCCGGCGAACGTCGGGGCCGAGGCGGCGCGGTACGCGCTGGTTCCCGGCGCTCTGCGGCCCCGGCCTTCGCCGGGGCACGGCTGCTAGAACAGCCATTCCTTCAGCATCGCGAGCAGCGATAGGTCCCGCTGCTCGACCCGCGCGGGCGCCACCGCCGGGCATTCGAGGCACCGCGCCTGGATGCTCGGGCCCGACATGATCGACCGGACCTCCAGCACCACTGCCGCGAGCTGCTGCTGCGGCTGCCGCGCCAGCGTCGAAAAGGCATCGGTCGGCACGGTCGAGTCCTTCTCGCTGTCGGCCAGCGCTTCGATCAACTGGTCGCGGAAGCTCGGCTGCGGCTCGAGGTAGCGAACCCGGCGCTCATCGCCGAGCTTGGCGAACTGCGCCGCCTTGGCGATCGCTTCGCTCATCCCGCCGAAGCCGTCGACCAGTCCGAGCTGTCGCGCCGTCCCGCCGTCCCACACGCGGCCCTGGGCGATCTGGTCAATTTGCTGCGGGGTCTTGTGGCGCGACGCGGCGACGATGCCGACGAAGCGGCCGTACATGGATTCGACGCCGGTCTGGATCAGCCGGCTGGCCTCGGGCGAGGGGCCCTTGAACAGGTCAGGCTCGCCCGACAGGGGCGTGGTTTTGACGCCGTCGGCGCCGACGCCGAGCTTCTGGAGCGTCCCCTGGAAGCTCGGGAGGACGCCGAACACGCCGATCGACCCGGTAATCGTCGATGGCTCGGCATAGATGAAGTCAGCCGGCGTCGAGACCCAATAGCCGCCCGAAGCCGCCACGCTCCCCATCGACACGACGACCGGGATTTTGCGCGCCTTGGCTTCGAGCAACGCCTGGCGGATGCGCTCCGAAGCAAGCACCGATCCGCCCGGGCTGTCCACCCGGACGACGAGTGCCTTCACGCCCTTGTTGCGGATGCCGTCCTCGATCTGCAGGGCGATCGTGTCGCCCCCGGCGGTGCCGCCGCTGGCCTTGCCGTCAACGATCATGCCGGCAACCGTCACGATTCCAATCGGTCCGGTCGGCTTCCGGTCGACCACATCGGCGACATAGGAGGCGAGGTTGACGCGTTTGAAGGCCGAGCCGCGTTCGCCGGCGCCGCCGCCAAGCGCCGCCAGGCGCGATTCGAACGCCCGGCGATCGCCGATCCTGTCGATCAGGCCTGCCTGCAGCGCCGCCTTGGCCATGTCACCCCCGGCCGCCGCGACTGCGCCGTTCATGTTGGTCAGGAACAGGTCGACGTTCGCCTTGGGCCGAGCCTGCTTGATTTCCTGCTTCCAGGTCTCGAGCCGCGCCTGGTCGAGCGCGGTGTAGTTCTGGCGCGCCTCGGGCGACATGTCGTTGCGGATGAAGGGCTCGACCGCGGACTTGTAGGTGCCCACCCGATAGACGTTGGCGGTCACGCCGAGCTTGTCGAGCAAACCCTTGAAATAGAGGTTCGAGCCGCCGGGACCCGCGATCAGCACGCCGCCGAGCGGGTTCAGCCAGATTTCCGACGCCGCGGAAGCGAGCGCATAGCTGTCGTCGGTGTACCCAACACCGTAGGCCACCACCGGCTTGCCGGCCGAGCGCACCCGCCGGACCGCGTCGGCGAGATCGCCGATGGCGGTCGCGCCGCCGCCGGTGAACCCGTCGAGGTCAAGTGCCACCGCTTTGACGCGGCCGTCGTCCTTCGCCTTGTCGAGCGCCGCGACGAGGTCGCGCAGCCGATATTCCTGGCTTCGCGACGAACCCGCGACATCGGCCCACTCGCGCCGCGAAGGCTGCTCGACGACGCTGCCGTTTAGGTTGAGGTCGAGCACGCCGGCCTTCACCGCCGCCGGCTTGGCCGACAACACGCCGTAAAGACCGCCGAAGAACAGGATCAGCAGAAGCAGGACGAGCGCGTCCTTGATCCCCACCAGCAGTTTCCAAATTGCACGCACGAATTTCATTGCGGAGCCTCGAGATTATCCAGCCGCTGGCTAGCTTAGTTGCGCCGTCATTGCGACCCCGGCGAAGGCCGGGGGAAGCAATCCGGATGTTCCATTCCTGGATTGCTTCGTCGCGATGCTCCTCGCAATGACAAAACCATGGACGGGGCGGCGATCTCTGCGGACGAACGGAAAGACGCGTGGCGCGGCGAGCTGCGCGCGACGCTCGCGCTCGCCTGGCCGCTGATCCTTGCCAACCTCACCCAGCAGCTCATCCAGGCGACGGATGTCCTGCTGATGGGCCGCCTCGGCGCGACCCAGCTCGCGGCGGCGACGCTGGCGCTCAACCTGACCTTCACCTTCAACCTGTTTTTGCTCGGCCTGGTGATCGCCTCCTCGCCGATGATGGCGACCGCCCTGGGCCAGCGCTTCAACGCCGTGCGCGACGTCCGGCGAACCTTCCGCGCCGGCCTGTGGCTGCTGATTTTCACGCTCCCGCCTTACTGGCTGCTTTTGTGGCATGTCGGCGATTTCATGCGCGCCTTCGGCGAGTCGGAAGAGCTTGCAAGCCAGGGCCAGACCTTCCTGCGCGCCTACATGTGGTGCACCGCTCCGTGGCTGTTGTTTCAATTGATGCGCAACTTCGTCTCCGCCCTCGAACGTCCCCGCGTCGTGTTCTGGCTGAGCCTCGGCGGGATCGGCCTCAATGCTTTGCTCAGCTGGGCGCTGATATTCGGACATTTTGGGCTTCCCTCGCTCGGCCTGGTCGGCGGCGGCCTCGGCAGCACGCTGACCTGGCTGATCATGTGCGGCGCGCTGCTCGGCGTTGTGCTGACCGACCGCCAGTTCCGCCGTTTCCACCTGTTCGGTCACTGGTGGCGGTTCGATGGACAGCGGACGATGGTGATGATTCGTCTGGGGTGGCCGATCGGCGTCACCATGGCGCTCGAAATGGGCGTGTTCGCGCTGGCCGCCTATTTCATGGGCTGGATCGGCGCGCCAGCGGTCGCCGCGCACGCCGTTGCGCTGCAGCTCGCGGCGCTGACTTTCATGATCCCTCTCGGCCTCGGCCAGGCAGCGACGGTCCGCGTCGGACTCGCGCTTGGACGGGGTGACGACGCCGGTGTCGCGCGTGCAGGCTGGATGGCATGGGTGATCGGAGTCGCCTTCATGGGCGCGATGGCGATCGTCATGTGGGCAATTCCGCGCCAGCTGATCACGCTCTTCCTCAGCGACGTCCCGGCGAACGCGGTGGCGATCGGCCTCGCAGTCAGCTTCCTTCGCGTCGCCGCGGCCTTCCAGCTGGTCGACGGCGCCCAGGTGATCGGCGCTGGCATGCTGCGCGGCCTCCACGACACGCGCTGGCCGCTCCTGTTCGCGCTGGTCGGCTATTGGGTCGTGGGACTCGGCATCGGCGCCTGGCTGGCATTCGCCGAGGATTGGAAGGGGGTCGGCATCTGGGTCGGCCTTGCCAGCGGACTTGCGGCGGTCGCGGTGCTGATGCTCGCTCGCTGGATCTTGCGCGACCGTCTCGGCCTGACGCGGCTCGCCTCGCGTAAGCCAATAAGGCGCAGGTCGACCGGTTGACGGACGAAGCGGCCGCAACCATATGCGGCTCGTCGCTGGCACTCTCAACAGCAGAGTGCCAACGGAGATGTTCAACTTGAGAGAGAAAGAGGGGGTTCAGACCCATGGGTTTCAGGCCGCTTCATGACCGTGTCCTCGTCCGCCGAGTCGAGGCCGATGAGAAAACCGCCGGCGGAATCATCATCCCCGACACCGCCAAGGAAAAGCCGCAGGAGGGCGAAGTCGTCGCCGTCGGTGGCGGCGCCAAGAGCGATGAGGGCAAGATCACGCCGCTCGACGTCAAGGCCGGCGACAAGATCCTGTTCGGCAAATGGTCCGGCACCGAGGTGAAGATCGACGGTGAGGACCTGATCATCATGAAGGAAAGCGACATCCTCGGGATTGTCGGCTGACCTCCATCTTTCGCGCGCGTGCGCGCGTAGGACCATGAACTTTGTGAACTTTCAAAAGACGAAAGGGTAGCCAGATGGCAGCCAAGGACGTGAAATTCAGCCGCGACGCGCGGGAGCGCATCATGCGCGGTGTCGACATCCTCGCCGATGCGGTGAAGGTGACGCTCGGGCCCAAGGGCCGCAACGTGGTCATCGACAAGAGCTTCGGCGCTCCCCGCATCACCAAGGACGGAGTCACCGTCGCCAAGGAGATCGAGCTCAAGGACAAGTTCGAGAACATGGGCGCGCAGATGGTCCGCGAAGTCGCCTCGAAGACCAACGACATCGCCGGCGACGGCACCACCACCGCGACCGTCCTCGCCCAGGCGATTGTCCGCGAGGGCATGAAGTCGGTTTCGGCCGGCATGAACCCGATGGACCTCAAGCGCGGCATCGATCTCGCCGTCAACAAGGTCGTCGACGACCTCAAGAAGCGCTCCAAGCCGGTCGCCGGCTCGAACGAGATCGCTCAGGTCGGAAGCATCGCCGCGAACGGTGACACCATCGTCGGCGAGAAGATCGCCGAAGCGATGGAAAAGGTTGGCAAGGAAGGCGTCATCACGGTCGAGGAAGCCAAGGGCCTCGAGTTCGAACTCGACGTCGTCGAGGGCATGCAGTTCGACCGCGGCTATCTGTCGCCTTACTTCATCACCAATCCGGAGAAGATGTCGGTCGAGCTGACCGATCCCTACATCCTGATCCACGAGAAGAAGCTGTCGAACCTGCAGGCAATGCTTCCGATTCTGGAAGCGGTCGTCCAGTCGGGCCGGCCGCTACTGATCATCGCCGAGGACATCGAGGGCGAGGCGCTTGCGACCCTGGTCGTCAACAAGCTGCGCGGCGGCCTCAAGGTCGCGGCGGTCAAGGCGCCGGGCTTCGGCGATCGCCGCAAGGCGATGCTCGAGGACATCGCGATCCTCACCGGCGGCGAAATGATCAGCGAGGATCTCGGCATCAAGCTCGAGAACGTCACGACGGCAATGCTCGGCACTGCCAAGCGGATTACCATCGACAAGGACAATACGACGATCGTCGATGGCGCCGGAACGCATGACACGATCAAGGCGCGCACCGAGGCGATCCGCCAGCAGATCGAGAACACGACCTCGGATTACGACCGTGAAAAGCTGCAGGAGCGGCTTGCCAAGCTCGCCGGCGGCGTTGCCGTGATCAAGGTTGGCGGAGCGTCCGAGGTCGAGGTCAAGGAGCGCAAGGACCGCGTCGACGACGCGCTCCACGCCACCCGCGCCGCGGTCGAGGAAGGCATTGTCCCCGGTGGTGGAACGGCGCTGCTCTATGCGACCAAGGCGCTCGAGGGGCTGAAGGGCCAGAACGACGATCAGACGCGCGGCGTCGATATCGTCCGCAAGGCGCTCTACTCGCCGGTCCGCCAGATCGCCCAGAACGCCGGGCACGACGGGGCGGTGATCTCGGGCAAGCTGCTTGAAGGCAAGGATCAGGCGATGGGCTTCAACGCCCAGACCGAGGTCTATGAAAACCTGGTGAACGCCGGCGTGATCGATCCGACCAAGGTCGTTCGCACCGCGCTCCAGGACGCCGCGTCGGTCGCCGGGCTGTTGATCACCACCGAAGCGGCGGTGAGCGAAATGCCCGATGATAAGCCGGCAATGCCGATGGGTGCCGGCGGCATGGGCGGAATGGGCGGGATGGACTTCTAGGTCCGCCGATCACTACGTCCGATTGGAGGGGCTCGAGGCATTTGCCTCGGGCCCTTCTTCGTTCCGGGCCATTGCGTTCAGCATGTCCTCGGCTTCGTTGAGCTGGGCGGATTGCTCGGCGGTCGGCGCCGGCGGTCGGTTGTCCCGGCAGGCGGCGAGCGCAAGAAATATAACCAGCAGGTGCCTCGTCATCACGAGCGTAGCGAAGCAATCCAGCGCATGTTCCTGGATTGCCGCCGGCTTCGCTCCTTGCAAGGACGCCGGTCATAAAAAAAGGGCCGCCCCGGAAGGACGGCCCTTTCGAAATGCGTTTGGAAGTGAACGCTTACTTGTTCTCGACTGCGGCCTGCGCGTTGTCGACGGCGTCGCCCGCATTCTCGACTGCGTTGTCGGCAGCGTTGAGGGCGGCGTCGGCATTGGCCGTCACGTCGTTCGTGGCGACGTTGACGTCGGTCGACGCACTGTTCTCCACCGCAGTCTCGTTAGCCGTGGTGTCGGCATTCTTGGTGCACGCGGCAGCGCCGAGCGCGAGGACCGCAACGGTCACGATCGCAACCTTCTTCATGAGATTTTCACTCCCTCTCAAAATGCCCTGGGGTGGGCACCAACCCGGACCTCAACGCGCGAGTCGCTCAGGTCAGATGCGCGGGAATAGCGATAATCCCTACTCATGCACAAGGGATTATTTTGAAACGCGGAATTGACCATATAAAGATATCTTTATATCCTTATCTCGTGACCGTACAGCTTCCTCTGGCCGACCGATTCCAGGCGCTCGCCGACCCGACTCGGCTGCGCATCGTCGCGCTGTTGAGGTTGATGGAGCTTTCCGTGGGCGAGCTTGCGCAGGTGCTCGGACAAAGCCAGCCACGCGTATCGCGCCACCTCAAGATCCTCGCCGACGCCGGCGTGCTCGACCGGCGCAAGGAAGGGAGCTGGGTGTTCCTGACGCTCCCCGAAGCCGATCGCGTCGAGCCGCTGTTCGCGCTTCTCGACGAGTGGGCGGACGCTGCCACTCAGGCCCTTTTCGCCTCCGATGCGGCCCGTACCGAGTCGATCCGCGCCGAGCGCGCGGAGGCGGCCAACCGCTATTTCGCCGGTCACGCCGACGTCTGGGACCAGATCCGCTCGCTCCATGTCGCGGAGAGCGAGGTCGAGCGCGCGATAGATTGTGCGCTCGGCAAGCGGTCGCTGGGCCGGCTGGTCGACGTTGGCACCGGCACCGGCCGGATGATCGAGCTGTTCGGACCGCGCGCCGCACAGGCGATCGGGATCGATCGTTCGTCCGAAATGCTGCGGCTCGCCCGCGTCAAGCTGGAGGCCGCGGGTATCCAGTCGAGCCTTCGCCAGGGGGACATGTATGCACTGCCGCTCGCCGACCAGAGCGCCGACAGCGTCATCATCCACCAGGTCCTGCATTATGCGCATTCGCCGGCGGCGGCGATCGCCGAGGCGGCGCGCGTCCTGAGCCCGGAGGGCACGTTGCTGGTCGTCGATTTCGCCGCTCACGAGCGCGAGGAGCTGCGCGAGCGCGACGCGCATATCCGTCTTGGCTTCGAGGATGAGGTGATTGCCGGCTGGTTCGCGGCCGCGGGTCTCGAAGTCGACCAGGTCCGCCACCTCGAGGGCGGCGAGCTGACCGTTACCCTGTGGCGAGGCACCAAGCATGTCCTGAGCGACGCCGGGGGCGGCGCCGAAGGGGCAGCGCTTCCGCAGCGGAGGGCCGCATGAACGCCTTCGAATCGCTTGGCCGTCACCTGCCGCTGTTCGCCGAGGCGCGCGGCGACATCCAGGTCAGCTTCGAATTCTTCCCGCCCAAAACCGAGAAGATGGAGCAGACGCTGTGGGAGTCGATCAAGACTCTTGAGCCGCTTCAGCCCCGCTTCGTTTCTGTGACCTATGGCGCTGGGGGATCGACCCGCGAACGCACTCACGCGACGGTCGAGCGGATCCTTAAGGAAACGTCGCTGACGCCCGCGGCCCACCTGACCTGCGTTGCTGCGGGACGGGGCGAAATCGACGAAATCGCACACGAATATTGGCAGCTTGGTGTTCGCAACATCGTCGCGCTACGAGGCGATCCGCCCGAGGCTGGATCGAAGTACCGGCCGCATCCCGAGGGCTATCGCGATGCCTGCGAACTCGTTGCGGGCCTCAAGAAGGTGGCGCCGTTCGATATTTCCGTCGCTGCCTATCCGGAGATTCATCCGGATTCCTCCTCGCGGGCGTTCGATCTCGACAATCTGAAGCGCAAAGTGGACTCCGGCGCTGAC
>Ga0207679_10002095_pt1 | contig 12384 bp, 10 predicted proteins | sample KBSC73metaG_FD_184320 | JGI IMG/M metagenome (GOLD analysis project Ga0207679, IMG submission 184320) | Corn rhizosphere microbial communities from Kellogg Biological Station, Michigan, USA - KBS C7-3 metaG (SPAdes) (version 2) | ecosystem: Host-associated > Plants > Roots > Rhizosphere > Soil ...
AATGGCGCCGGCGCTCGAAACAGTTGAAACATCTCGCGCCGCGATTCGTGAACGACGGGCCCGTACTGGAAAACGTTCAGCGCGAAAAAGACGTGAATATTCTGGCGTTCCCGACGCCACGCTGGTTTGAACTGGACGGAGGCAGATATATCGGCACAGGAAGCGTGAATATCACACATGACTTCGAGGAAGGTTGGACCAATCTCGGGACCGCGCGCGTCATGATCCATGACAAGAACACCGTCGGCTTCTATATCGCGCCGGGCCGCCATGGGCGCATTCACCGTGACAAGGCGTTCGCTCGCGGTGAACCCTTCAAGGTGGCGATTTCCGTCGGCCACGATCCGTTGGTTTTTCTGGCCGGCGCGCTCGAGGTGCCTTACGGCGTCTGTGAATACGATTTCATCGGCGGCATTCAAGGCGAGCCCGTGGACGTGATCCGCGGTGAATTCACAGGCCTGCCGATTCCGGCCGCGGCGGAAATCGTCCTCGAAGGAGAGTGCGTGGCGGGACCGGAAAAGATCGAAGGTCCTTTCGGCGAATGGACCGGATATTACGGCAGCTCGGCGCGTCCGGAGCCGATTGTAAAAATTCATACTGTCATGCATCGAAACGATCCGATCCTCTTGGGCTATACAAGAAAGTGGCGCGCGCCACTTAAAGCGGCGCTGGTTTGGGACGACTTGGAGGCGGCCGGCGTCCCCGACGTGCGCGGTGTTTGGTACCACGAAGCGGCGGGCGCGGCCTATCTATTTCTCGTCGTCTCGATCAAGCAGCGTTATCCCGGCCACGTCCGCCAGGCGGGATTGATTGCGACTGAATGCCATGCGGCCGCCTATCTTGGGCGCTACACCATCGTGGTCGACGATGACATCGATCCGACCAATTTGAACGAAGTCTTGTGGGCCGTGTGCACGCGCAGCGATCCTTCGGTCGACATCGACATCCTGCGCCGCTGCTGGAGCGGGCCGCTGGATCCGATCATTCCCAAAGACCAGAAAGGCTTCAACTCGCGCGCCATCATCGACGCAACTCGCCCATACGAATGGAAGGACACGTTTCCCAAAGTGTCGCGCTCGAGTCAGGAATTGCGCGAAAAGATTCTTGGAAAATGGGCCGACAAGTTGTCGTAGGTTGTCTGACGTAAATCGAAACGAAGAGGAAGCAGAGGTTTCACCACAAAGCACGCGAAGGTCACGACGAATTCGTGAAATGAAAAAAGGGCGCAGTGGGGCTTCGTGTGCTTCGCCTCCTTCGCGGTTGACGAAAACATGGAGCACTTATGGCACTTCAACTGACGATAGCCTGCGGCGATTATGACCGCACGCACCCATTGATCGATGGCTCGATCAAGCCCGAAGGCATCGAGTTCAACTGGCTTGTCCTGCCGCATCTCGAAATCTGGACGCGCATGCTCAACTATTATGATTTCGATGCTTCGGAGATTTCCTTGTCGTCGTACATTACTGCCAAGACGATGGGAAAACCGTTAACTGCAATTCCGGTCTTTCCGGCGCGGGCCTTTCGACATTCTTATATTTTTATCAATACCAAGAGCGGGATTCGCGAGCCAAAGGATCTTACTGGCAAAAGGATCGGTCTTGGGGAGTTTCAGCAAACCGCTACGGTTTGGATGCGTGGTATGCTGCAGCACGAATACGGGGTCAATCTGGACGAAATTGAATGGTACCTATGGACACCCCATGCGCGGATGGAGATGGAACTGCCGAAACGGTACAAAGTAAAGCGGATCACCCCCGATCGTAAGCCCGATCAGATGTTTTTCGACGGCGAGCTCGACGCCATCATGGTGCCGAGCTTGTTTCCGTCGTTGTTCAACCCGCCGCCGCATATCCGCCGGCTGTTCGAGGATGCACCGAAAGTGGAAGCGGAATATTACAAACGAACGGGCATCTTTCCGATCATGCATTCGGTGGCGTTGCGCCAAAACGTCTGGGAAGAACACCCATGGATCGCGCGCAGTCTCTTCAAGGCGTTTCAGCGCGCAAAGGAGGAAGCCTACGCGCGATTGAAAGACTTGTCGCCGTACAAAATCAGCCTTGCCTGGTTTCGCGGGCCTGTTGAAGAACAAGAACGAATTCTCGGTAATGATCCGTGGCCATACGGTTTGGAAAAGAATCGCGATGTCGTCGAAACATTGGCGACTTACCTGCACGAGCAGGGATTGGCAGATAGGAAGATGCCAGTGGAAGAATTGTTTGCGCCGAATACGCTGGATCTGTGAGGATCGAGTTCAAGCCCTTCAACTGTTCAAAATGGCCAGGCCATTTTAACCTGGTGTATATGGGGTTGTCATTCCGAACGGATGTGAGGAATCCTTCCGAAATCTCAAGGAGAATCGCCCATGAAGAACGGCTTTCGTTGTTGCGACAGTGATATGCACGTCTATGATGCGGCGAATCTGTATGCGAAATATATGAATCCCAAGTGGGGCGACCGAATTCCTCGCGGCCAAAGAAACGGTAAGCACGGCAGGGTCGAATTTTCCATTGCCGGCGGCAAAGAGACGTTACGCGGCATCAGCGATGTGATCGATCACGGTCAGAAGCAGGTGGCCGACCGTTATGATTTCGCAGTCGCGCGGGAATATGACGCGATTTCGCAAGTCGAGGCGATGGAGCGCGAGGGTCTCGATGTGGCGGTGCTTTTCCGGACGTCGCCGCTTCATTCCGACGAAAGGCTGGAAGCGGAGTACGCGAATGATCTGTGTAGAGCGTGGAATAATTGGATTGCTGATTTTTGCAAGGAAAATCCGCAGCGGCTCAAGGCCTCAGCATTGATTACTTTGCATGACGTCGAGCTCGCGGTCGAGGAAGTACGCCGTGTTGTCCAGCAGCTCGGGATTCGGGCGCTGTCACTTTGTCCGGAGCCGATCAACGGCAGGAGAATTCACGATCGCTGTTTCGATCCGCTTTGGGCGGAGATCGAAAACTTGGGCGTTGCACTCTGTTTCCATCCACCGGCGCGACCCAAGCAAGAGCAGGTGGCGAACAAGTTCTTCGGCCACCCGAACGCGAATATTGTTGCGCTGGCGCTGCGCAATCCGCTCGAATTGATTCAAGCCGTCGCAAGTTTTTGCGCCGGCGGTGTTTTGGAGAAGTTTCCTAAGCTCCGCGTTGCCTTCCTCGAGGGCAACTGCGCTTGGCTGCCGTGGCTTCTTTATCGGCTCGACGAACGGGCCAAGCTGCATGGCCCGCTGGCGGATGTGCCGCTGTCGCGCAAGCCGAGCGATTATTTTCTCGAGCAGTGCTTTATTTCGGTTGATCCCGATGAATATCTCGTTACGGATGTCATCAAGCGAATCGGCGAGAATAATCTCGTGGTCTCCACAGACTATCCGCACATCGACGCGCATTTTCCCCATGCTATCGATGAGTTTTTAGAAATCGATGGATTGACTGAGGACAACCGGCGCAAAATTCTTTGGGACAATTGCGCCAGGCTGTATAACCTCGATTGACTCCCTGTTCAATTCGATAGCAATTGCCCGAAACAGTGCTACCTTGCAGTTAGGCAAGTATGTCCCGCCTAATCCGCAGGAACGATAGTCAAGTTCGACGCTATAGCTGCGCTAGGATGCTAGTTTCCCCAGCTAATTGGTGAGTTAGTCAAAATCTGAAATGCGTGTTCTTCTGGTCGAAGACGACAAAAAGCTGGCGTCTTATATCGAAAAGGGGCTCAAAGAAGCTGGCTTCGCAGTCGATCGTGCGGAGCAGGGTGACGAGGGATTACGCCTGGTGCTAGGAAGTTTATACGACGTAGCGATTGTGGACGTAATGTTGCCACAACTTGACGGACTGACGCTAATCGACAGGATGAGAGCGCGAAAAGTGCTTACTCCCGTATTGATCCTTAGCGCGAAGCGTTCTGTTGATGATCGGGTTCGCGGTCTTCAAACAGGTGGAGATGACTATCTCACCAAACCTTTTTCGTTCGCCGAACTTCTCGCCCGAATCCAGGCACTTATTCGCAGGGCCAATCATGAGAGCGAGCCCACATGTCTAATCGTCGGCGAACTTTCAATAGACTTGCTGAGACGAGAGGTCATCCGCTCCGGAACCAAAATCGATCTTCAGCCTCGAGAATTTGCCTTGCTCGAGTACCTGATGCGCAACGACGGCCGAGTGGTCTCGAAAACGATGATTGTTGAACATGTCTGGGGATATGGTTTCGATCCGCTTACCAACATAGTTGATGTAGTGATCTCGCGGCTGCGAAATAAAGTAGACCGCGATTTCGATCAAAAATTGATTCACACCTTTCGGGGAGTCGGTTATGCGCTTAAAGCTTCCTAACGGCTTTCACACCAAAGTCGGGTTTCGTTTAACAGCCTGGTATTCTGGCATGTTTATTCTTAGCTCTCTCATCTTTTCGACCGTGTCATATCTATCTGTGTTCTCAACGCTAAGAGACAATCGGGACGTTATAAAAGCTACCCTCTCGCAGTACCGACAACGAGTCGAAGAGAGCGGCGTGGAAAAGCTTGGCCAGCCAGGTCACAGCCGGCGCACGTCGTTTTTTACTAGAATTGTAACGCCGAAAAACGAAACCTTGTTTTTGAGCAATCCACAACTTTGGGACAAATTCGAATTTGCCACTCAACCGATCGCAGGGCTCGACGGCCAATGGCATGTTTACACATCGAAACGAGACAGCGCTCTGCTCGAAGTGGCATCGGTGCGCCTTACCAACGGAGACCTCCTGCAGGTGGGAAGGAGTATTCAAGCACGAGATGAGGTGCTAGAACATTTTCGCGATACATTGTTAGCAACGGTTATTCCGATGGTCTTTATAGGCTTAGCAGGTGGTGCTTTTCTGGCATTCCGTGCGCTAAGGCCGGTTCGCAATTTGACCGTCGTTACCCGCTCAATCATCGAGACTTCCCGGTTCGACGCGCGCGTCCCGGATAATCGGGCGCACGATGAGCTTAGCGATCTTGTAACTTTATTCAATTTAATGCTGGAGAAAATAGAAACGCTAGTTCGAGGTATGAAAGACGCTTTGGACAACGTGGCTCATGATCTCCGTACACCCATTATGCGTCTTCGGGTTATAGCAGAGGAAGCCTTGCGGCCCAGCAACGATGATACAATTCGCCGCGAAGCGTTAGCAGACTGTTTGGAAGAGACCGAACGGGTGACGGTCATGCTCGACACGCTGATGGACATCTCCGAAGCCGAGACCGGGGCAATGAAACTGAAACTGGAAGATGTCGAGCTTTGTGCTGTTATTAACGAAGTCATGACTCTGTGTAACTATGCGGCCGAAGCCAAAGGAGTGACCGTCACCGTCAAAGCAGCCCCAGGATTCTATCTCCGAGCCGACGCCTTTAGATTACGCCAGGTTTTCTCTAATCTGGTTGATAACGCAATCAAGTACACACCCGAGGGCGGTCGCGTCGAGATTGAAACGCTAAAGAACAACGACGAGGCGCTGCTGATCGTTCGTGACAGCGGGATTGGTATACCTATCGGCGAAATTAAGCGCATCTGGGAGCGGCTCTACCGTGGCGACAAAAGCCGCTCTCAACGGGGTCTTGGGCTCGGGCTTAGCCTTGTTAAAGCGGTAGTTGAAGCGCATCGAGGGTATGTCGATGTGAAATCCGACTCTCAGACGGGTTCGATTTTTTCTTTGCATCTACCGCTTGCCAGCAAAGCCTGAAGTAAGACGAGCACTGACACGGCCGTGAAATATACACGATTGACCGTCGTGTCGCAGCCGTGGTGATGATGCGTCCCGGGCAAACCGAATCACTCGCGAACACGCCATGGCGAGAGCCTATCTCGGCTTCGCTAAATATTTTGTAAACTCTTTGCGTCTCTCTCCGTTTCCAACTGCCTCCGTTACTAAAATGTAATCTTGCGGAAAGCTAGAAGATAGCTTTCTTCTAGGTTTTTCGGTGCTCGTCCGTTAGGGTTATTTTTACTATTCGAAAGATCTTTCTTTATATGCGAGAGCGTCTGATCTTTTGATAGCGGCTGTCTTCAATTCTAAAGGTTTCGCTGGAAAGGTTCTGCTGCCGGCAGGGAAAGTCTCTACGAGATAAATGGAAGCGCTCATCAAGTATATTGGCGATAAGTAGGTAAAGTTCAAAGATGATAGCGAAGTTAATAGCCGCGACTTCCTGCTAAGAACTTTGAAAGGTAGCGGGCGAGAAATCAACGATCAGTGTCGGTAGAAATTACTCCGCTGCCAGAGGTGGAATAGTGAAGCGACGGTACCGGGTAGCCGCTTGGTGGATAGTTGTTGTGACTCAATGGGCAATCGTCATGGCTTTAGTTGTTTGGCGGTGGTTCCCCCGGTGAATGAGCGCAACCTCCGGACATGATTTCAAACGGACTAAGTCCAGCCATCAGCGTTTGGGTTGCCTCATCGTGCGGACCATAGTTCTGGCCTGGTGCGCAGCCGTTTGGAAAAGACCAAGATTTCCTCGTGGAAGAGCAGCTTTGTTTGAATACTCACATTGTGGAAAATGATCGTCGAGGTATCTCGACTCCTTTTCCGCGAGCCGCTCAACCTCACTCAGAAATGAGAGATCTCTAAGCCTCTGCCCGCATCGCAGAGCCACCAAGAGTACCTGATAGGCTATTCCGTACTCGCCGTCAGCGAAGGTGACGCGGTTTACTTCCAAACATTGTCGATAAATCTCTCGAATATGGTCGTCGTTCATAGCAGTGTCTCCCGGTGTAGAGAACAGATAGATGCGAAGGTCTACGTTTGCCGGACCATGAGGGGTATTCCATCGTCGAACTGCTGAAGTGGAACTGGAGCCGGCATACGGGTTCGTGTGACGGGGAAGCATGATCCGGGAAGGAGGACGTTATCCGTATACCGGCTCCATCCAACAGAAAAAGCGCACAACGCAATTTTAGGACCAGCCCAAACGCTAAGTTTTTTGCTGTCGGTCCATTTTTCGTGTCTGCTAAATCCGCCAGTGACTGATCATCTTGCTAGTTAATCGCTGACAATGAATTTTTTAACTAAGCGTTGGATCGCGCTATTCAAGACGACTCGTGGAATCCGCGACTAATGGCATGTCCACCGGAATTCTCGCGTCTTAAAAATGCACTGTCCTCTTGAAATCGCGAATCGGAACAATAAGGCTGAAATAAATAACTCACGGACTAGCCTCTGCTCAACATAGTCTCGCACACACGAGGATAGTGGGTCGTTATTGATGGGCCGTCGGGTCCGGACGACTGTCGCGCATCAACGCTTCCTTCTTTGGCGCAATTGTGCCGTCTTGGGGCACGATGGTTTTTGGATGACGCTACCGCGGTGGAGAATTAGAAGTACTAAGTGAATGGACAGGCCTCAACAGAGTCGTAGTTGACGGGATTTATTCTATTGGCAAAGGATTGGGGGTGGGAATCGTGAGCGACCCTGAACATGCTTCTTGGTTCGGCGCAAGAATAGCCATTCGCGCCATCCGAGGAATCACATGTCGCGGTCCATGAGAATACGGACGCGAAGCTAGTCTAACGTTGTAATCCCAATCGACTAGCGTTAACGGCGACAGTCATGCTCTATGGTTTTCGTATCTGTGCCATCTATCGTTCGACAGACCTAAGCCTATTCTTCCAAAAAAGCGGAGGTTTTTCGAAAAACTTAACGCCGTTGAGATGAGGCGTAACATAATCGCTGCTAAGCACCATTTCCCGCGCGACTTCGGAGTAACGGCCTTCGTCGGGCGACCACAAAGCACGATTGCCAGATGGAAACGAAAAAAAGATCCCAAGGACTAAACCGAGCGACAGCAAGTCCCCCTGGCCAAGGATCACGCATAGAGACGCAGGCGGTCACGGAAGCGTTTGCAGGAGGCGGTCACGGTTTCGCACTCCTTGCGATTGTGCAGGGGTGTCGGTGGCCGCGATAGGACCCCTTAGCTGGTTCAGCGCAGCGGTAAGAAAATGCTCGTCGTACACTTCGGATTGGCGGATGAAATATTCCGGCAGCTGAGTCCATGGAACGTTTGGATACTGGTGATGTATTCGGTGCAAGTTAAAATTAAGCACCAACCGCGAAATGGATCGAGGCATGAAAAGATTATGCCCAGAAACGGTCATGCCCAATGGCGTTCCGTAGTGATAAACGTTGTCATGAAATGAGACTAGGAAAGTTCGGAGCATCAGCAGCGCGGCGAAAATTAGGCAGTGCTGTCCAAAACAACAGGCGCTTAAAACCAATATCGCACAAATGACCAGCCCATCAATTTGCGTTTGCCGAACGACGTGTTCATCCGCAAATTGCGCCGCCAACCATTTTTCCTGCAGATTGCCGTGTTTCAACAGACGGGAACGCATTCGCCCGAACACTTTTGGCGGCAAGAAAAAAAGAAATATCGACGAGACTTCGAGTAAATAGAGGCCGCAAAAAATGTAGAAGAAATATTGAATCGACGCACGGAAACACGAAACGTTCTTGGGATCATAGATCTCTGTTCCCTTTTCCGTAACCGTGCGATTGAACTTGTGATGTGAAAGATGGGTGAGCCGCAGAATATTGAAGGGTGAGCCAAAACAAATGGCCAGCATTCGTCCGAAGACACGGTTTAGTCGACTTGATGAATTGAAAATTCCGTGGATTGCCTCATGAAGCAGCGCCCACAGCGGAGTGATCGTAAAGGCGAGGAGAATAACCAGGTAGTCCCATCGCGTTCCCTTCGGCAACAAATAGATGGGCAGAATGAAAAATTGAAACAACTGTAACAAGATAAACAAGCTTGCCAGTGAGAAATTCGTGAGTTCGAGAATCTGGAGCCTGCCCAACTGGCTCGTACCAGCGATCGAACGTCGCGAGTACAACACGTCAATTACTCCTTAACCCCGACAGGTACAGAAAACTTTGCGATGAATGCGAGTCGGCTACAGGCGCGAAGAGTTGAAGCTTTCTTCGGAGAAATCTCAGTCGCTTGCGCCGACTTTAATAACGTAACGCAGCGGCGATGAACCCTCAATTTTTTTGGTCAAATCAAAAGGGCTAATTACCGAAATTAAGGGCCATAAACGTCTAGCCCAGACGGGCTATTAAAGCAGGACGGTGTACATGGACGAGGTTTACGAGGCAGCGGTCTTCAGCGGAAGCAGCCCTTCCTTGAGCGCGAGGGCCGCCGCCTGGACTCGATTTCGGAGATGTAGTTTTGCGAGAATGTTTTTGAGGTGGTTCTTTACGGTGTTTTCCGCGATTATGAGCCGGCAGCCGATTTCCTTGTTGGTCAGTCCCTCGGCCAGCAATTTCAAGATCTCGCGCTCTCGTTCGCTGAGCTCGTCGACCGGACTGTTTGGGGCGCTTGTCGAGGACGGTGCGGCAAACTCTTTCAAGATTTTGCTCGCGGTGGTGCCTGACAGAGGCGCTTCGCCACGCGCGACTCCGAGCAATAGTTCATTCAGTCTTGCCGGTGTAATCTTCTTCGATAGATAACCATAGGCGCCGGACTTGATCGCCTCAAACACGTCTTGATCCTCTTCGGAAAAGGTGAGAATCACCACCCTCGTCTCGGGCCTTGCCTTGGTGATTTGCCGAGTCGCGTCCAAGCCGTTGACGCCGGGCATGTGAATGTCCATCAGCACAATGTCGGGCGATTTCTCGTTGGCTTGAGTGACCGCTTCTCGGCCATTTTCAGCTTCGCCGAGTATTTCAAAGCATTTTTCCTGGTTCAGCAGACTCACCAAACCCTTTCTGAAAAGCGTGTGGTCGTCAGCCAATAATAGGCGGATGGGCTTCATGATGATTTGCTTTGACCAAAGGAAGGCGAAGCGTCAATTTAGTGCCCCGGTCAGGCGCGCTGTCGAGTTTTAGATTGGCGCCCACGGACCTCGCTCGATCATTCATCGTCTTAAGGCCAAAACGTAAACTGGCTTCGGAAAGTGTCTCCGGGTAAAAACCACGACCGTCGTCCTCGATGGTAACCGTCGCGCTGCAATCATCCGTTGTGATTGTGATTTTTCCCCGAGTCGCACCAGCGTGCTTAACCATATTGGTAAGCGCTTCGTGGAGAATCCGGATGAATTGGATTTCGACTTGGGGAGCGAATTGAATCGCCTCCGGGTTCGCAACGCAAAGCTCTACGGGTAATTTTCTCACCTCGCTAAAATCTCTGAGGAATTCGGTAAGGGCGTTGACAACACCGATGTCTTTTCTCAACCTCAAAGCGCGCAACCCAAAAATAGATTCGCGCAGGTCTTGGTAGGCCTCGTCAACCATCGTGAATAAGTCTCGGGTCATTTCTTGAACGGCACCCGTCTCGTTTGCGCCGACTCTTTTGTCGGCTTCAATCAGTTTAAGACGGATGCACGCTAGGTCTTGAGCGAGGCTGTCATGCAGTTCGCAAGCCAATCTCTCTCGTTCCTCAAGAATCGCTAGGCCTTTCAGTGTCTCCTGATGTTCCTTCAAGCGCTCGGCCATATTATTAAAACTGTGACTGAGCAGGCCGATCTCGTCCTTCGATGCGATCGGCATACTCTCGGGGAATTCTCCTTTCGCAATCCTGCTGGAGCGTTCTGCAAGTTTGCGGAGAGGTGCTGCGATCGCGTAGTTGAAATATCTTCTCAGGGCTATAAGAAAAAAAGTCCCGAGCAACAATAATGCGATATTGAAGCCGATAAGGATTTTCATTTTATGGTGAGTCTCCGAAACGAGTTGATCTTCGACTCGCTCGTGCTCTTCGCTCAAGCCTTCAGTGAAGGCTTGAATGTGCTGCTGAATTGTTTCCATGGCGGCGAGGTCATGGGCGTTGACGCCGATGTTCCCCTGCTGGTTTTTATTCCTGATTGCCACAGCAATGCGTTCAGCGTCGGCAATCATCTGCCTTAACTCCTGGATGTTGCCGGCGGTGCCACCAGCATTCCGGTACCGGGCCAAAAATAACTCGAAGTCTCTCGATGAACTCTCAATAAAAGAAACGGAAATGGCCATCCCTTGCAGATGTGCCAGCTGTGTTTGGGAGGTGAAATCCTGAAGGCGGCGGTCTATTTGCTCAATGATATGAATCTGCTCGCTTTGTCTCGATGTGGCGGCGGATTTGATCAGATGGGAAGCCAAAAGGTAAAGGGATACGCCTCCGAGTGAAAAAACTAAAACAAAAAGTGAGATGTAGACAAGGCTCAGCCGCCGATCGATCCGGCCGGTGAAAGCGGCTGGCAAAGATTCACCGGGCGGACGCAGCTCGCTATTTCCCGCCAGTGACTCGGCCCACGACAGCATTGCAGTTAGACTATAGCACACGAAACGTGATGAACCAGAGCGAACGAGGAAGCTCTGGATAGAGGGTCGAGGCTAGCGAAGGAGTTTCGCCATGACTTTGCCGGCTAGGAGAGATTGCAGCCTGCGCGGAGTCATCTTTAAAGTATATACCAGTAACCGGTTGTGCCATCCTGGTATAGCGACCGGTTTTCTGCCCAGTTTGTCCAACGCTAGTTTGACGACCGGTTGTACCGGCATTGCCGCTACCTCGGAGGAACCCGAGATTTCATGAAATTCCGTGGCGGTGGAGCCGGGGCAGAGCGCTAAAACTTGGACGCCGGTCTCTCTGAACTCGTAGCCGAAAGCCTCAGCCAAAAATAGTTCAAAGACTTTGCTGGCGGAATAGGTCGCCTCGAAGGGAGTCGCAATGTAAGCGCTCACCGATGAAACGAAAATGATACCGCCTTTGTTTCTGCGCGCCATCTCTCGTCCGAAAGCATGCGTCAACACCAACGGCGCGCGGCAATTGACCGCAAGCAGAGCCAGTTCTCTTTCCATGTCATGGTCCAAGAATTTTCCTGCGATGCCGAAGCCGGCATTGTTGACCAAGAGTCCAACCTCGAGTTCTTTAGTCGCCGCAATGATTTCCGGCAAGAAATCAAGACGAGACAAATCGATCGCAATGATTCGAGTTTGGATCCTGTGCTTATTTCAAGTTCTTCCGCGAGCTTTTTTCAGTCTTAACTGACGACGCGCGATAAGAATGAGGTTCATGTTCAAAGCCGCCAATTGCGCGGCAAACTCCGCTCCTATGCCAGCGGAAGCGCCGGTGACCACAGCCCACGGACCGTACAGGTTTTTAAAATCATTCATCGAACTGATCGCTGAACATACAAGTACATGCTGAGATGCTCGTACTGTCGAGTAAAAGTTCAACCAGCGGTTCGAAGATAGCAAAGCGGATTGTAAAGGCAAGAATGTTATTCAAAGCCTTCTGTTTCGAGAGCAGGTATTAGTTACGCGTGGTCTCTCACGAATGTAATTTTCCGGAAGGCTTCTGTAATAATTTCACCTTGGTTTTGCAGGCAGTTCTTTGGTCCTAGCGCGAACAGGGCAGAACGCCGTCCACAGACGCCAATATTTTCGGTCGGCAAAACACAAGAAGAATTGAACTCAAGGGCG
>Ga0207679_10002098_pt1 | contig 12378 bp, 8 predicted proteins | sample KBSC73metaG_FD_184320 | JGI IMG/M metagenome (GOLD analysis project Ga0207679, IMG submission 184320) | Corn rhizosphere microbial communities from Kellogg Biological Station, Michigan, USA - KBS C7-3 metaG (SPAdes) (version 2) | ecosystem: Host-associated > Plants > Roots > Rhizosphere > Soil ...
AAATTTATGGGAGGATTCCGCCTGGCAACAAGCAATTTGAGCGACTATGATCTGCTGCTCTCTTTTATGAATTACAAAAAGCGCCTGGATTGGGGGGCATCAGTATACAGGACAAACCAGGAAGTCGGGTTTGTGCTGACATCATCAGGGCCGGCTTATCCTGGCCTCATGAGATCGACAGTTTATACTATCAACCTGCAATATCCACTCGACAGGGTTCGCAGTATTCGTGCTAAGATCGGTCCGCGGTTTGATCGTGCCATTTTGAAAGGAGTAGATATAAATAGCCTGGAACAACCTGATGTGAAGAAGATGTATGGTCAGTTTGATATTGAGTATGTTTATGACAATACCATAAATCCAACACTGAATATCTGGAAAGGGCTCAGGTATAAGGCTTATTTTGACTGGTACACCCAGCTCACCGATGTAACAAGCACAGAAGGAAAATATTTGATGAACGCAGGCTTTGACATCCGTCATTATTTACCAATTTACAGAAATGTTATTTGGGCCGTTCGGGGTGCCGGCGACTTTTCCTGGGGCAATCAAAAAGTAATTTATTACTTAGGTGGTGTGGACGGCTGGATCGCGCCAAAATTCAATACTGCTCTTCAACCCGACAAGGATATTAATTACACATACCAGTCACTGGCGCTTAACCTCAGGGGATTTCCACAAAACGTGGCCAATGGAAACAATGCTGTTGTCATTAACAGTGAAGTCAGGATGCCCGTATTCTCTACATTCATGAATAAACCGATCAACAATGCATTCATCCGGAATTTCCAGTTAGTTCAATTCATTGATCTTGGTACGGCGTGGAATGGCCAGTTTGAAAAGATTGAAAGGCCTTCCGTAGTTTATAGCCTGCCCCCTTTAACTGTGAGAGTGAAAGCCGGCGGTATTGGTCCTTTTGTAGGTGGTTATGGTTTTGGTGCACGCAGCACTTTGCTGGGATATTTCTTACGCTTTGATGTTGCCTGGGAAATGAATGGTGTATTCAAAGGCAAACCAGAGTTATATTTCGCGATGGGGATGGACTTCTAGCCGCTGATTCCGTGTCAAGCAATAGCCGGAAAAGGTGAAGGTTTATCAGGTTTCATGTTGTTGTTATTTACCTTCGAAAGAATCGCTTCCAACAGTGGCAACATTTTGTTGAGACCTCTGGTCTTTATCATAAAATTCCAGAGAGGCTCAAATTTTTTCCACCCGCCGGCATAGGAAAAATGCTTGATGACATGTCTAAGTTGCTCGTGTTGCCAGCTCGCTTTCCAAATATTTGCCCAGCTATAAAAGGAACGATAGGACCAATCATATCCTTCCTTTAATTCAGCAGCAGAAAGGCCTCGTGTCTTGTATACAACATGGCGCGTATCATACAAATCCCATTTATGATGAAGAATACGGTTTTCTCTTTCCATGTTTTGAAATAATCTAGTCCCCGGATAGGGAGTAAGAATATGGTAGGTGGCCGTCGTAAGTGCATTTTTTACACCCCACTCAACTGTTCTTCCAAACACGTTCTTATCATCATCGTCCAGTCCAAATACAAAGCTTCCATTGATCATGACGCCGAGCGAATGTAGTCGCTGTATAGCCTCTCCGTAGTTCCTTCCGAGGTTTTGCTTTTTGTTACTTTGTGAAAGGTTGGATGAGCTGAGCGTTTCAAATCCCACAAAAACACTTCGCAGGCCTGCTTTGGCGGCCTTTTCAATCAAATCTCCTCGCAGAACAGCATCGACCGTGGAAGCACCCTGGAATACCCTGTTCATTCCTTTCATTCCCTCGAAGAGAGCCGAAGCAAATTTGTAGTTGCCTAACAAATGGTCATCCAAAAAATAAAGGTGTTTCCCCGGCAAGCGATCAATTTCTTTTAACGCTGCATCTACTCTTTGTGTGTAAAATGACTTGCCACCTTCATAAAAAGCGTCTTTGTAACAGAAGTCACAATGATGTGGACAACCTCTTGAAACAACGATAGAGTTTGGAACAAGATAGAGATGGCGCTTGATCAGGTCCCTTCTTATCGGAGGAATCAATTCAAGTTCTCTTCTTTCATTTGTGTAAACCTTTTTGGTGCTTTTCTTCCTGAAGTCATTTAGAAATCTCGGAAATATATCTTCGCCGGGACCGACAAAAATGCTATCGGCGTGAGTCTTTGCTTCTTCAGGGAGTGAGCTAACATGAAGTCCGCCAAGGCACACATACGCACCCTTTTCCCTGTAATGATCTGCTAAAGCATATGCCCGATACGCATTGGTGATGTACACCTGTATGATCACAAGTTCTGGGTTATCATGAATATTTATTTCTTCAACGTGTTCATCCTGCAAGCCAATATCATCATCCGGTGCACAGTAAGCAGCGAGTGTTGCAAGACCAAGCGGAGGAAACAAGGAATATTTTATTGGCCTCCAGTAAGGACTTTTTGCTTCTGTCAATGCAGGTAAGATCATTTTAATTTTCATAACTAGTTAACGTTTTCAATTCAGTGTTTTATAATTGATTTCTAATGTCAGCTGATGAGCATAAAAGAGATTAGCCAATGTTTCGCCCTTATTTTAAAAAGTACTTTTTATTTCAAAGTAAATGATCAAAAAAATTATTTTATTCCTTTGATCATATTTTCCAGGGCAGAAATATGATCCGAGAATGCTTTTTCACCTGTTTTTGTAGCGGCATAAGTCGTATTGGTTTTTCTGCCGACAAAGCCTTTGTGCACTTTAATGTATCCATTGTCCTCAAGATTCACCAGGTGGGTAGCAAGATTCCCATCAGTCACCTCAAGCATTTGCTTCAGGTCATTGAAGCTAACCTCTTCATTAACCATCAATACGCTCATTACTCCGAGGCGGATGCGGCTGTCAAAAACTTTATTTAAACCATTTATAGGATTCTTCATGCCCCAGTCCGCCTTAGGCGGAGAGTTTATACTCAACCCTGAAAGGTTGAACGATTAAAAGTTTACCATTAAAAAAGAACAGAAAGTTGAAAAGTGCGACGCAACATAAGCTTAATTGAAAGGCTAGTGCTGGTTACACAAATACCAAATACCAAATAAAAGATCTTATAAAAATCATTGTTGCCCGGCCTACGTCACTCCTTTAGATCGACAGGAGGTTTTTCATATTTCCACCACATCAACACCCCGTAAATAATGTGCAAAATTCCGAAACCGACTGCCCAGAAGTATAAACTATATCCCGTGAACTGCGTATTGACAAGGCCAAGCGTAATTTCAAAATAGCCAAGGTAGCGGATATCGGTTAATGTATACTTGCTTCCATTTATCAGTGCAAGACCATAGAAAATCAAACAGGACGGTGTCACAAAACGCCACTCATCAAATTGCAACATGGCAAGTATAAAAAGCCCGCCAGAAATCAAGGGAATCAGAATGTTCCATATTAATTTCCTTGCAGTGAAGTCCCAAACCGGTAAATGATTTTGTTTCGCTCTTCTCCAGGTAAAAAGGAAAGAAAGGATCAGGGCGGCCGCCAGCACTATACCAGCTAATATAAGGAGGTTGATCTTTAGCGACTCAAACTTCTCATCAATATAGCCGTCGTGGTTGTATTCAAAAAAGTAATCGTTGAGGATGTTGTTTGCAAAATAAGCGCCGGTCAGGGCGCAAAGGCCTGCGGCAATACCGCTCAGACCACTGAGTGAAATAAAACGTGAAGATCGCTCCATGATACGTTTTATATCGCTGATCTCCTGTAGCGTTTCGCGTTGCCCGCTCGGATGACCGGGTTGGAGGGGATTTTGTCTGCTCATAAAAAGCACTTTGTAACACAAAGCAACATTCAAATTTGTATACTTCAAAATTTTTTTGTGTTTATTTGGCAAGGGTTAGGCAAAATAAATGACTCCACTCACCGTTCTTTACCTTTGTACTTGTGTATGAGAAGATTGGAACTATTTTTTATCCTCGGCTTTAGTATCCTGGCATCTGGTACCTATGCCCAGAAAAAGATCATTTTTGGCAGGGTCAAAGACTTTCACAGCGACGAAACGATCCCTTTTGCATCAGTTTATTTCAAAGGGACGACGACCGGAATGCTTTCTGATTCTTCCGGTGCTTTTCTTTTTTCATTTAGCCATTGGCCTTCCGATACATTAGAAATAACCTGCGTAGGATACCAGCCGTACAAATTTTATTTAGATCCGGCGAAAGATTCCATCACCACCATCATCTGGATGGAGAGAGGTACTTTTAACGAAGGGGTAAAAGTAAAGGTGAAGGTGAATAAGGGATTACTTGTGTGGCGGAAGATCGTAAAAAATAAAGACAACAATGACCGGTACAGGTTTGATAATTTTTCTTATGAATTATACAACAAGCTTGAGGTTGATTTGAAAAATATCAATTTCAAAGGACTTTCAAAACTAAAACCCCTCCGCCCGGTCACCAACCTTATTAATAGCAATATTGACTCAACGGAAATGCCGCCGATCCTTCCGTCTTATTTAACGGAGGCAATTTCCGATTATTACTATCAAAAAAGACCACTGCGAAGAAGAGAGGTCATTAAGGCGGCGAATACGAATGGAGTGAAGAATGAAAGCATCTTGAAATTTTTGGGCGGCATGGATCAAAACATCAACATCTATGACAATTTCATTCCTGTGTTTGACCGGCAATTTGTGAGCCCTGCCAGTGACAACGGGGACGCCTACTATAATTACCGCGTAACAGACACGCAATTTATTGCCCGGCATAAATTTTATCATCTTGTATTTACTCCAAAACATCACGGGGAAAGCACTTTTGAAGGAGATTGCTGGGTGAATGATACAACCTTCGCTATTCAGAAAATGAATTTGCGATTGGGTAAGGATGCCAACGTGAATTTTCTGGAGAAACTAAGTCTCGTTCAGGAATACAAATTGATCAATGACAGCACCTGGTTCTTATCAAAAGATAAATTTGTGGCAGACCTGGCACCATTTGGAAAAGAATCAGCTGGTTTCGTGGGCAGGAAGACAACAACCTATCGAAATGTTGTAGTAAACGACACTTCTGTTTCCAATGAATTGAGAAAGAACAGATCGCTTGAAGAAATTATTACTGTTCCTGGTGCAGATGCAAAAGATACTTCATTTTGGTCAGCTTCAAGACATGATACACTTACAAAAAATGAAAAGGCAATTATCAGAACGATCGACACATTGATGCGGGCACCGGAGTTCAAGCGTTTGAAAAATACTGTCTATTTTATCGGCGCAGGTTATAAAAACGTTGGCAATTTTGAAATAGGCCCATGGTACAACTGGGTAACAGCAAATGGTTGGGAAGGGTTCAGGGTGAGATTTGACCTCGGAACCAACAAGCATTTCAACAAGAAGATATGGCTGCACTCTTACCTGGCCTATGGTTTTGAGGATAAGAAGTTGAAAGGTTTGGGTGAGATATTTTATCTTCCCAAAAAGACTTATCCGCGGTCCTATATCAACGCATCCTTTCTTAATGACCTCGATCATGGACAAAACTATTACGGTGAAGTGACTTCTGATAACATATTTGCACCAGCTATCAGGAAAAACAATATACCGATCAAGTATATCAAAAACAAGGAGTTTAAAATCGCCTTTTTTAAGGAGGTGACACCCTGGATGTCAAACCGGATCACATTCACCCACAGAACCTCCCTTCCCCTACAAAATCTTCCACCGGCAGATTCTTTTCCCACCTACGGACAAGGAGATCCTCTTACAAGTTTTGAAATCGCTTTGCGGGTCAGAATTGCTTACCTGGAAAAATTTGTAGACGGAAATTTTTTTCGTGCAAGCCTGGGGAGTCCCTATCCGATCGGTGAGATAAATATCGCGAAAGGATTTTCCGGTTTGGCCGGAAGTGCCTATGATTACGTAAAACTCTCTGGCAGTCTTTCTGATTACATCAAAATTCCACCGTATGGCAATTTGTTCTGGTTTTTATTCGCCGGAAAAACCTTCGGCACCCTTCCCTATACCCTTCTGAATATCGCACCGGGTAATGAATTATACTACTATAACAAGTTTGCCTTTAACATGATGAACCGATACGAGTTCCTCACTGATAAATATCTTGGTTTGAGCGCTGAACATATCATTGGTAACGGGATATTTCGTTTGATACCAAAATTGAGATGGAGGCAATTGTGGACGGCGAAAGTATTGTGGGGAAGTCTGAATGATGCTAACTATGAGCTCAACTTTAAACAAGGAAACAGTTTTCAAACTTTGAACGGGCGCACGTATATGGAGCTAGGGACTGGGATTGATAATATCCTTCACGTTCTCAGGGTTGATTTTGTCTGGCGTGTCTTACCAGCTACTCTTGATAAAAAGGGAGATCATCCTTTTGGCGTATTTGGCAGTTTCAGGCTGAGTTTTTAATGTTTATCTGCGAAATAATAGTTTCGACAATCTCATTCGGGCTTTTTGATATGTCAATCTTTATGCAATCATTGGGAATTTCCAAGGCATCGAATTGAGAAGACAACAGGGCAGGGGGCATGAAATGGTCTTTTCTTTTATCCATTCTTTCCTTGATGAGTTCAAAATTTCCTTGCAGAAACACCCAATATAAAGGGATTGCAATTCCCGATGACAAAATGACTCTGTATTTGTCTTTTAAGGCCGAACAACCAAAAATTGCTCCGGCTAATTTTGCCTGCTCCTTTGCGGCCTGGTTCATTTGCATCAACCAGCCTTTCCGGTCTTCATCAGTTAGCGGAATACTGCGGTTCATTTTTTCTTTATTGGCCGGGGAGTGAAAATCATCTCCGTCAAAAAATGGCAGCCCGGTTTTCGCAGCTAATTTTTTTCCGATTGTTGTTTTTCCAGAACCCGAAACTCCCATAATATAAATGATACAGCGATCCATAATTGTGTTTCACGCAAAGGCGCGAAGTTATCGCAAAGAAATTCATTGCGTCCTTTTGTATTTAGCCATTAAGACTTTGCGTGAAATGAAAGCGGAACAGCAGCCAGAACGACCTGCCTAGCGTCAGGCAAGCAAGGGTGCGACGCAACCGAATTTTAAAGGATTACTGTCGTTAAGTACATGAATGATGCAACTCAAACATTTCTATATTTGATTTAACTTTCTTCAACGTATAACTGCAAAACAAATTCACATGCCTTCACACTATATACTTTCTCTTGACCAGGGTACTACCAGTAGTCGTAGCATGGTGTTCGACAAGCAGGGAAATATCATCAGTATGGCACAAAAAGAATTCCAACAGATTTTTCCGCAACCTGGCTGGGTTGAGCATGATGCTGAAGAGATCTGGAGCACGCAATTTGGTACAATGGCCGAAGCTATTGCTAAGGCGAATATCAAGATGAAGCAAATTGCAGCCATCGGCATCACGAATCAACGCGAGACAACGGTTGTGTGGGAGCGCAGTACGGGCAAACCAATTTGCAATGCCATCGTATGGCAGGACAGAAGAACCGCCGCCTTTTGCGACGAACTGAAGGCCGCCAACCTTGGCGAACTGATCAAAGAAAAAACGGGATTGGTGATCGACGCCTATTTCTCTGCCAGCAAGTTAAAATGGATACTGGATCAGGTTCCGGGTGCAAGAGAGAAAGCAGAGAATGGAGAACTCGCATTTGGAACTATTGATTCATGGCTTGTCTGGAAATTAACGGGTGGAGAAGTTCATGCAACGGATGTGTCCAACGCATCACGCACCATGTTGCTAAACATTCATACCGTTGAATGGGATGATGAGTTATTAAAGATATTTTCTGTTCCCACGTCAATACTTCCGGAGGTAAAGCCATCCAGTAAGATATATGGAGTTACCGGTAATATCATTCCGGAATCACATTTCCCGATTGCGGGCATTGCGGGTGATCAGCAGGCAGCCCTGTTCGGGCAAATGTGCACACAGCCGGGTATGGTCAAGAATACATATGGAACAGGATGTTTTATGCTAATGAATACGGGAACAAAAGCTATTGCCTCGAAAAATAACTTGCTCACGACCATTGCCTGGAAAATTGACGATAAAATTGAATACGCTTTGGAAGGATCTGTATTCATCGCAGGGGCCGTGGTGCAATGGCTTCGTGACGGTTTAAAAATTATCCGCTCATCAAACGAGGTTGAGGAATTGTCAAAGCATGCAACTGATTCAGGTGGTGTATACCTTGTTCCGGCATTCGCAGGTCTGGGCGCACCACACTGGAACCAGCATGCGAGGGGCGCTTTATTCGGATTGACAAGAGGCAGCAACAGTGCGCATATTGCTAGGGCCGCCCTTGACAGTATAGCTTATCAAACTTATGATGTGCTAAAAGCTATGGAGGCAGACGCCGGTATCAATATCAAAGAGCTGCGTGTGGATGGAGGCGCAACAGTAAACAAGGGGTTGATGCAATTTCAATCCGATATTCTTCATTGCAAAGTTGTACGACCACGCATCACGGAGACGACAGCGCTTGGCGCAGCCTATCTTGCTGGTCTTGCCGTTGGTTATTGGAAGAATGTAGATGAGATACAACAACAGTGGCAGGTCGACAAAACATTTTCTCCGCAGTTGGAAAATTCAAGGGTAAATGAATTGTTGAATGGCTGGAGACGTGCTGTGAAAGCCTCTATTGCCTGGGCCGATTCCTAGGACAGTTATTGCAAAGCACATTGTGGCAAAGCATCCGATTTTTTATCGGTTATACGCTGTCGATGCTTTCGGCTTCATTGAGTTAAGCAGATCCAGCAAATTCAAAAACTGCTTCAGACTATTTTCATCTTTTTTAACCAGCGTCAATTCAATAGTGCCCGAAATGTAGTTATTCGTATATCGACCACCATAACTTATCAGCTGATCAAACATACTCAGGACTTCTGCTGAACGGGTCGCTTCTTCCTGGGATTTTCTTTTTAACATGAGTGGTGCCGCGAGCCCAAAAATAGTTTTAAGGTCGACTATAGCGGCGCTGGGGTAATCCTTATAAGGTTCAAACAATTTTTCTATTTCAGCATTGTTGCCAGTGGATGTCAGGAACTTTTGCGCCGCCATTTGAGAAATGGATGCAACAAAGACTGAATCATTTGAGAAAACAAATGGTTTCGGTATTTTCCCCGCCGGGTTATTATTCCCTGAATCTTTTTTAGTTTGCAAGCGTTCGATTAGGCTTTTGAACTTTTCTTTGTCATTGATGCTGCCAGCTACGAGCACCTGCAAGCCATTCAATTTAGCAGTAAGAGAATCGTCTTGAGAAAAATCAGAAGCTTTTATGACAGCCAGCATTGCATCTCCTTTTATTGCAGCAAGAATATCGTCCTTGTTTATATTTTTCTTGTTAAGACTGTCGAGAAGATTATCTGCGCCTGCCTTTTTAATCATTTCATTTAGCATGGCCGGTGAAAAACGAAAAGAGTAAAGAAAGATAGGTTGGCCGGCAGGTAATTTTTTTAGTAACTCTGTGTTGATATTTTCTAAAGGGTACTTATTGTAAATTGAATCAAGCGAAGGGGGCATGTAGCGCTTCACATGCATACTTGCCTTTCCGCTGTCGAATTTTATGACACCTGCAGTATAGTTCGCGTTGCGCATAACGTTAAGCATTCCAAACGTCCGAGAGTTTTTTCCCTTTTTTTGTTCTTGCGACTGGATCGTATTATCCGACCACAAATACAGATCTCCTTCTTCTTTTAAAAGAGCAGCGAAGGATTCATTGTTGAAAGAAGTAGGTCGCTTATGGAGAAGAGTCTTGCATCTTTCGCTCAATTGTTTTGCCCTGTTGAGTTCAGCAGAGGCTTTTGCACTGGCAGTTTGATTTGCAGGTTCATCTTTGGAACTCGTCCCGGTTATTATAAAGATCTCACGGTTCCATGCGAAAGCTGTGTGCTTGTTGACCACAAATTTTCCACTTCCCACTTTTACAGGTTTCTTTCCGGGAGCTAATTTTCTTACCATCGCAGCAAACTGGGCTGTATCTTTTGGAATGCCGTATATAACAGGCTCTGTCTTTTTATCCATCATGTTTCCCGCCATAACTAAAAACAATCCCTCGTCCAGTTCGATACCGGTATGCGCAGGATTTTTTATGAAATCCTTTCCCTCTTCAGGCACTTCTTTCAAGAAATCTTCAAACATTTTATATTTCATCAGGTCTTCCCATTTCATTTTTTGTCTAAGGCTTGCGGGATTTATCTTAATGATTGTTTTTGCATCAACCGTCAGGTAATTCATAACCGCGCTGGTTTGTGCAAAGACAGTCAGAGCGACAAAAAGACAAAACAAGAGGATCGTAAACGGTTTAAGAGCTTTCATTTTGGACGCTTAAGTTTTTATTATCCGGTTAAAGCGGCCAAAGTAATAAAAATCGTTTGCAATTTTAATAGAAAAATAATTCGAAGATGCTTTACCTTCCTTTAAATAAGAATACTTGCAGCGGGCAGAAATGATAGAGCAATTGCAAGCTACTCCCATGTGGGACATTTGCATCATTGGCGGTGGCGCCACCGGGCTGGGAATTGCAGTCGATGCAGCCTCAAGAGGATTTAAAACGCTCCTGGTTGAAAAATTTGATTTTGCAAAAGGCACATCTTCACGCAGCACCAAATTGGTACATGGCGGAGTTCGCTATTTACAACAAGGCAATATAAAATTGGTGATGGAAGCCTTAAAAGAAAGGGGCGTTCTGATAAAAAACGCACCTCATCTCGTAAAGAACCAGGCTTTCATCGTCCCGAACTACAAATGGTGGGAGGGACCTTTTTATGGAATTGGTTTGAAAGTTTATGATTGGATGGCTGGAAGTCTCGGTTTTGGTCCTTCACAATTTTTATCAAGAGAAGAAACATTGAACCTTGCTCCAACTCTCGATGCCGATGGTTTGCGTGGTGGTGTATTATACCACGATGGACAGTTTGATGATGCCCGGCTGGCGATACATCTTGCAATGACGGCGGTTGATCAGGGAGCGACGGTCATTAACTATATGAGTGTGGAGGGATTGATGAAGGCAAATAACAAAGTTTGCGGCGTGATCCTGAAAAACATGCTGAATGATGGGTCCTTCTCATATGAAGTAAAAGCAAAGGCAGTCGTTAATGCAACGGGAGTATTTACTGATTCTATTTTAAAAATGGATGACGCAAAAGCAGATGACCTTGTCGCGATGAGCCAGGGCATCCACATTGTGTTGGACAGGGAGTTTCTCCCATCGGGTACTGCGATCATGATACCCAGAACCGATGACAAGCGGGTTCTGTTTGCCGTTCCCTGGCACAATAAAATTATTGTTGGCACAACGGATACACCGGTTAACAATGCGTCACCTGAACCGAAAGCCATGGAGGAAGAAATTGAATTTGTTCTTCATCATATTCAAAAGTATTTGACAAAGGACCCGGATCGCTCCGATATTCGAAGTGTCTTTGCCGGGTTGAGACCATTAGTGAAGGCTCACTCAAAGACAACAGCGGCTTTGTCAAGAGATCATCATATTAGCGTTTCTAATTCGGAATTGATAACAATTACAGGGGGTAAATGGACGACTTACCGAAAAATGGCAGAAGATGTTTTGGAGATCGCTATTGCTAAGGCCGGATTAGCAGATGTGGACTGCCAGACAAAAGATTTGCATATACATGGATATAAGAATGAGACGGATTTTAGCAAACCTCTTTATTATTATGGCGAAGACGAAAAGGGAATTCATTCTATTGTTGAAGCTGATAAAACATCTGGTGAACGAATACATCCCACGCTGCCATTTATCAAAGCCGAAATTGCCTGGGCTGTGAGAAATGAAATGTGTATGAAAGTGGACGATTTTTTATCGAGAAGAACGCGGGCTTTATTGCTGGATGCTAAAGCATCCGTGGAATCTGCTCCTTTAGTCGCTGAATTCATGGCAAAGGAAGCAGGAAAAAATGAAAACTGGATCAAAAATGAAATTGATAGTTTTAATTCGATAGCAAAAAACTATCTTCCAAGTACAAACAATAAACTACTAATCCCATCCGACCGGGTCAGCCGGACGGATACAAACTAACTGCTATGTCCCCGTTTCTTGGTGAATTTATTGGAACTGCTTTACTTATCATTCTCGGCGACGGCGTTGTCGCGAACGTTGTGCTTAGCAAAACAAAGGGGCACAATAGCGGATGGATCGTCATAACATTCGGATGGGGAATGGCTGTTTTCACAGGAGTATTTGCTTCAACTCATCTTGGTGGAAGCGGACATTTGAACCCGGCAGTAACACTGGCAGTAGCATGGTTCGCCAATTTTGACCGGAGCAATGTTCTACCTTACATAACCGCACAATTTGCCGGTGCATTTACGGGTGCCGTAATTGTGTGGCTGGCCTATAAAAAGCATTTTGATGAGACAGAAAATGGCGATGCCAAACTTGCCGTTT
>Ga0207679_10002108_pt1 | contig 12350 bp, 10 predicted proteins | sample KBSC73metaG_FD_184320 | JGI IMG/M metagenome (GOLD analysis project Ga0207679, IMG submission 184320) | Corn rhizosphere microbial communities from Kellogg Biological Station, Michigan, USA - KBS C7-3 metaG (SPAdes) (version 2) | ecosystem: Host-associated > Plants > Roots > Rhizosphere > Soil ...
CGGCCAGGTCGGCAATGGCCTTCACTGCTCCATCAGGCACGGGGTCCGACTCTCGGTGGACGTGTGCGACCACCGTCCAGCCGTCCTCGAGCAAGGCTGCCACGATCTTCGCGCCCACGCGCTTGCCGCCCCCGGTGACAATCGCTGTTCGCCCCTCGCCCATGGATCGTCATTGCGTCGCTTCGGCGTCGATGACAACACAGACCCATGCCGGAGACGCGCCCGCCCATCGAGCTTCGCGGCCTTAGCCTGACCGAGCTCCAGCGCATGATCGACGAGCGCCATCTCCCTCCGGTCGATCGCTGGAACCCGGACATATGCGGCCATTCCGAGATGCTCATTGGGCGCGACGGTACCTGGTACCACCAGGGCTCGCCGATCCGCCGTCGCGCCATGGTCCGCTTGTTCTCGACGGTGCTGCGCCGCGAGCCCGATGGCCGTCATGTGCTGGTCACCCCGGTCGAAAAGCTGGAGATCGACGTCGAGACCACGGCTTTTCGCGCCGTTCAGATGTCCACGGAGGGACAGGACGCACAGCGAAATATCGCGTTCGAGCTGGACAGCGGCGATGCGCTGATTCTCGGTCCGGAGCACCCGCTGACGGTCGACCCGACTCCGCGCTTCCTGGTCCGTCACGGGCTCGAGGCCGAGCTCAGCAGGCCCGTCTATTACGAGCTTGCCGAAATCGCGCTCGCGGAAGGCCATGATCCCGCCGGCGTATGGAGCAGCGGCGCATTCTTCGTTCTGGACCAGGGCTCATGACCCTTGCCGACGAGCTTCGTGAGGCGCTGCACTCGGGCACGGACGAAGGCCTCCTCATCGGCGATCTGCCGGAGGTGCGATCGCGGGCATCGGTGGAGGCCGCCGTTCTCGTCGCCATCACCGACCGCCCGACGCCGGGTGTGATCCTGACCGTCCGGCGCGAGCACATGCGGACGCATGCAGGGCAGATCGCCTTTCCCGGCGGACGGCTCGACGTCGGCGAGGACGCCGTCGCCGCAGCGCTGCGCGAAGCTCATGAGGAACTGCTGCTTGACCCTGCGGCTGTCGAAGTCGTCGGTGCGGTCGAGCCGTACCGCACCGTCACCGGTTACATCGTGACCCCAGTCTTGGGCGTGATCCCGCCAGACCTTCCGTTGACCCCTCACGAACATGAGGTCGCGGATTGGTTTGAAGCACCGCTCACGTTCCTCCTCGATCCCGCCAACCATAAACAGCAGTGGGCCCTGTTCCAGGGACGGGAGCGCCACTATTACGAGATCGTCTGGAACGGACGCAGGATCTGGGGGGCAACCGCGGCGATGATCGTCAATCTTTCGCGCATCATTCGATGGCCCTGAGACTCGACGCCGCGAAATGGCGCAAGCGGCGCGGCATGGCGCGAGTCCTAAGGGCGCTGGGCGCGGAAGACGGGCTGACCCGTTATGTCGGAGGCGCAGTTCGCGACGACCTTCTCGGACTGCCGGTCAGCGACATCGATCTCGCCACGCGCATCAAGCCCGACGACGTGATGGAGCGGCTCCACAAGGCGAAGATCAAAGCCGTTCCGACCGGTATCGATCACGGGACGATCACTGCGGTCAGCGACGGGCGGGCGGTGGAAATCACGACATTGCGGCGCGACGTTTCGACTGACGGGCGGCGCGCGACCATCGCCTTCACCGACGACTGGCAGGAGGATGCGGCGCGTCGCGATTTCACGATCAACGCGCTCTCGGCGGACCCCATCACTGGCGAGCTGTTCGATTATTTCGGCGGCCTCGCCGACCTCGAGCAGCGGCACATCCGGTTCATTGGCGATCCGCTCCAGCGAATCGCGGAAGACCACCTGCGCATTCTCCGTTTCTTCCGCTTCCATGCGCGCTTCGACGCGGGAACTCCCGACGCCGACGCGCTAAAAGCATGCACTGCACGCGCCAACGATCTTATGGCGCTATCGCGCGAGCGGATTGCCGACGAGCTTCTCAAGCTACTCGGCGTCGTTAACCCGGCGCCGACGGTCGGGATCATGCTTCAGCGCGGAATCCTCAAGCCCGTCCTGCCGGAGATCGAGCCCCAACGGTCGTGCGACCTCGAAGCGTTACTGGAGGCAGAGAGGAAAGCCGGCGTGGGACCGGATCCGTTGCGCCGGCTGGCGGCTTTGCTGCCTCGCGATGTCGCGCTAGCTGAGCAAATCGCCGTAAGGCTGCGCCTCTCGAACAAGGCAAAAAAACGCCTGGCATGCACTGCGGCGGAGGATCTTCTGTCCTCACCCTCGGCCCTCGCCTACCGGGTTGGGACCGATTGCGCGGTCGACCGCCTACTTCTAGCCGGGCAGACTGCCGAGGCGGCCTCCCTCTCGGCCTGGGCGTCCCCGCGTCTTCCGATCACCGGGGGATCGCTGATCAAGCGGGGCCTGGAACAGGGACCCGCCGTCGCGAGATTATTGCGGAAAATCGAGGACCGCTGGGTCGAGGAAGGCTTTCCCGCCGGGGAGGCGTTCGAACGGATCGTCAGCGAGACGCTGTCGGCAGATTAGCGCCCTCAGCGGGCTTTCGAAGCAATGTCGCGTAACCCTGCGCAAGCTCCTGGTGGATACGCCGAGCCATATCCGTCGCGGCGTTCTTGGCCGCTGCCCGCTCGGCTAGCTCGCGCCGGCGAAAATAGTCATGGGATTCCGAATGCGTCATGTGCTCCATCGCTCGACAGATGTCTTTCAATTCACCGCCTGACTAGGCGCTGAATGTGACGAGCCGTTGAGTTTCGCATGTCGCTTCTGCGACAATTCGGCGGGGTTTCGGCGCTAGCTCCTCATAGCTCGCGAACAACTCGGCGAAATGCTCATCCATCGACCGTACGTGAGCCGCTCGAGCAGCGGCCGCGCGCTGAAGCTCCACGCCGCTGTCGACGAAGCGTAGGATGGCCTTCTCTAGCGATGCCTCTCTGCCGGCACGGAATGTCGTCCCGGCGTTTGGTGCGAGGAGGTCCAGCGCCGCGCCGCGATCCGGAACGATCATCGGCAACCCGCTGGCGCGCGCTTCAGCCGCCACGAGGCAAAAGGTTTCCGCCTCGCATCCGTGCACCAGCGCATCTGCGCTTGCGAGAAGCCGCGCGAGCTCTTCTCGATCGTCGATTCTCGGCAAAAGCTGTACACAGCCGCTGCGCTCGGCGATGAGCTCGAGCTTGGCCCGTCTCGGACCGTCTCCGACGAGGAGGAGACCGACCTCCCGCTGCCGCGCGCACCCGTCGACGGCGCGAATGACCATTTCCCATCTCTTCTCGGCCGAGAACCGCCCGAGCCCGAGAAGCAAGGCAGCCGTGGGGGACAGACCCATCGACTCCAGTGCGACCCCACGCAGCTGGGCGGAGCGCAGATGAGGCGAGAAGCGTCCCGGCTCGACTCCCATCGCTATCGTGGCCGTGTTTTCAACGCCTCCCCGGCGAAGCCGCGCCGCAAGCTGGCCATTGGCGCAGATGACGGCGTCGAACATCTGGCCGAGTCCGCGCAGATGCCGCCAGAATAAGCGGAACCAGCGGTCGATAGTCTCGATGCGCGCGATGCCGCCGAGCCAACGGTAGGCATAGGCCGCGAGTGGATCTGCGTGCATGACCAGTGAGCGCGTCGCCGTGCCTTGCCAGCGGCCGACCATTGTTGCGCTCGACCAAGGGGAGGAGGCTTCCACGTGATCGGGCCGCCATAGGTCGAGCGCGCGATGCAGAGCGCTTTCGTCGACGAAATACCGGTAGCGCCGATCCACGGGCAATGTTGGCGAAGCGATGTGAGCCAGGAAACCTCCTGGTCCGCGGCGTTCAATCCGGTCGCGCTCGCCCGGCACGATGACGATGATCTCGTGGCCAAATCGGGACGCAGCCCGAAGCTTCGCTTCCACGTAAGTCCGAACGCCGCCACCGCAGGGAGAATAAAAGGCGCTGACGTCGACGATCCGCATCGCACAGCCTGAGGCCGGAGAAGCGGATCAACATCAAGTGAAGCTTTTTTAATGCGCATGCTGCGCGCCCTGCCCGCATAATAGCGTCGTGACGCGACTGCTGCTGGCCTCGATTCACGATGTTTCGCCCCGCTTCGAAGCCGAGGTGGAGCAACTCATCGAACTGTTGTCGCCGCATGTGGATCAGCGTATCGCGATGCTCGTTGTGCCGAACCATTGGGGCGATGCTCCGATCGTCCCGGGCTCGGCCTTCGCTACCCGGCTTCGCGGTTGGTCTGATGCCGGGTTCGAGATGTTGCTGCACGGCTATTACCATCGCGACGATGCCCGCCACGGCGCCATAGATGGGCTAAAAGCGCGCTGGATGACCGCCTGTGAGGGCGAGTTCCTCGGCTTGCCGCGTGCCGAGGCCGCAGAGCGCATTCAGCGCGGCCGCGCGCTCATCGAAGACGTGACCGGCCGGCCGATTGCGGGCTTCGTCGCGCCGGCCTGGCTTTATGGCTCCCAAGCACGCGAGGCACTGCAGAACTGCTCAGTCGCCATCGCCGAAAGCCATTGGCGGATATGGTCGCCCAAAACCGATAGTGAGCTCGCGCGAGGGCCTGTCATCACGTGGGCCAGTCGGACCACAGCGCGCCTCGCCTCCTCTTTGGTGGCAGCGGCGGTGCTCCGTCATTCACGCGCACGCCTGCTACGGATCGGCGTGCATCCGCCCGATGTCCGCCATCCGGCCGTAGTGCGAAGCATCTGCCGCACAATGGGAACGGCGGCACGCGGACGGCAGGCGGCTAGCTATTCTGATTTGTTGCGCCTCAGAACTTCAAAACGAAGGTGACTGCAGGCTTGCGTGATCGCGACAGTCGGTCGCCTAAAGTGACGTCGCCACCCTTCTTCCGGCCGTAAATGTTGGCAAGTCCCAGGCCGACCGTTGCGTTTGGCGCGATCCCTTTCTGCACCAACATGCCGCGCATCAGCGGAATTGGCCGCTCGATGCCCTGTTCCTGGGCGAGTCTTAGATCGAGCACGTGGGTCCGCGCGACGACCACGATTTCATTGGGGAAAACGGGGGGATTTTGGGCGCTCGCCTGACCTGCCGCAAAGAACGGCAAGATCGCAGCAATGGCGAGCCATCGCGTCATGGCCCTCAAACTCCCCTGTGTCGGGAGTAGAACAATTCGGGGTGAAGACCAGTTCCAAGGGGTGTGCCCAGTCCCGGTCTTGGACGAGATCAAGTAGGTGTTAGCGAGGAAAGCGACGTCAACAGCCGCACGAGGTCCTGCTGGCGGTTAACCCCAACTTTTTTGAATACGGACTTCAACTCGGATCGAGCCGTTGTCGGCCTGACTCCCAGAAGCGTCGACGCACTCTCGAGGCTGTGCCCTGCAGAAAGGGCCTTCGCTAGGCGCGCTTCCGCGAGCGAGAGACCAAAAAGGTCGTGCAGCGCGTGTTCCTCGATCGCGCTTGATTCAGCCGGGTCGCTCACGGAGATGAGCACCTTAGGCTCGACCAAGCCGAAAACATCCTCGGAAGACGTGAGCGGCGCGACGAAGGCGGCTAATGGCCGGCGGCCGGACGCGCGCTCGATTTGAGCCCAACCGCCGCGAGCCTGTGGACTCTGCGCACTCAGCGCCGATGCAATGGCCCCGTCGAGCGCCGCTTGCTGATGACTAAGGCGGCACTGCACCTTGCGCTCGAGCACAACGAGTCCGTCACCCTCCCGAAGCAGACGCTCGGCCTTCGCATTGGTCAAAACGACTCGGTGCGCCTCGTCGAGGACAAACACGGCGTGGGCGAGGCCGTCGATGAGTGCCAGATTGAGCCTGCAGTGCTGATCCAGCGTGCCAAGCTTCACCGCGAGCGAAAGGGCCTGTGACATGTGCCTCAACACGAGCGCGAACTGCTCGACATGCTCTTGGTCGACGTGACCCTGCCGCCGTGATCGTTGTAGGCTCATGTAGGCCGAATGGCTGCCGGTTTTCCCGATCCAGCCCGCGACATAATAACGAAGGCCGTGTTTCCCGTACCATTCGTAGGTGGGGTCGCGGTCCATTTCGGACTCGCTGAGGATCATCCAGTCATAATGGATGGGAACGTCTTGATGCTGCTGACCGAATGCGATGCGTGGGCAACGCCACATGTAATTTTGCGCATATTCAGTGCAATCGGCGTCGCTGAAGCTGCCAGCCAGGCACAACGGTAAAGCTCCAGGGGCATCGGGGACGAGGTTGAGAACAGCACCGGTGCTGCCCGTGAAGTCTTCGATGGCCCGAAGCGAGTCCCCCCAGCTTACTGAGCCTGATGCGGCAGCGTAAATTTTCTCGATCGTGGCGCTGAATTGATCGAGCACTGGCCCAGCTCCTGGGCAGTTTCCCCTAAATGGGGGATGTAAATCGGTTTTAATGCGAAGTAAATTTCCGGGTTGCCGAGACTCACGAGCCAGGTCCGCAACGATGGAGGGGTGCGATGCCCAGCTATTATGACCGCAAAAACGTCAACGACCGCTGGATCGGCGGCAAGCAGGACGATGTGATGAGCGCCAATGGAGGCGACGATTTCGTCCGAGGCGGTGGCGGCAATGATCGCATCTACGGAGGGACTGGGAACGACGACCTCGGAGGCGACGACGGCAACGACTTCGTTCAGGGTAACGAGGGAAATGACCTCGTTTCCGGGGGTGCCGGCAACGACACTCTCTACGGCGGCGAAGACAATGACGTTCTTGATGGTGGGGACGGTTCGGACGTGTTGTGGGGCAATGAGGGAACGGACACGCTTTCCGGCGGCGTGGGCGTCGATCGGGTCAATGGCGGTGAAGGGAATGACATTCTCCGCGGCGGCTCGGGCAATGACGAAATCGGCGGGGACCTGGGTGCGGATCAAATGTGGGGCGACAGCGGAGTCGACGCATTTTATTGGTTTACCCAAGCGGAATCGAATGCCGCCAACGGCATCGACACGGTCCAAGACTTTAATCCTGCCGAGGACCTGTTGTGGTTCCAGCCCACCTTCGATGCCAACACTCTCGCTGCCGGCCGGCAGCATTGGGAGTTCGTAGGTGAGAACCCAACTGGGTCGCAGCTCACCAGCGGCAATGGCCAGGCAACTGTACAGTACGTTGACGGATACACCGTCGTCAGTTTTTACAACAACGACGGGGACTTTAACGCCGATATGACCATTCGACTGAGCGGCACCGTCGCCAATCCACAGTTTCTAATTTGGGTCGACGGCAATCCGAGTGGCAGCTTCAGCGATCCCGCCATCTTATACGGCTAACCTCTAGCGGCGGCGCGACTTCCAATATTCGAACGCCGCGCCGGCTTCGAGCGGCTTGGCAAAATAGTAGCCCTGGCCGCTCGCGCAGCCGAGCGTCGCCAGCGTCGTCGCAAGTTCGACCGTCTCGATGCCCTCCGCAGTCGTCGACATGCCGAGAGCCTCGGCGAGGCTCAGAACCGCGCGTACGATCGCCACCGCGTCCGGGTCCACCATCATTCCCGAGACGAAGCTCTTGTCGATCTTGAGCACGTCAATTGGCAGGCGCTGGAGGTACGCGAGGCTTGAGTAGCCAGTACCGAAATCGTCCATGGCGACCGTCGCATCGAGCGCCTTCAGCGCGTCGAACACGCGCGTGGCCCGCGCCGGGTCCTGGACGATCGAGCTTTCGGTCAGTTCTAGAGTCAGCCGGTCGCCGGTCAGGCCGGTGGCTTTCAGCGCTCCCTCGACCATCTCGGCAATATTGTCCCTCGCGACTTGGATCGCGGACAGGTTTACGGCAACGTATAGCGGCAGCTTCTCCCCAGCCTTCTTGTCCCAGTCGGCAAGCGTCTGGACCGCGCGATCCATTGCCCACCGTCCGAGCTGGAGAATCAGGCCCGACTCCTCCGCCACGGGGATGAATTCGCTGGGGCTGATCTCTCCGCGGTCGTCGTGATTCCAGCGGGCAAGGGCCTCGAAGCCAGCGACCTCGCCGGACTTGAGGTCGATCAGCGGCTGATAGAAGAGCTTGAGCTGCTCCTTGTCGAGCGCGCGGCGCAACTCCGTCTCGATCGAGAAACGCCGGCGCGCCTCGGTCGCTTGCTTGGGCTCATAGACTTGCGGCCTGCCTGCAACTTTGGCCTGTTTCACGGCGAACTGAGCATTGCGGAACAGTTCTTCCGGGTCCTGCCCTGCATGCATCAGCGCGACACCGATTGCGCACTCGACGCGGATCTCCAGATCGGAGATCTTGAATGGCGTCGCCATAACCTCCTGAATGCGCTCCGCGGCCTTCAGCGCGTCCTCGACGCCACGGCGAAGCGAGACCAGCACCCCGAATTCGTTCCCGCCGGTGCGAGCCAATATGTCGCCGGCACGAAGGGCCAGGATCAGCCGGCGCGCGAAGGTGATCAGCAGCTCGTCGCCGGCGAGGCTGCCCATCGATTCGTTGATTCGGCTGAAGCGCAGCATGTCCACGACTAGGACGGCGTGCTCGAGGTCGCGATAAACGGTCTCGCCCGCCTTTTCGACCGCTTCGCTGAAGGCCAGGCGATTCGGGAGTCCCGTGAGACTGTCGCGCAGCATCTCCGCGCGCAGCGTCCGCTCGGCTTGGACCTCGACGGTCCGGTCGACAACGCTGAGAAGACAGCGAGGCATCTCGTCGCCGGCCTTCGGCAATGGCGCGAGCTTCAATCGAAAATGGTGCGAGGAAACTCCTTCCCCGTCCTTGAAATCCAGCTCGCCGCCTACGTCGGTCCCGTCGAAGAATTGCTGCAAGATCTCGGCGATCGGACCTGTCTTCAGGCACTCCGCCTCATTCCAGTCGAGTGCGACGCAGGTCGATCGCTGGACTGTTTCGAAGAACCGGCTGTTGTGCGATGCGACCCTGAAACAACCGTCGGCGTCCTGTTCGATGATCGCGGCTGCGATGGGCAGTGCGTCAAGCAAGCCGGTATCGTCCGCAATCGCGAGATGCGGATTCACGCCATGTTTTGGCGCTCGCCGGTTCCTTTGGATCCGGGACGAGCGGCTTGCTGCAGCCTGCATGGCGCACGCTATGCAACAGAGGGGTTAATTCGAAGTATCCAAAACCCTGATTTTCCCTCTGCGGACGGCCCGTTAACCGAAGTTAGTTAACGGCTCATCCGAACCGGTTGGTTCGGGGAAAGCCGATAGGTGGCATCCGTCCCGCCGCGCCGCGTGCCGCCCGCCATGCCGTAAGATCGACTTCGGTGCGCACTCGCCCGCTCTCTCCGCCGAGCGCCCAGCTCAATCCCTCCGCGAGTCGAAAGGCGACTGCGTCGGACAGACCCCCGTCGCGATAACGTTGCAGAGTCACGCCCTGGCCGCGTCCCAGTTCGGGCAATTCGGTCAAAAGGAAGACGACCATTTTCCGGTTCTCGCCGATGGCGGCGACCGCGTCCGCTCCCTCAGGAATGGTTCGCACCACCGTCAGCTTTGCGCCCGGACGGACATTGACCAGTTGCTTGCCCTTGCGGGTCTCCGCGAGCGTCGCCTCCCCGCTTGTGATGAAGCCCTTGCCGTCCGACGAGGCGACGAGCAGCCGCATGTCAGGCCGGACGACGAGGAGCTGAACGATGTCCACCTCGGCATCGAGATCGATGAACAGCCGGACTGGCTCTCCGAAACCTCGCGCGCTTGGCAGCTTGTCGCCGGCCAGGGTGTAGACCCGACCGTTGGAAGCGAAGAGTGCCAGGCGATCGGTCGTTTGCGCATGAAAATGGACGAAGGGCCCATCGCCTTCGCGCCATTTGAGGTCGGCGACTTGCTCCAGCGCCAAATGTCCCTTCATGGCGCGGATCCAGCCGCGCTGTGACAGGATGACGGTGATCGGCTCCTTCTCGATCATCGCCGTCCAGTCGATTTCGCGCGCCGCGCCGGCCTCCTCGATGCGCGTCCGGCGATCGTCCGCAAACTTCTCCGTCAGCGCCGCAAGGTCGCGCTTCAGTCGCGTGCGTTGCCGCGCCGGGCTTTCGATTAGCTTGGCGAGCTCGTCGCGTTCCTTCAGCAGCGCGTCGCGCTCCCGGCCGATCTCCATTTCCTCGAGCTTCCGCAAGCTGCGCAGCCGCATGTTCAGGATCGCCTCGGCCTGGCGGTCGCTGAGGCTGAACTCGCCCATCAGCACGGGCTTGGGCTCGTCTTCGGTGCGGATAATCGCAATGACGCGGTCCAGGTTCAGATAGGCGATGAGGAAGCCATCGAGCAGCTCGACTCGATCGTCGATCTTGCGGATCCGCACTTGGCTGCGTCGCACCATCACCTCGAACTGGAAGGCGAGCCAGGCGGTGAGCGCTTGCTTCAGGCTCATGACACCTGGGGTCCGGGTCGCGTCGAGCACGTTTAGGTTGAGCGGGAATCGGATTTCCAGATCGGTCAGCCGGTAGAGGCTCTCGAGAAGCAGATCCGAGTCTACCGTCCGCGCCCTGGGCTCGAGGATCAGCCGAACGGCTTCGTCACTCTCATCTTTCACGTCGGCGAGGATCGGGAGTTTCTTGTCCGCGATCAGGGCTGCGATCTGCTCGATCAGTTTGGCCTTCGGAACGCCGTAGGGGATCTCGCTTACCAGCAAGTGCCAGCCGCCGCCTTTCTCGCGTTCGACCTCGATCCGTGCGCGTAAGCGGAATGCGCCGCGGCCCGTCGCATAGGCTTGCGCGATCGAATCGCGACTGTCGACGAGCACTCCTCCAGTGGGGAAATCGGGTCCCGCAACGAAGTCCATCAGCGCGCTGTCTTCAGCCTTGGGGTTGTCGATCAGATGCGCGGCGGCGTCGATCAGCTCGCCGACATTATGGGGCGGAATGCTTGTCGCCATCCCGACCGCAATGCCGCTGGCGCCATTGGCGAGAAGGTTCGGGAAGAGTCCGGGGAATACTTCCGGTTCCTCTTCCTCGCCGTTGTACGTCGGCCGGAAATCGACCGAGCCTTCGTCAAGCCCCGCCATCAACTGCGTGGCAACCGCCGTCAGCCGCGCCTCGGTGTAGCGATAGGCCGCGGCGTTATCGCCATCGATGTTACCGAAATTGCCCTGGCCGTCGACGAGCGGATAGCGAAGCGCGAAATCCTGCGCGAGGCGGACCATCGCGTCATAAACGCTCTGATCGCCGTGTGGATGGTACTTACCGATGACGTCGCCGACGACCCTCGCCGACTTCTTGTAGGCGGCGGCCGGGTCCAGCCGGAGCAGTCGCATCGCCCACAGCAGCCGGCGGTGAACCGGCTTCAGGCCATCCCGAACGTCGGGAAGCGACCGTGCCGTGATCGTCGACAGGGCATAGACCAGGTAGCGTTCGGAGAGTGCCGCGTCGAACGGCGTTTCGATGACGGAAGAAATGTCGGGATCAGCCATTGGCGTTGCCTAGCAAGGCGATGGTTCGCCTGCCACGCCCGACGCACGGAAAATGTCGACGAACCGAGAGTCGAACCTATTCCCTAGTAATTGACTAGAGATTATATGGCCAGCTTCCGCGTTCGTCAGCATCCCCTGTGGCGCGGCCGGGGCAGGCTTTGAGTGCACGCAGGGCCTGCCCCCTCTTCTCAGCCCCGAGCCGCTTGCGCCGACGCAGGCACTCGCCCCTGCACCGCCCATCCGCCATCGAGCTCTTCCAACGCCAGCCGGATCTCGGCGAGCAACCATTCGCGGAAGCGCTTGACCTTGGGCACCATCCGCCGCTCTTTGGGATAGACCAGCCAGTAGGACCAGCCGCGCACCGAGATTCGATCGGGAAACGGAATACTGAGCCGGCCGGCGGCCACGTCCCCTTTCCACAACAGTGGGGTCAATAGTGCAAAGCCCTGCCCGGCCATTGCCGCGTGCCCCATGTTGGCCTGGTTCTCGAGTCGTATGCCAGCCCGGCGCAACAGGGCTTCGTCGGCCGGAATGCCGTTGTCGCTGAACCATTGCTGCCACCAGTCGTCGCTCGGATCGATCCGGTTCTGATGCGCGATGTCGTCAGCTTCCAGCGGCCGACCGAGCTTGCGCTCGACAGCTTCGATGCACTCCGGGCTCGCCATGGGCGTGAAGGCGGTTTCGAACAGCAGATGCTCTTCCATGCCTTCCCAACCGCCGCCGCCGCCGCGGATCGCGATGTCAGCATCCCCGGCACGCAGATCGCACAGCTCATTGCTGGTCGTCATCCGCACGGCGAGGTCGGGGTGCTCCATCTGGAACGCCCCAAGCCGCCAAGCCAGCCACGTATTGGCGAAGGTATGAGTCGTCGTGATCGTCAGGAGTGACTCGTCCTCCTGCTGATGACTCGCGAATGCTGCCTCGATCGCGTCGAAGGCCCCGGTCAGCGCAGGCAGCAGCCGAGCCCCGAGCGGCGTAAGCCGCGCCCGCCCGCGTTCCCGGACGAACAACGGAGAGCCGAGCCGCTCCTCCAGGCTCTTCACCTGGTACGAAACCGCGGCCTGCGTCATTCCAAGCTC
>Ga0207679_10002115_pt1 | contig 12317 bp, 16 predicted proteins | sample KBSC73metaG_FD_184320 | JGI IMG/M metagenome (GOLD analysis project Ga0207679, IMG submission 184320) | Corn rhizosphere microbial communities from Kellogg Biological Station, Michigan, USA - KBS C7-3 metaG (SPAdes) (version 2) | ecosystem: Host-associated > Plants > Roots > Rhizosphere > Soil ...
GCTCCTCCTTCCGGCGATCTTACGGGGTGTTGTCTATAGAATAGCACTTTTTGAGACCCTCCGTCTTATCAGTACCTGAGTTCAGCCTACAACGGGGCAGGGAGAAAATCTATGCAGCTTTAGGTGGGAACGCACCGTCCGAAGGTCCTAGAGGATCGTAGGGGGCCACTGACGAAGAGGACGAAGGACCGCCACCCGACGAGGCCGAACCTCGCTTCAGGTGCAGGCCTCCGCCCCGCAGGCCAGGTTCCGGCATGTCCGGTCGCGGGGGCCTCTTCAGAGTGCCGTCAGATCTCCACCGTGTCGAATTCGACATCCATGAGATTGTCCAGCGTCCGCCGGACAGCGGCTGAAAGGACTGGCTGCTCTCCCCGGGGGGTGTATTTGGCCAGCTGTGCAGGGGAGTACACCCGTGCGTGGTACTCCTGCTCCAACTCCTTTCGGGCTTGGACGTTGCCTTTGGCAGCCAACCTGAGCAGCGAACGACGATGTTGGACTTCTTCTTCCATGGTATTCCACATACTTCCTCCATTTACGGTTCGGTTAGGACACCAACCACAGGCAATTGCTGCGAGCCGCCTCGCTCGTCTTGAGCGGCTTGTTTCGCCCCATCGATCGTTTGATGAGAAGGCAAAAATACGGTAAGCAGAAGCAGCACCCCTAACAAGAGAAGCAGAAGTCCAACCGGTGTCCAATCGCTACGCCATTGAACCCGCTGAACCCGCCGAGCCGCCCGTCGAGTGGAGCGTTTTTGTAGCCAGAGTGAATGGGCCATCTGCGGATCCTGTGGGGATGAAGCCATACCCTCTTCTGCTTCGTTCAGCCGGTTGTTCATGCCTCCTACCGTTTCCGCCACTCACCTAGGCAAAGCGCATGCCCTTCCATGGAGTAGCCAAGAAGTGCAAAGAACCAATGATTTCCTAGGTTGGCATGTCTAATGGGATAACTTGTCCCTGTGTTGGAGATAAGTTGTCCCGATGGCTGGTTGGAATCGACGCCCAGGAGAGGAGATTTCGCGTCCATACCAGGAATACGGGCACCACTTCCCCGCGGCGCTTGTCTTGAAAGGGGTATGGGACGCTGTCGTTCCAGAAGGGGGGTTATGAGGTACGTCGTTCTGACAATCCTCGTCTTCTCGATCAGCGGCCTTTACCCAGTAACGGCTCAAGCCACGGATAGCGAACGTGAATCGTTGCGAGGTCTACCCGGTGTAGCTGTAACCGTCGAGGACATTGCCGCCGACATACAGACTGATGGTTTGTCGATGGAAGAAATACGGATCGCCGTCGAGCTTATTCTCCGATCCAATGGCATACGGGTCTTGAGTCAGCCAGAACGTTTTGAGACCGAGTCTTCCCCTTATCTCTACATCACAGTCCTGGGATTCAAGGATGCGTCCGTCTATAACCTCTGCATCGAGGTTCAACTTCGACAGATCGTGTCCTTGACCTCTGGGCCGAATCACAAGATGTTTGTTTCCACTTGGTCGCGAAACTCGCTGCTTAGCGTCGGTGCGAATAAACTGCATGACGTGATATCGGGAAGCATCGAACCGAAGACCAAGGATTTCGCCAACGACTTTTTGACCGTCAATTCTCGATAGGGATCGCGAAGGTGAGTATCCGGGGCGCACGCGAGACGGTCGCTAGTCGAACCACCACTGAGAGCATTCCCCCCGTTCAATCGCCTCGTTGCAACAATCGAGGATCATGATGATCCCGAGCTGAAATTGAAACGCATCGCCTCTGGCAAAGGCCCCGTCGAGCATGTCGATGGCATGATGGAAAGTGATATGCTCCGAAACTGCGACAGGAGCGCCCTTGATCCGCATAAGGGCTATCTCCCACGCCCGACGCCAGTCATTTCCATTCCAAATCAGATCGTTACGTCGCCTCCGCCGGCGAGCCATGCACTACCTCCAGGAGGCAAGCTAGCATGATCGCCACCGAGCATTGTTAGGGCGTCTTCTAATCTAAGTAAACTTCTCGAGTTTATAGGGTAAAAAATTGGCAACCCGCCCGGTCGAAGCGGAGCAGGGCCGCCCGTAGGTGGGAATGCGAGAAACGAACGCGCAGGCGGAAGTGTCTGGGTAGCGACTCAACGCACTCTTACGTTAGGTAGGAGCCGGTCATGGGATTGCAAATCACGGATGGCCGGCTAAGTGGTCTTACCGGACCTTCCGGAATCTCCGTATTGCTGAGCCCAGGGCAACGACACCAAGCCCAATGGTCATCAACAGGAGCACAGGCGGCTCAGGAACCGCTTGAGCGGAAACATCCTTACCATCGAGTGAGCTTGTTCTCAACGGCACTGTCGTATTTTGGACTGGGACTTCTGACTGATGACTTCGTCTGGAGAAGGCATCGGCAGTTGTCGGCAAATACAGGAACGCCAGAAGGAAGAACAGCCCACAGTACGTAACGGTTTTCATCTTGACCTCCGTAAAAAACTTTCCGGGACAGCTCTCATCGACTTTCGTTATTGTGCTGTGGTCAGGTCCATTTTCATATACCTCGGAGGGCGCCCCTGATTCCTCGGAGAGGTTACGTACTGTCACGGTGTCCGACAGCATCGCTCGACGTGTCGTGGAACTCTCTGCGTTGCGGATGCGGAGGAGAGGCAGGTGAAGCCTTGCAACAGGGTCACTGCAAAGCTTTGTTGAGTAAATGCGCCAGACGAATCCCGGCCAGTGCGATGCGGCGCTCTGCGACATTCAGTGCCGCCGCCCTGTAATTGTCGTTCAGGCTGTACGGTCCTTCATCAGCACCGATCGGTGGGGCATATGCAGTCTGTTTTGCAGCTAGGAAGCTTTCTTCAATCCAAATGGCTTCGTCAGAGATTGCGGCGAGCGTGGTGTCAACAGACTTCAATGTCTCGGCCTTTGCTATCGCCGCCTTGTAATCTTCGCTCGTTCCCAATAATTCATCCCAAAACCGATGCAATTTGCCTCCACAGTCCATGGTGCATACCGTGACATCATTGCCTCCCTTATCGCCTTTGGGCTGCTTTCGAGTAAAGCGAGTACTGGCATGCAGCGGTTGATGCACATCACCCACAAGGTGGAGGAGCCATACCAGGTCGTAGGATCGTAACTCGTCAGACGCGCCCAAATCCCTTAACGTTTCACGAAAGGCCACGATTTGCGTTTGAGCATTTGGAACGACCGGATCGGCGAGAGCGGTCCCATCGGACGAGAATGGAATATCGACGAAATGCCAGTAACGATGCATGAGCTTGTCGGCATAGCCAATGTTACGTCCCGCATCAGGGTCAGTGGGTCGATTTCCGTCATTCGTGTAATGCACATCAATTTTGATCGTGTCCGGCCATGTACCGGCTTTGATGAAGGCGACTTTGCCCTTGTCGTGTTCGGCACTGCCTGCCACCCATTCGCGATATGAAGGATTCAACCGTAGCAGAGCATCAACCTTTGTGCGCACCTTCGGCGTAAGGTGATCGTAAGCGATTGCGCCCACAGTCATGTGCCCGAAGTCATTCCACGCACTCACTTCTGCTGCTGCGCCAAGTATCAACAGGAATGAACACACGATGCGGTTCAGAGGGCCGGATGAGGTTCCGTTCGATCTTGACTGACCCACCCAAGAGAAAAGTTTGCCGTGAATGGGCATGGCACCTCTAGATTAGGTGAGCGTCGTTGGACTTCTTCCACTGGGCCGCCGTTCTTCAAATGCGACCGCCGCTGCCTCAATGGCTTTGCGAAACTCCAATGGCGCATGAATGCCGGGAAAGATCTCTCTCGTGGATCCTGTGCCGGTCACATAGAGGGTCCCGAAGTCGAAGAGTCGTCCCCAGAGCGTCTGTTCCACACCAATGTTCTCGACCTTTGTGAGGATGGTTTCTAAGGTGTGCCGGCTCACAATGCCGGTTTTGATCATGACGCGCTTGTCTGTGACCGCAAACTCAGAGCATCGCCACGTGAGATAACTATGGAAGGCCACACCAAGCGGAATGACGAGGATGAGCAAAGATAAATACGGATCGAACCCGTGGTAGATTCCCCCTGCCGTGAAAGCAATACCGGCGAGAAGAAGACACGCGGGGAGGAGGAACAGCTTCCAGTGCAAATGAGTCCGGAAAAAAATCTTTTCACCGGAGAGGAGATTGTTCTCGATATACCCCATCGATCTCATCCCTCAGAGGAACAGCCGGTCGCATTGTAGGAGGGGTGCCCCGCAAGGAGCAACATGCAGTCGGACAAAAGGTACGCCCACACGGGGCTGGAGGGATCTGAACTCCGAGACAAGGACCTGTGGACAGCAAACCAGGGTTGCTGCTATTAGCTTAAGAATCTTGCCATACGTGATAACAAAAGCTCCACACGCAGCGAGAGACCACCCAAACCTCTAACAGTTGAGGAACGTCTTCGACAGTCGGTAGACTGCCTCGCCGTGGCGCCAAAGAGAAGACATGAGACGCACGTCAGATAGCTTCGCCGCCATAGGTCGGCTAGCAGGCGCATCCGTCTTGATTGGCCTGTTGAGTATGACGCTCGCCTGCGAGTACATGCGGCCCACCATGAATGAGCCGCTTCCTCAATGGAATGCAGCCTACGGGTATCGCTTCGCCAACCTTCCGCCATCACTGGCCTATGGCTCAGACAGTCTATTCATGGTGGTCTCCTTTTCCGGGGGCGGCGCCCGGGCCTCGGCACTGTCCTACGGCGTCTTGCGCGAACTGGCCCGGACTCCGATCGTCTGGGAAGGCTATCGAAAACGGCTCGTCGACGAAATCAACATCATCAATGCGCTCTCGGGCGGGAGCTTCACGGCTGCCTATTATGCCCTCCATCATGACCGGCTCTTTCAGGACTTTGAGCATCGCTTTTTGCGGAAGGATTGGGAGGGCGAGCTGCGCACACGGATTCTGCGATCTCCCAGCAATTGGTTCCGCCTCGCATCCCCCTATTTTGGCCGTGCCCACATCTTTGCGGAACTCTTGGACGAAGCGCTGTTTGAAGGCGCTACCTTCAACGACCTTGTGTCAAGTACTCAGCGCCCGATCATCTTCATTCATGCCTCGGACATGGCCACCGTTTCACGGTTCGAATTCAACCAGCGACAGTTCGACCTGATCTGCTCCGACCTCAGCAAACTCCGGCTGTCTGTGGCGACGGCCTCATCGAGCGCACTCCCCCTGCTGCTGAGTCCGATCTCCTTGAAGAACTACGCCGGGCAGTGCGGATTCGATCCACCACTGTACCTGGCTGAAGAGCGAAAGACCTCCTGGGGCCGAAGGCGCGCGACGGAGCTGAAGTCATATCTCGACTCAGAGAGACGCCCGTATATCCATCTCTTGGACGGCGGGTTGGCGGACAACATCGGCATGCGCAGTGTGTTGGAGCTCGCAGAAGTCGTGGACGACGTCGAAGCGTCATTTCACGTGCTTGGAGTGCAAAAAGTCAGAAAACTCGTCTTCCTCATGGTGAGCGCCGAAACCGATCCCGATGTCAACCAGTACAAATTGGACGGCGTGCCCAGTCTGTCGCAGGTCTTGAATTCCTTAGTCGATATCCCGATCAACCGGTATTCCGATGACACCTTCGAACTGTTGGGACAAGCCATCGAACAATGGCGATTACAACTTCAACGGCGAGCACAGACCAGTACGAGCGTCTTCACGCCCGACGCCGACATTTACTTCATTAATGCCAGTTTGTCGGAGCTGGAGGACGGGGATCAGCGCACACGCCTCATGAGAATTCCCACCAATCTGTCGCTGACGGATGGGGAGATCGACCAGCTGCTCCTGGCCGCGTCCACGCTCATCAGAAACGACAAGGAGTTTCAACGGCTGTTACGAGACTTGGAAGAGGATGCTGCAAAAACTCCGTTGATCTCGCAGCCGCCGAGGCAGTAATCAGCAGGTCAAACGCTCCGAGGAGCCCGTCAGCCCTCATTCGGGTTTGACTGGGGCGACGAGAAGACGATACGTGAGGACTGGTGCGCCCGGCAGGAATTGAACCTGCGACCTGCGGGTTCGAAGCCCGACGCTCTATCCAACTGAGCTACGGGCGCACACGGTATTTCAAGCACTTTGCTCGAGAAGTTGTCAAGGATGCGGCAAGGGGTCGAGGTCAGAGACCCTTCAAGATTGTCGTCGCCAGCTCGTCGATCGACCGGCCGTCCGTGGCGATAGTCAGATCGGCTGCGGCCTGATATTTCGGTATTCGTTCACTCAGCACATCTCGAATTTCTTCAACATGAGATTTTGTCCCCGTGAGGGAGGGACGCTGGGTATCGCCACCGATACGAGCCGCAATGGTTTCCACAGAGGCGGTGAGCCAGATCAGCCGTCCATTGCGCTTCAAGACATCCACGTTTTGCTGCCGCAAGATCGCGCCTCCTCCCGTATCAATGACGAGATTATCCTGTCCCGCCAGGTCCCCGCAGACTGCGCTTTCTAAATCCCTGAAATGATCCCAGCCATGCGCGGCGACGATCTCGGGAATTGACGCCCCCGCACGGCGGACGATCTCCTTATCGGTTGAGACGATCCGGCGGCCAAGCCTGACGGCCACAACCTTTCCCACGGTGCTCTTCCCTGTCCCTCGGTAGCCGATCAACACCACGTTCATCGTTGACTGTCAACCGAATGAAGAGCGGGTACCAGCACATGACTCATGTAAAGCGCGACTCCAACACGGCGCGCATCACCGGCGTGGGGGCGGACTGGCTCGTCCAGCGTTCGAACTGTGCCGCTGCCTGATAGAGAAACATCTCGAGACCCGAGATCGTCCGACAGCCGGCGGCTTTCGCATCGGCAAGCAGCTTCGTTTCGCGGGGATTATAGACGATATCCATGACGGTCAGGTCGCGATGAAGAAGATGCGAGGGGACACAGCTGATGCCGGCCTTAGGCGCCATGCCGATCGGCGTGCAATGAATTAACACTCTCGCCTCCGCCAGGGCGGCTTTGAGGGATTGTTCGTCGAGGTACGCGTCGGCAACGTGCACGGCCGTCCTGTGCATCAAATCCGATGCGAGGCCCCGGCGTTCCTCGTCATCGATTCCCAGCAGGTGCAACCGGTGAATCCCGGCTTCAGCGGCAAGGGCAAAGGCGATGGCGCGCGCTGCTCCCCCGGAACCGAGGATAACCACCGGCTCACCGCCCAACGACGCGTTCCCTTCCTTCAACGCACGGAGTGCCCCGGTGGCATCGGTATTCGCGCCGAGAAGTTTTCCATTCTCCGAGACAATGGTGTTGATGGCGCCGATATGCCGTGCGGTTGCGTCAACCTCGTCCAAAAACGGCAGCACGGCCACCTTATGAGGAATGGTCACGCTGGCGCCACGGAAATTGCCCAAAGCGCGAAGCCCCTTGACCGCATCGCCGATGGCCTCAACCTTCCAGGCCAGATAGACGAAGTTCAGACGCAGCTTCTGAAAGGCGGCATTGTGAATGGCGGGCGAGAGGGAATGTTCGACCGGGTTTCCAATCACCCCGCAAAATTGTGTCGCAGCATTAATGTCGGTCACGCGCTCATCCCTTGGAGACGGTCATTCCTCCGTCGATCGTGAATGTGCCCCCCGTCACCCACGCTGCTTCGTCGGACGCCAAATACAGCACCATATTCGCGACTTCCTCCGGCGTGCCGGGCCGTTTGAAGGCATAGTGACTGAGGATGGGCTGAAGCATGTCTGGATTGGCCATCAGAGGCGCCGCCATCGGCGTGTCGATCAGGCCGGGATTGACGACATTACAGCGAATGCCGTCCTTGGCATAGTCAACCGCCATCGCGCGTGTGAGGGCATCAAGACCCCCTTTCGACGCCGCATAGGCCGGCGCGCCGGGAATGCCAACCAGGCTGGCGACGGAAGAAATGTTAATGATCGCTCCGCGACCTTGCTTCAGCATCTGAGCAACGACAGCCCGCGTCATGCGAAAGACACCGGTCAAGTTCACATCGACGACGTTCGCCCACATGGTGTCGTCGGTTTCATGCAGGCGCTTGCCGAATTCTCCAATTCCCGCATTATTGACCAGAATATCGATCCGTCCGAAACTGTCGATCGTCCGCTCTGTCACCTCCTGCACATGCCGCTCGTCGGTCACCGAGCCTGCAACGGACAAGCCGTTCCCCTTATTGTGCCGGATTCCACCCATCACACGATCGAGTTCCGCTTGTCTGCGCCCCGTGATTACCACCGCAGCACCCTCATCAGCGAAGCGCTTGGCCACGGCTTCCCCGATACCCGCATTGCCGCCGGTTACGATGGCCACCTTTCCCTCTAAACGATTCATTCAGAAATATCCTTTCCGTCTTCTTCATCCTGCCCGATTGGCTCCGGACCCGTGGGTACGGCCCGGCCATGCGACCAGAAGCCCGGCTCCACCTTTCTTGCCACCGTGATGAAGCCGGAATGCGCCACCATGCGGTGGTCGGGCCGCACGCTGCGACCTTGAACGGACCAGGTGCGTAGCAGTGTTTCAAAGGTTTCAATCATGGCGAACACCGCGGTGCCCTGCAATGCCGCCACCGTCTGCTGCACTTGAGGCACCGTGGGAACAAAACTGAGATAGATGCCGCCCGATCTCAACGCTCGCGCGGCATGCGGCACCACCTGCCACGGTTCTGGAAGATCGAGCACCAGACGATCAAATGGCACTCCGTCCTCTAGAAGGTGAACGCCTTCATAGGCGTTGTTGCGGAAGGCGAAGAGGTTGGGAACAGCGCCCATATACCGTTCGATGTTCTGCGCGGCCGTTCTCGCAAAATCTTCTCGGGCTTCATAGGTAACCACGAGACCTCGCAGTCCGACAGCGCGAAGCAGCGCCATCGTCAGTGCTCCCGAGCCGGTGCCCGCTTCAAAAACCCGCGCACCGGGATAGACATCGGCCCACATCGGAATGAGAGCCAGATCCTTGGGGTAGAGCACCTGCGCCCCTCGAGGCATCTTGAGCACGTAATCTCCGAAAGTCGGCCGCAAGGCCAGCATCGACTTACCGCCGGAGAGCGTGACGATGGAACCGTCCGGCTTGCCGATCAAATCATCATGTGTGATTTTGTGACCGCTCAGCTGATAGACATCGCCTGCCTTGAGCGTCAACGCGTAGTGGCGCCCCTTGGCATCCACGAGGTGGATGCGCTCGCCATTTTCCAGTGTTGCGGGTGACATGACGCGCCATTCTAGAAGCGGCCAGGCGGCTTTTCAACAACAGCTGGGAGAGCCATCCCCTCCATGCCGAGCCCCCGCCTCATTCACATTCACCCGCGCCCAAAGCCTGCTGACAAATTATCCCGAATGTGACAAATCAGCCCGGGCCTATCTCAAACCCTACACATTCGCAGCAGTATTGCCTCAGGGCCAGGCACTCTCCGCTCATTAAGCATTTCTAATAGTTCCAGTATTTCATGGCGATGGCGTCTCAGTGTTCTCATGATCAATCCAGCATAGGAATTGCTGCGTAGATACCAGCAGCAGGCCCCAGTGAATCTTTTGCGGCGGGATTGCCTCTCAGTAAAGGAGACTTATTGAGATAGGGTCACCGTGAATGACACGGGTGGCAGTTGAGAGAGGAGTTGGAGGAGGGACGATCACATGAAAAATGACTTGTTCTCTGCCGACGGTCCAGAACTAAAGTCGCCGGGGGTGAAAGATGCGGATGCCGATCACTCTGAGGACAGCGATTTGCTGGATATGATCGGACGAGATTCCGTTGAGCCGGCATCATCCGAGGAATCATTCAAACCACAGAAGCGCCAAATCGAGTCGAGCAGCCCGTTTTTATTGGAGTCGCTCTATTTCCAATCGTTCGGGGAACGTCCGCTGTTGACGAGGGAAGAGGAGACGGCCCTGGCCAAGCGAATTGACCAAGGTTCGACTAGCATCCGCGCCACATTGCGACACGCCCATCGTCTTTTGTCGCGAGTGAAACGGTCTGACGCCATTATCGACGCGCAACTCACGCTGCAAACTGTTCGACGGCTGAGCGGACTTTCCGCGACGGCCTTGGACAAAGTCGAGCAGAGCGTGTTGGGGCTCATCAAAGTGGGAGCGGGCCAGAAACTGCCGGTGACGGTCGTCAAAACCTTAAAAACCAACTTGGCCACCATCCGGCAGTCTCGTCTTGTGCTCGAAAGGGCCAAAGATGAATTGGTGCGATGCAATCTCCGTCTGGTCGTGGATGTTGCGAAACATTACACCCGCCGCGGCCTCACGTTGTTGGACTTGGTGCAGGAAGGCAACATCGGCCTCATGAAGGCGGCTGAGCGCTACCAGTATCGGAAAGGCTTCAAGTTCAGCACGTATGCCACCTGGTGGATCCGTCAAGGCATCACCCGGGCATTGGCAGATCAATCACGCACCATTCGAATTCCGGTCCACCAAACGGAAGCCTCGCACCGGATCTTGCGAGTCACGAGGCGCCTTGGACAGCAGCTCGGCCGTCCGGCGAAACTTGAAGAAATCGCCAGCGTCCTTCGCATGCGCCCGGAACGCCTGCATGAGACCGTTCAGGCTTTCCAGGAACCTGTGGCCTTGGAACATCCGGTCGGTGACGGCGGGACGGAGTTCGGTGAACTGCTGCCGGACCTTCAGGCGGTTTCCCCGGACGCGCATGTGCATCGCACGGAAATGACCCAACAGCTGGACCGTATTCTCGAGAACCTTACGCCACGAGAACAGACGGTGATCCGGCTCCGGTTCGGTATTGGCTATGATCAGCCGAGCACGCTGGAGCAGGTCGGGCAGAATCTGTCGGTCACGCGTGAGCGGATCCGGCAGATCGAAGCGAAAGCGCTCAAAAAGCTGAAGACGCCCGCCATCAAGGAAATGTTCGCCGCGATTCAATAAGCACGCAAAGGGACGCCTCTAGAGACGAATGACGGGGTGAGGAGACATTCTCCTCACCCCGTTTCTGTTCTTCCGCTTTTCCTGGAAAGACAGTTGTGCGAAAATGGTGCCGAGTCTATGTCACCGTCAACAGCCACGCATCTTCTGCTCCTCCTTCTGCCATGGGTCGCCGGCCTAATCTCATGTTTGACCCCCGACCCGGGCTGGGCCGCTTCGGATGGAAGCCCTGGTGCGGTTGAGAAGAACCTTTCCGTGCCCGCCGTTGTCACGAAAATCCGCTCCTCTGTCGTGACGATTCTGACGCGTGGAGTGCCGGCAAGCCCCTCACAGACTCAATCCGGCTCCGGCTCGGGCGTCATTATCGACGCCGGTGGATACATTTTAACGAACAACCATCTCGTGACCGGCGTTAAGAGCATGGTGGTCGGACTGTCCACCGGCCGTATGACCCCCGGCCGGGTCGTGGCCCGGGATTTCTTGCTGGACCTCGCACTCGTGAAGATCAATGCGCAGGATCTGATAGCCGCCACCCTGCATCCGAAGCCCGATCTGGAAATCGGCGAGTCGGTCGTTGCGATCGGAAATCCCTTGGCCTTGAAAGGCGGTTCGACGGTCACTGTCGGCGTCGTCAGCGCCCTGGACCGCTCGGTGTTGACCCCCGACGGGGAAACACTCTACGACCTGATTCAGACCGATGCGGCGATCAATCCAGGCAACAGCGGCGGCCCTCTGGTCGACCTGTCCGGTCGAGTGGTAGGAATCAATGTGATCATCGCACCTTCGGCGCAGGCGATCAGCTACGCGCTGTCCATGGAGGCGATTTATCCGCACATCCAATCCATGATGGTGCGGGGATCCATCTACCGGCCGGATTTGGGATTTACGCCGGTCACGATTACGCCCAGCATCATGGCGAGCTTCGGCCTGGACGGTGATCGAGGGGTCTTGGCCTTACAAGTTGATTCCGCGAAACCCGCTGGCCTGGGCGGACTCCAAAACGGCGACATCATCACCGCCGTTGATCAACATCAAGTGTTCAACATGGGCGATTTCTGGCACGCATTGCTACGTTCGGGAGATCAGCCCACGGTCCAACTGACCTTGCATGGCAAGAGCGGTCCGGCGACCCTTCAGCTGCCGAAGCCGGCCGCCCTCAAGGCGGCACAGTGACGGCCCTCGAAGCGGGCATGGGGCACGCCTCACCGGCTGCTGTTCGGTCGGACTCCCCTCTTCTCCGCTCAGGCGTGCTGATCATGTTTCGCGAACCGGTGACCTATTCCGCCGCCTGGACTCTTCAACAACAATTTCATGCCGAACGTCTCTCGGGTAGCCGCACCGATACCCTTATGCTCCTCGAACATCTGCCGGTCTATACTGCTGGTCGCGGGACGAGACCAGGGTGACCGGCACGCCGGCCTCCAGGTAGCCGGACGCGAACTCCGCACCGGTGACGCCGGAGCCGACGACGATGAGGTGCTCGGGCATCTCCTCGAGCTCGTAGAC
>Ga0207679_10002122_pt1 | contig 12298 bp, 9 predicted proteins | sample KBSC73metaG_FD_184320 | JGI IMG/M metagenome (GOLD analysis project Ga0207679, IMG submission 184320) | Corn rhizosphere microbial communities from Kellogg Biological Station, Michigan, USA - KBS C7-3 metaG (SPAdes) (version 2) | ecosystem: Host-associated > Plants > Roots > Rhizosphere > Soil ...
GAATACGTAAACAATCTGGAAAAACGGCTGCGGCTCAAGAGCGCCGATCCCGAAGAACGGGTGGTGACGCACTTGCGCACGCCGCGCGATCTGGAGGCGATGCCGTTTCCACTGAACGGGCGCGCCACCGGATTCGAGGACATGCTCAAGGAAGAAGAGCGGCTCGGCGAGCTCAATTACGAAGTGCCGCCGATCAAAGAAGTCGCCGCGCAGGACTTGGTTGACGAAGCTTTCAAAGAATTGCGCGCGCGCAAGGAGCTCGCGGAAGAGTACGAGCGTGTGAGCCAGGTCGAGAAGCGTTGGGGATATTAGGCCGAGTTTGGATCTCAGATCTCAGATCGCAAATTGCTGAATCGTTGAAATCTATGTTTGGACTCAATCGAATATTCTTTACTCTTGCCGGTTGTTTAACGGTTTCATTGTTGGCGAATTCGGTCGTGGGTGCACAGTCGGCGAAGGAGTTTTACGCCGGTAAAACCATCACGATGCTTGCCGGCTCCTCGGCCGGTGGCGGGACGGACCAAACCGTGCGATTACTGGCGCGCCACCTCGAACGGTACATTCCCGGAAAACCTTCGATCGTCGTCGTCAATAAACCGGGCGCAGGGGGCCTGATTGCGGTCAATGAGCTCTACAACCTGCGCAAACCGGACGGCTTGACGATGAGCAATGTCAATACGGGCGCCATCTTTGCCGTTGCCGGAGGGAACGACGCGATCAAGTTCGACCTCAGAAAAATTATTTATATCGGCCAGGCGCTCGATGAGGCGCAGACGGTGTACGTGCGTTCTGCCACGCCCTACACGAGCTTGGAAGCGATTCGGAAAGCGAACAAAGAGGGTAAGCAGCCGCGCATGGGCGCGCAAGCGCTCGATCATACGAGCAGCTTTGTCGTCAAAGTGGCCGAACAAATTCTTGGCCTCGATTTCCACGTGATTCCGGGATATCCGGGCACGCCGGAAATTCTTCTCGACATCGAACGTGGCGCCCTCGACGGGCGCGCCCAGGGAACCGGTTCGTTACTGGCCACCCGACGAGAATGGCTCAAGAGCGGTTACATTACGCCGCTTATGACTTCACGAAAAACTCGGGATGCGCGGATACCGAAGGTACCGAGCATTCTCGAATTGGCGCCAGCGGGAAGCCAGGGATTGATCAGCGCGCTTGCAGCGGCGCAAAATATCGGCCGCGCGATTGCGGTCCCGCCGGGTGTCCCGGCGGATCGGGTCAAAGTGTTGCGCGATGCCTTTGCCGCGATGACCAAAGACGAGCAGTTTTTGAAAGAAGCAGAAAAGATTGGTCTGGAGGTGGGTTTGATCCGCGGCGAAGACCTCAACCGCGATATTGACAACACCCTTTCCGACAAACGCATGATGGATCTATACCGCACGATTGCCTCGGCGAAGTGAGAACAGTGGTTCGTGGTCAATTGCCAGTTGACAGGAACTCAAATGGCGGCGGAGTAGGACTGATCACTAGCGAACTGATGCACTGACAACTGCGTATGAGCTCCCTCGCCATTCTCATCGATTTCGGCAGTACTTTCACTAAACTGGTTGCGGTGGATCTTGAGCGCGCCGAGTTGATCGGCCGAGCCCAAGCGCCATCCACGGTCGCGACCGACGTGCGTGAGGGACTGCTACAAGCGCTTGCACTTCTGCACGCGCATCACCGTGTATTCGATTACCAACCGAAAGAGCTCTCGGTGCTCGCTGGCACGACCGTTCTCGCCTCGAGCAGCGCGGCGGGAGGATTGCGGATCGCTGTCGTCGGCAATGTTCCAGGATTAACCGTCGAGGCCGCCAACCAAGCTGCGCTCGGCGCCGGCGCCAAGATCGTCGGTTCCACCGCATTCAAGCTTTCGCATCACCAAATTGCTGAAATCGAGCAGTTGCGGCCGGATATGATTCTCTTGACCGGCGGCGTGGATGGCGGCGATACAGCGACAATTCTTCACAATGCGCGGGTGCTTGCCGATTCGGTGCTGTCGGTGCCGGTGGTTGTCGCCGGTAATCAGTCGATCGCCGGCGAGGTGGCGCAGATTCTCCAAACCGGTAAGAAAGAAACATTGCCGGTGCAAAACGTTATGCCCAAGGCAGGAACATTGGCTGTGGAATCGGCGCGCGAGGCGATTCGCCAACTATTTATGGAGCGTATCACTCACGCCAAAGGACTCGACGAAGTAAAAGAATTTGTCTCGGTGGTTTTGCCGACGCCCATGGCCGTCCTCGAAGCCGTGCGGCTTGGCGCCGACGGCACAAGCGAAGAAAAAGGATGGGGTGACATGTTGCTGGTTGATGTCGGCGGAGCGACTACCGACGTTCATTCCATCGGCTTTGGCCATCCTGCCGGAGAAAACGTGATTTCGCCCGGTCTCGCCGAGTCTTATGCGAAGCGCACTGTGGAAGGCGATTTGGGAATCCGTTTCAATGCGGCGACTATTCTCCAGCGAGTCGGGCTGGAGAAACTCGTGAGTGATTTGCAGCTGGGTTTTCCGGAGCTAACGGTTCACAGTGAATCGGTGCGAGAATACATCGAGCGAATCAGCCAGCAAACCGAGTGCGTACCCACGGAAAAATGGCATTTAGCCTCTGATGCGGTGCTAGCGCGCGCTGCGGTCGATCTCGCGATCGCTCGCCACGTCGGCCGCCGTGAACGAATCGTCGCGCGCGAAGGCGAGGCTTGGGTCCATTCAGGCAAAGATCTGCGCGACACTCGCTTCCTGATCGGCACGGGCGGTGTGTTCATTCATAACCCCTGGGCGGCCTATATTCTTACCGCAGGTCAGCAGACCGACGAGCAGGTCCAAGCGTTACGGCCGCGAAACCCTAAGCTGTTTTTGGATGCATCGTACCTGCTCTATGCCGTGGGCTTGCTTTCCAAAGATTACAGCCGCACGGCGCTGCAGCTATTCAAAAAATATCTTCACCCCATTGAGATGGTATAAGCCGCCTTTGGTGCATCCGATCTCGGTCAGCTCGTTCGAGCGGCGATTTCAGCGAGTCGATCCATTTGATCAAAATTCTCCGCACAGGGACGGAGGATGAATTCGTCGACTCCCATGTCGTGTTGTCGCTTGATGGCTTCTTCAACAGCTTTTTCCGAAGTCGGTAAGGTGCGCAAGCGTTTGGCTGCGAGCTCCGGATTGTATCCATAGTTCGCTTGGATGTATTGCGTGGCGTGCTCCAGCGCCTGCGGTCCGAGGGCAAAATAACTGGCGCCCACCCATCGCGGATGGCCGCTGCGTCCAGCCTCGCGCCAGGCGCGTTCGATCTCGCGCCACATTTTGAGCATACTCTCCGGTTCACCGCCGCCCGGCGCCATGTAGCCGTCGCCCCATTTTGCAATGCGCTGCACGATCGCCGGCACGTACCCGCCGATGAGCAACTCCGGCCCTGCCGATCGCACTGAGCGTGGGCCGATTGCGGCAATTTCCTGCGACAGCTCTGCGCCAGACCAGAGCCGGCGCAAGATCGGCAACTGCTCTTCCACTCGACGGCCGCGACGATGAAAATCGAAGCCGCTGGCGTCGTAGTCATTTTTCCTCACACCGATGCCGATGCCGAGGGTCAATCGGCCGCTGGAGAGCACATCGACGGTGGCCGCCTGGCGCGCGAGCAAAGTGGTTTCGCGGGTCGGTCCGATGACGACGCTGGTCATCAATCCGATGCGCCGAGTTGCGCCCGCGGCCAGCGCCAACACCGACAGCGGCTCGAGCGCTTGCGATACCACTCGATCGGTGACGACGACGCTGGAAAAGGGTCCGCGCTCCGCGCGGGTAATCCATTCGAGCATCAATTCTCCCGATGCGCCAATGATTCGGCTCGGTAGTCCCAGTGCGATACGCATCGTTCCTCCTAACGAAATGTGAAATTTGGTTCCTCGAAAGTAGCGATCGAGCGCAGTGCGTGTCAATCGATGGTTTCATTAGCGTTTGTCCGGCAAAACTTGCGAGTTCGTGTTATCTTCAACCCGTGACGCAAAATCTAGTCAATCGTATGTCGGATTATTCGCGAAAACTCCGCGACTCGTTCGCGCACACGCCACAGGCCCTTCGACTGGTATGGCAAGCAAATACCCCGGCTACGCTAGGGCTTGGCATTCTGACGCTGCTCGGAGCGCTGCTCCCAGCCACGCAAGCCTGGGTAGGCAAGCTGATTGTCGATGGCGTCGTGAGCTCGATACAAGCCGGCAACGACCCGCAGCAGGTCAGCAGAGTGTTTTTCTATCTCGCGCTCGAACTGATGCTGTTTCTTATCGGTACAGCTCTCAACCACTCTCGTCGCTTGATCCAGCAACTGATCCAGCTTCAAATTGCCAATCGGATTCGGAGCGAAATCATCCGTAAAGCGCTGACCTTGGATTTGGCGTTTTTCGAGCATCCGGATTTTTACGATCGATTGCAAAACGCGCGGCGCGAAGGCGGCTACAAACCGGTGGAGCTGATCAACGATACGTTTCAAATTGTCCAGAACGTGATTACGATGGTTTCCTTTGCGGTGCTCATGCTGCGCTTCAGTCCGTGGCTCGTGCTCATACTTCTCGCGACGAGCATTCCTTCATTCATTGCCGAGACGCGCTTTTCCGAGCAAGGATTTCGTTTGCTGACGCGGCGCGCGCCCGAGACCCGGCAGATCAATTACCTGGCACGGCTGCTGACCGAGGATACTGCCGCCAAGGAGATCAAACTCTTCAATCTCGGCGAGACTTTGCTGGGCCGCTACATCACTCTATTTGATAAATTCTTCCGGGAGGATAAGTCGCTGGCAGTGCGCCGGGCCGGGGTCGGCTTTGCCTTAGGGCTGGTGGCCACCCTCGGATTCTACGGTTCCTACGCCTGGATCGTTTGGCGCACCGTCCAGGCGACGATCTCGCTCGGTGATATGACTCTGTACCTGACGATTTTTCGCCAAGGGCAAACGACCTTTCAATCGATTCTCGCAGGCATCGGCAATATTTACGAAAACAATCTGTTCATGGCGCACTACTTCGAGTTTCTTGATCTAAAACCGCGGCTCGAAGGCGGCACGGCGCGCAGGAAATTGCCGGCATCGGTTTCGCAGGGCGTCGAGTTCCGTGGCGTGGGATTTCGTTATCCCGATAACGACGACTGGGTGCTGCGCGGAATCAATTTGACGATGCGTCCCGGGGAAAAAATCGCGCTCGTCGGCCACAATGGTGCGGGCAAAACCACACTGATCAAGCTCCTGGCCCGGCTTTATGATCCCACCGAAGGCGTCATTCTTTTCGACGGCATCGATATTCGAGAGGTCGATCCGCTCGATCTGCGCCAGAAGATCGGCGTCATCTTCCAAGATTTTGTGCGCTATCATCTGGCGGCGAGAGAAAACATTGGCTTTGGCCAGATCCAAGCGGCGGACCAGATGGAAAAAGTGATCGGATCTGCGCGTAAGAGCGGCGCCGAAGCGATCATCGAAAAGCTGCCGGAAGGTTATGAGACGACGCTTGGTCGCTGGTTTCACGGCGGGCATGAGCTGTCGCTCGGTCAATGGCAGAGAATCGCGCTGGCGCGCGCCTTCATGCGCGATGCCGAGATTTTGGTGCTCGACGAGCCCACCGCATCCTTGGATGCGCAAACGGAATATGAGATTTTTCAACACTTCAAAGAGCTGACGGAAGGCAAGATGGCGATCCTGATCTCGCATCGATTTTCCACCGTTCGAATGGCCGATCGGATCGTTGTGATTGACTCCGGGCGGATAGCGGAGATGGGTAGCCATGAAGACCTTCTCCGGATGGAAGGAATTTATGCGCGATTGTTCAGCATGCAGGCCGAAGGGTATCGATAGCGTGCAATGTCCATGCGCTTGAAAGACAACCTCGCACCAACACTCCCTGAAGACGACAATGTAGGCACAGCGCGGTAAGAGACCGGTCCTTTCTCGCTGTGGCCCGGGATATCAGAGCGTCACGTGATCGTGAGTACCATGCATTTCGCGCTGCCGCCGGCCTTGATGAACTCATCGAGCGGGGTTTCGTGTACGGTAAATCCCAGTTGCTGCAATCTTTGCCGCACCTCGGGACAGCCCTCATTCAGCACGATCGCATTGTCGGCGACGATTGCATTGCAGGCAAAGCGCTGTGCCTCTGCGGCGCAAACGGGAATCAGCTCCGCGATGCGGCTCTGCAAGACTTCCTGTCCATAGCGATCAAATGCAGGCGGATAGTAAAGCGCACGTTCCGCGTCCAGGGGACAAAAGCAAGTGTCGAGATGATAAAACCAGCGGTTGGTCAACTCCAGGGACAGCACTTCAGCGTTGATGATTTCAGCAACCCGCTGGTGCGCGAGGACGTCAGAGCGAATGTGATAACCGGCAAACCAGACATCGCCGCATGCCAGTAAGTCTCCTTCGCCCTCGAAAAAAAGCTCATCCGGCAGACGAACGATCTCGAATGCTCGCCGCCGAAACCATTCGATGAAGTGTGGAACCTCACCACGTCTTACTTCGTGGCGAAAGTTGCTCGCTATGAACTTATGCCGCCAGACAAGGCCGGCATTGGCGGTGAAGACCATATCCGGCTGTTCGGCGACCGCGTCGATAAACTCCACTTGCAAGGATAAGCGATGCTGCAGGATGTGACGCAGATCGGACCACTGGCTGCGCGCACGCTGCGGATCGCTCTGCCGCCTCGTGCTCATCCAGGGATTGATCTCATATTCGATGCCGTAGTGAGCCGGCGGGCACATCAACAGGCCCATTCTAACCTCCGCTCAGTATTGCAGAGCATCATTGACGTGCGTCCGCGGGGTTGTCGCCCTGCCTGAGGTACTGGGAAAGCTCGCGCAAGAAAGGCTCGACGTCGGTCACAAGGCCAACGGCCTGAAAAGTGCCGCGATCGCAAAGCTTGGTGACGACAGCGGGATTGATGTCGACGCACACTGTCTTGACGGTTGCCGGAAGGAGATTACCGGTGGCGATCGCATGTAGGGTTGTCGCCATCATCAACGCAAAGCTCACGTTGCGCACCTTCTCGCGCATCGCCTCCTGAGCTTGGAGCGTGTCGGTGATAACGTCGGGCAGCGGTCCATCGTCGCGGATGGAGCCCGCCAGCACAAAATCCACGCCCTTTTTGACGCAGCTATAAAATATGCCACGCTGAAGCAAGCCTTGTTTGACCGCTTGGCGGATTCCGCCCACTTTTCTTATCGCGTTGATCGCGCGCAGGTGATGCTCATGGCCTTCGCTGGCCCGAATGTTTTTATCCAAATAGACGCCCAGAGATGTGCCGTAGAGCGCGCTTTCGATATCATGCACGGCCAACCCATTGCCGGCGAACAGAACCTGGACAAAGTCATTCTCAATCAGCTCGATGAGATGGCGCGCCGCGCCCGTGTGCACCAGCCCGGGGCCGGCGACGACCAGAATGCGACCTTGCGCCGCTCGCACCCGTATCATAGAGTCGGCGATTTCTCGGATCATCAATCCCTTTGGCTGTTCCGTCGAAATCGAGCTCGACATGAACTCAAATGGTTCCCGCGGCACGTGCCGCTCCATAGGTACGATCTTCACGCCCCCATGGCCGATCACGATAAAGTCGCCTTTTTTGACCCGGTGCATGGGAACAGTTTCCGCACGTCGGCTTTGCGGGAGCACTCGAATCCCGCAGTCCATCTCCGGGTGTTCAACCTCGACCCACTGATTGTCTAAGCGTATCAAGGTCGGCAGATTTGTCGTCGCGTAAAAATCACCGGGGAAAATTCCGTCTGTAGGCGCGGCTTCGAATCGAACGACCTCATCTTCGGTGTCCAGCGGCAACGCGCCGTGCTCTTTTACCTTGGCCAATATTTGTTGCAGTGATTCTTCGGTAGGTGCGTCGATCTGAACCCGCGCCGAGCTGCGATCGGCGCGGCGCTGTCCGATATGAATATCGAGGATTTGGAACTCGGCGCCGAGGCTGATGATGATGTCGAGGATTTTAGGGAGAATCAGGGAGTCGATAATATGACCGGAAATATGCACGACGCTCCGCGGCATACGAACCTCCTGACAGGTGATATTCTACTAGCTTGCCGAGGCAACGACAACACAAAAGACTCGCATGAAGATTTGGTGGATGCGATTGTGTTATATTCACTGTGCCCGTCGCCTTGATTCAGGTCACGGAATGAAACTTAAGAAATTTTTCTATCCCGCCCTTATTCTATCGATACTCGCGCGCGCGGTAGGACTCTTCGCCGCTGAACCGTTTCGCGTCGGGTTCCCGTCACTGGCGACTGGTTTTGCGCCGTCGTGGGTAGCGGCGGACAAAGGAATTTGGAAGAAGCATGGCCTGGATGTCGAATTGATCTTTTTGCGCGGTGGTTCACGTACGGTATCGGCACTGCTCGGCGGCAGCGTTGATTTCATCATCGGCTCGGATCTCGGTGTGACCACGGCGATTCTTCAGGGAGCGGCGTTGACGCGAGTCGGCACGACCACCAATACTTTGGGGTATTCGATGGTCACACAACCGAACATCAAGACGGTGCGCGATCTCAAGGGCAAAGTCATCGGTATCACACCCGGCCGAGATGCCGCCTATGCGCGGGTGGTCAAGCTACTGCGCGACAACGGCATGGATGCGAGCAAAGACGTGACGTTCCTCTCGGTCGGTGATGGCGGACCGGCCGCTCGCGTGGCGGCACTCTCGAGCGGCGTTATTCATGCAACCATGTTCACGCCGCCGTCGGATATGATTTCAGAGAAGGCGGGTATGCGCATTCTCACGAAAATCGATGTGGCCAACATCGGCGGCGGCCTGAACACCTCGACAATGATGGCGCAAAAGAGTCGCGCTCAGCTCTTACGTTTTTTGCGCGGGTATATGGAGGCGATTCAGTATTTGAAATCGCACAAGGACGAAAGCCTGAAAATCTTTTCCAAATACGTCCGTAATCCGGATCTCAACATCATGGCCTATTTGTACGATGAGATCTCTATGCGTGCCGAACCCAGCTTGCGCCCGCAGATGGACGCGGTGCGCGCCCTACTGGATTTGGCGGCGTTGGATTTTCCCCAAGCCAAGCGCTTGAGCGAGAAAGACAACTGGGATCTGAGCCTGCTTGACGAAATTCAAAAATCGGGTTTCTTCGAGCAGTTGTACCGCTAGTTTCGTTTCTCTTAGACGATCGACCACGAAGTTAGCTCGTTGACGCGGCACCTGTCCGATGGTAACGGGACTGATGAACTTCCGTATGTCTCGTAAGCAATTCGCTCTGAGTGCGGCTTGGCTTGTGCTCTTGTGGACAGGATTAAGATCCCGCGTCGAAGCCGCGCCGGCGAATGAAGCTCTCACGATTGGCTATTCCTCGTTTTCCGGGCACTATGTGCCGCTCTGGATTGCGGTTGAGGATCGCCTGGGCAGGAAGTACGGGGTCGATCTCAAAGCTGTCTATGCCGGCCGCGCGCGTCCGCAGCAGTTGTTGATGAGCGGTGAGACTCCACTGGTTGTGGCCACGGGAACCGGCGCTCTGACTTCCCACGTGCTCGGCGTCAAAGATCAGGTGATCATCCTCACATTCGTTAATCGCGTGCCGGGCGTGATCGTCGGCAAGCCTGAGATCAAAAGCGCGGAAGATCTAAGGGGCAAGGTTATCGGCACCGGCCGACCCGGCGCACTGGCGGATACAATGGTGCGCTATGTGTTGCGCAGCAAAATGAATCTCATTCCGGACCGGGACGTGCGACTACTGCCGGTCGGAGAACCCGCCCTGGCTTTACAATCGATGGAACGCGGTGTTGTCGATGCCGCCTCGTTTTCGGGTCCTCAGGCTTTGCTTGCCAAGAAAATGGGCTTCCGAGAATTGGTCAGCTACGAAAAACTCGGAATCGTATATCCCTACAATACCGTGACGACATTGCGGCAGACCGTCAGCAAAAATGGTGAGCTATTGGAAAGAGTTTCGAAGGCGCTGATTGAAGGGATCGCAATCTTTAAAACCAACAAGCAAAAGAGCATCGCGGTTTGGCGCAAATACTTGCGCGGTGCCAGCGACGAAGTGATGGAGGAATCGTATCAATCGACAGTCGGCGAGATGGAGCAGGTGCCATTGCCTTCGCTGCCGGTGATCAGAAGCGGACTGGATATTTTGTCCCTCGAATATCCTCAAGCCAAACAGACCGATGCTAATTTAATTATCGACTCGTCGTTGGTGAGACGGATCGAGCAGAGCGGGTTTATCGACGCGCTTTACAAAAAATAACGCCAGCAACCTATGCGACGACGGACAACTACTCTTGCGCGCAAGGGAGCGCAAACACAAAATCGCCGCAAGTTTTTATCCCTGGGCGACCAGCAAAAAAATCTGCCACAGCACTCCGGCTCACGGACAATTCCACCGAAGTGCTGTGGCCAAACCTAGAAGCTATCGCGCTTCTGCCGGGGGTGCTTCATTGCCGGAGTCGCCTGATGATGATCCGCCCTGCTGAGCCATCCCTGGACATCCGGCAAGCGCCAGGAGCGAAGACAGCAAAAGCCCGGTGCAGATTTTTTTGAGAACTGACATATTAATCCTCCTCCAAAAGCATTTGAACGCGCTGAGCACAATCAGCATGTTTGTTGGCGCTGGTTCCGCAATTGCGATGCCATTACTTAACTCGTCAGAATCAATTGGTAATCAATCTTTAGCGTGATCAATCAAGCGAAGCACTGTTGCAAGATGCCACGGCGATCCATTATGTGAGTGGCTGTGAGGCTAATTGACGAGGAAAGTGGCCTGCCATAACGCTGTTGCAAATACCCACAGGCTGATGCAAATCACCACATGATTCGACCTGATACGGTCATCCCAGGACGAGCAGGTCTATAAACCGATGAATCTCGGAACCAAACTCATTTTATCATTCGTGGCGACGTTGGTTATCATCATGTCGCTCCATGGCTACTGGAGCATAGAACAAGATCGAGAAAACACGCTGCGAGAAATGCGCGTTGGGATGATAGGCTTGAGTCACTCGATCCAAGCAGCGTTGCGCTACATTTACGGTGATGAGCGCGATATCAACGCAACGCAACGCTTCATCGATAACATTGGACAGTCAGGGAATATCCATGCCGTCGTAGTGTACGATACATCGGCGAAGCCGATCGCGACCTCCGCCTCTTTGACTGATACGGAAGGGTACCCTGCTCTTGATCCTCGCATGGTGCTCGATATCGACCCAAAAGCGGTCTTGACAAGCGGCAAGGCGATCGATGGGTACATCGAGAGCCCTGCACACCCGGTCTATTATCGGATCGAACCGATCCTGGACAGAAATAACGGTCTCGTCGGGGCCTTTGTTCTTGCGCGGCGGGGGGTCGGCTACAATTTGACCCTGGAGACTCGCCGTAACCGGATTATTTTGACAACCGTGGTTTTGATAGCGCTCCTAAGTTTTGTCATTGTCTTCCTGGTTCAACGGAGTCTCACGAAACCCATCAAGCAACTGATCAACGGCGTCCGCGAGATCGGCGAGGGCAATTGGGAAAAGCGGCTTGAGGTCGAAGGACACAATGAGATCAGCTCGCTGGCTGTGGAGTTCAATCAAATGTGCCATCGGCTCCAGGAGCTCTACCGTAAACTCGTTCAAGAACAGCGTGAGCGGTTGAATCTCGAGCGCAGCCTCCGTCAGTCCGATAAGTTGGCTTCCGTGGGGCAACTCGCCGCCGGATTAGCACATGAGATCGGCACCCCTCTCAATATTATCGGTGGCCGAGCCGAGTTTCTTTTGCGCCGGCCGCGCACACAGAAAGAAGTCAACGATAACTTGCAAACCATTCGCTCTCAGATCGATCGAATTGCGGGGATTGTACGTCAACTGCTCGAATTTTCGCGCCGCCGTGAACCGGCCTTCCGTAGGGTCGAGCTGTTAACGCTGCTCGAAAAGGTGATCGGGCTGCTCGAGCATAAGATTGCCGAAAAGAACATAATCATCGATCTCAAAGCCGACAAATCATTGCCTTTGGTTTCTGCTGATGCCGATCAATTGCAGCAAGTATTCCTAAATCTATTGGTGAATTCCTTGCAGGCATTACCTTACGGCGGCCGCATTAAAATCAGCGCGGCGCGTGTTCTTGACGCAAACGAGGCCGCGAACGATAAGCAGCCGCGGTTGTGCATCGAATTTGAAGACAATGGCGCAGGGATCTCCCCCGAGCACATCGGTCAGGTGTTCGACCCCTTTTTCACAACCAAAGACATCGGCGAAGGGACCGGGCTCGGTCTTTCGGTGAGCTATGGCATCGTTAAGGACCACGGCGGTGAAATTCGCGCGCAAAGTGAGCCGGGCAGCTTCACTCGATTCAGCATTCTTCT
>Ga0207679_10002130_pt1 | contig 12254 bp, 11 predicted proteins | sample KBSC73metaG_FD_184320 | JGI IMG/M metagenome (GOLD analysis project Ga0207679, IMG submission 184320) | Corn rhizosphere microbial communities from Kellogg Biological Station, Michigan, USA - KBS C7-3 metaG (SPAdes) (version 2) | ecosystem: Host-associated > Plants > Roots > Rhizosphere > Soil ...
CCACCGCGCTCTGAGCGGAAGCTCTCCCGCGCAGCGCTGCTCAGCCGGACCGCCTCCGACCGGGCCCGCTCGGGTCGGCCAGCCTCGGGCCTGGACCGCTCAGCGGCTCGACGGGCGGCTGCGCCGGGTGCCAGTGCGGCGGGGGCGGGGAGGGACGACCGCCGCGCGCCTGGGCGGCCGCGCGCCCTTCACCACCGTGGCCTTCGCCTTGGCGACGCCGATCCGCGGACACAGCTCCCGCACCACGCACCGCTCGCAGGCCGGTGACCGGGCGAAGCAGGTCCGCCGCCCGTGCCAGATGAGCAGCTGGTGCCCCTTGGCCCACAGCTCCTGGGGGACGAGCGACTGGAGATCTTCCTCGATTCGGCTCGGCTCGTCCTGCCTCGTGAACCCCAGCCTCCGGGCGAGCCGCTTCACGTGCGTGTCCACCGGAAAGGCGGGCTCGCCCTCCAGGTGCACCGTCACCACGCCGGCGGTCTTCGGGCCCACCCCCGGAAGCGCGGCCAGCTCCGCCCGCGCGGTCGGCACCTGTCCGCCGTGCCGCTCGGCCACCGCGCCGGCCATCCCCTTCAGCGCCTTGGTCTTGGCGCGAAAGAAGCCGCAGCTGTGGATCATCTTCTCCAGCTCGCCCGTGTCGGCGTCCGCCAGCGCTCGTGCATCGGGGTAGCGTCTGAAGAGCGCCGGGGTGACCATGTTCACCCGCTTGTCGGTGCACTGGGCGGAGAGGATGACCGCGGTCACCAGCTGCAGCGGGGTCTGGTAGTCCAGCTCGATCTTCGCCTCGGGCATCGCCTCGCCCAGCCGCTGGATGACCTTCACCGCGCGCGCCCGACGTTCAGGCACCGTCTCGCGAGCCATGCGCCGGTTGTAGTACGGACATCGCATGGCCACCGCACCGATCGACCTCCGCTCCGATACCGTGACCCGTCCGACGCCCGCGATGCGGCGCGCGATGGCCGAGGCCGAGGTCGGCGACGACGTCTACGGCGAGGACCCCACCATCCGCACGCTCCAGGACCGCGTCGCCGAGCGCCTCGGGCTCGAGGCCGCGGTGTTCGTTCCCTCGGGCACCCAGGGAAATCAGCTGGCCATCGGCGTCCATACCCGGCCCGGCGAAGAGGTCATCCTCGAGGAGGGGAGCCACCCCTACCACTACGAGAACGGAGCCATCGCCGCGCTCTGGGGCGCGCAGCCGCGCACCGTCGTGGGCCAGCGAGGCATCCTCACCCCGGACCAGATCAAGGCCGCCTCGCGGGGCGACGACGATCACCTGCCGCGCTCCCGGCTGCTCATCCTGGAGAACACCCACAACCGGGGCGGGGGGACGGTCTGGAAGCCGGCGGTGTTCGCGGATGCCGTGGCGGCAGGGCGTTCGGCGGGGCTGCTGGTGCATCTCGACGGCGCGCGCCTGTTCAATGCCGAGGTCGCGGCCGGGGTGCCGGCCAGCACCTGGGCGCGGCTCACCGACTCGACGACGGTGTGCTTCAGCAAGGGCCTGGGTGCGCCGGTGGGCTCGGTGCTCGCGGGGAGCAAGGCCTTCGTCGCCGAGGCGAGGCGCCTGCGGAAGCGGCTCGGGGGAGGCATGCGCCAGGCGGGCATCCTCGCCGCGGCCTGTCTCCACGCGCTCGACCATCACGTGGCCCGGCTCGCCGAGGACCACGAGAACGCGCGCACGCTGGCGCGACGGCTGGCGGAGATTCCAGGGATCGGCGTGGAGCTCGACCGCGTCGAGACCAACATGGTGTACGCGGAGGTGTCGGTGGACGCCCGCGCCCTCGTCCCCCGCCTTCGCACCGAGGGCCTGCTGGTGAACGCCGTCGGACCCCGAGCACTTCGCCTGGTGTGCCACCTCGACGTAGACCGCCCCGCATGCGAGCGGGCAGCGGACATCCTGCGCGCCTCGCTGGAGGGCAAGTAGGCGGCTGCGTCCGATGTGGGGTCGCCAGAACCAGGCGTCCTTTTGGCTGGACGGACGCCTAAATTGTGGGTCAGGGTGTCAAGGCTGACACGGACATCGCGGCCGGCCAGCCCACCTGACGATGACCTGGAATGCCACCGTCACAGCCTTGGCCGCAGTCAGCCTCGCTGGCTGTGTCACCGCTCACGGTCCCGGATCGCTGACCCCCGATCCGGTCGAGGTGGTCGTGCTTCCGTCGACCTACGAGCCGGTGAAGCCCGAGCGGCCCGCCCACCCCACCCCCGTGCCGGCCCCCGCCGACACCCCGATGACGTCGAGCCTGCTGCGCGCGCGCCTGGTGGCCTTCGTCCTGGAGGCGGAGGCCCGGCGGAGCGATGCCGAGCCCGGCTCACCCATTCCCGAGTCGCAGCTCGGCGCCTGGGAGCGCATCCAGAGTGACGTGGACCGGTTCCTGGGCGAGTCGCCCAACGGCGACGCCGAGGACATCCAGGTGGCCCGGGGCTCGCTGCGGGCCGCGCTCGATCGTGACGGCCAGGCCTACGGGGGTCTTCCCCCCGAGCTGGTGCGCTCCGTCGAGGAGCGCCTGGCGCATCTCGACCTCCGGATGGGCCCTCCGCCGGGGCCGCGGTTCCAGTGGCCGCTCGACGAGGTCCGGATCACCAGCCGCTTCGGGAAGCGCTACCACCCCATCGCTCACCGCAACAAGATGCACTCGGGGATCGACCTCGCGGCCGAGCGCAACCAGCCGGTGATGGCCGCCGGAGCGGGCATCGTGGTCCGCGCTGGCTGGATGCACGGCTACGGCTACGAGGTCACGATCGATCATGGCGAGGGCCGCATGACCCGCTACAGCCATCTCGCCCGCACCCTGGTGCTGGAGGGCACGCAGGTGGTGAAGGGGATGCCGCTGGGACTGGCCGGCCGGACCGGCACCGCGACCGGCGTGCACCTCCACTTCGAGTACTGGAAGAACGACGTCGCGCGCGATCCGCTGAAGGACTTCCAGAAGCTCGTCGGCGACCAGGGGCAGAAGCCGGTCGTGCTCAGCCGTCCGCCCAAGCGGCCCAAGACTGCCGTGGCGCGCAAGCCCGAAGGTCCGGGCGCCTGATCCCGAGAGCCGCGTCCCTGCTCGCCCTGGGCGCGCTGGGCTGCGGCGCCTGCTCCTCCGTGATTCCACCCGGTGGCGCTGCTCAGCCGGCGCTCGCCGTCGTGACTCCCGACGCGGGCGTGGTCGCGGAGCTGTTCGTCGACGCCTCGGCCCCTGCCGGAGGCGACGGCAGCCGTGCGCGGCCCTTCCGGTCGCTCTCGGAGGCGCCGTCTCGTGGCCGGCTTCGTCTTGCCTCCGGCATCTACCCGGGGGGAGTGGTCCTCGAGGACGTGGAGCTGGTCGGAGGGCCGGCGGTGGTTCTCGCCGCGACGCCGCCGGCGGCGTGCGTCCGCAGCCGGGGCACGGTTCGCCTGGAGCAGGTGCAGATCCAGGGCGGGGCAGCGGGGGTGGTCGTCGAGGGCGGACGGACCACGCTCGCCTCGGTGTCGCTCAGCGGCCAGCGTGGCCCGGCGGTGGAGGTCGGCGCCGGCGCGGAGCTCGTGGTGACCGGCTCCACGTTCCAGGCCTCGGTCTCGTCGTTTCCGGGGGTGCGGGTGCTCCCGGGAGGAAAGGCCGAGCTCGGGCAGGTTCGCTTCCAGGGCCCGTTCCGGCGCGCCGTGGACGCGACGGGACCGGTCGCGCTTCGGTTGACCGCGGTGCAGGTCCAGGACGCGGTCACCGGCCTCTGGCTCTCGGGCGGAGCGGCGCAGCTCGAGTCGATGGAGGTGCGCGGCGGTCGCGGCCCCGGGATCTACGTCGCCGGCGGGAGTCTGCAGCTACGGGACGTCCGGGTCGTCGGACACGAGTACGGCCTGCTCACCGGCGAGGGCGCGCGGGTCGACGGGCGTGGCCTGCGCTCCGCCGGCGCGGAGCGGGCCGGCTTCGCCCTGGTCAGGACCAAGGGGACGCTGGAGGACGTCCACGTCGAATCCGCCGGTCCGATGGGTGCGGTGCAGCTCATCGGCTCCGAGGTCCGCATCCGCGGACTGGAGGTGGAGGGCGGCCGCTCGACGGGCCTGGTGACCCGGGACGCCCAGCTCACGCTCGAGGGCGGAACGTTCCGGGGCCCGCGCTCCACCGACCAGGACGAGGGTGATGCGGTGCAGATCCGGGGGGGCACCGCCACGCTCGGCGGGCTCCGGATCCAGGACTGCAGCGGCATCGGGCTGCTCTCCGCCGAGGGAGCGTCGGTGACGGTCGCACGGACCACCGTGAGCGGCGCGGCGGTGGCTGGGCTGGCAGTGGAGACGGAGGCGAGTCTCACCGCCACCGGGGTGCTCATCGAGCGGACGGCCGGCCCGGCGGTTCTGGTGACCTCCCGCGGGACGGCGCGCCTGCGGTCGATGACCGCCCGGACGAACCGCGATGGCCCCCTGTGGGCCGAGTGCAGCCAGGGCGTGGACGTGGAGATCGACGGCTGGGCCGGCGATGTCTCGCCCGTGCCGGCGCCCTGCATCCACGGCGCATGGGCGCTCACCCCCCGGCGCTGAGTTCGGAGCCCGGCACCGGAGAGGCCCGCTCCGACACCCAGCGGAGGATCCGCGGGTAGACCTCCAGGGGCGCGTTCTCGCCGAAGATGAGATCGCCGTGTCCGTAGTCGAGGGTGTCACCGTTCTCGCGCCCGAAGAGCATCACCGTCTTGTCCTCCGAGGCGAGCAGCTCGGCCTGTCCGAGCACCGCCTGGGGAGGGGCCAGCGCGTCCTGGCTGCCGCCCATCACCAGCGCCGGCGTCGTGACCCGGCGAAGGCGCTCCCGGTAGTCGACCCGGCCGTCGCGGCTGCGGAACGCGTCGTTGCTGCCCCAGTCGTCCAGCTGGCGCAGCAGCCGGTACCCCATCGAGGAGACCAGGTTGCAGTACATCTTCCGCAGCACGCGCGGGGCGATCGCCTTGGGATTGATGAGAACCTCGGTGAGCGGAAGGGTGACGTGCCCGAGGAAGGGAGCGAGGGCGATGCTCATCCATCGCTGCCGGAAGGCGAGCGGCCACGCCAGAAGCAGCGCCAGCCGCGACAACCGGACCACCCACCCGGTGTAGCGAGAGAAGACCGGCGCCCCGAGCGCGCAGATGCCCTGGATGCGGCCTCCGTGCGGTCCGCCCAGGACACCGTAGCCCACCAGGGCTCCCAGCGAATGTCCCATCCAGAACGCTCGGGGGGCGCCGGTGCGCTCGAGGGCATGGGCGAGGAGGGCGGGTCCGTCCTCGGCGATGAGATCGTCGGCGTCGAACAGAAATCGCTGCCACGGGCGGCGGGTCCGGGAGGCGCCGGCGCCACGCCAGTCCACGCTGAAGACCTCGAAACCGGCAGCGGCGAACACGTGTGCCAGGGAATGCGGAGGGTCGAAATCGAAGTTGACGTGGTTGGCGGCAAGACCGTGACACAGCAGAACCGGCTCGACGAAGCGCCGGACCTCCGGGCGGCGGTGGTGAACGGCGAGGCGCGTTCCATCCGGGGTCCGGACCCATTCCAGCTCCGGGCGGGGGCTTCGCAGCCGGTAGAATGTGCGGACGGCGACCAGGTAGGCCCCGAACGCCAGGAGCAGCAGGAGGCCTGTCACCACGGCCCGGGTAGGGTCCATGGTGCTAGAGTCCCCCGACCCGGCGGCCAGGGCCTCGGCAGGGGCCCGTCCGTCGAAGGGGCCGGAGATCGATGAAGCTGCACAAGCTCAAGTTCGTCCTGCCCAACCTGTTCACAGTCACGTCGATCTTCTGCGGCTTCTATGCCCTGACACTCTGCGCGCGAGAAGCCAGCCCCTCCCAGCTCTATCAGGCCGCGCTGGCGATCTTCTTCGCCATGTTCTTCGACGGATTCGACGGCCGCGTGGCCCGCCTCACCCGGACCCAGAGCCAGTTCGGGGTGGAGCTGGACAGCTTGGCGGACGTGGTCTCCTTCGGGGTCGCCCCGGCGATGCTGGTGTACAAGTGGGCGCTGGCCTCGCTCGGGCTGGTGGGCCTGCTGGTCTCGTTCCTGTTCACCGCCTGCGGCGCCCTGCGGCTGGCGCGGTTCAACGTGCTGGCCCACTCCACGGACCACTCCGGCAGCAGCCGATTCTTCGTGGGCCTACCGATCCCGCTCGCCGCGGGCATGATCGTATCGATGGTCATCGCCCACCACGGGATGCGGGGCGGGGACCCGCTCGGGACCGGCGCCCGCGTGCCGATCGCCATCGTGGTCGCGGTTCTCTCCTTGCTGATGGTCTCGACACTGCGTTACCGGACCTTCAAGGACGTGCGGCTGAACCGGAAGACGCTCAGCATCTTCATGCTGGTGTGCCTCAGCGGGGTCCTGGTGGCCACCCGCATCCACCCCTCGTACGTGCTGGTGGTGTACTTCGGCGCTTACCTCCTGCTGGGGTTCGTCGAGTCGGGCCTTCTGCTCGGGCGGCACCTCTCCGAGCGGCGTGAGGCAGGCGAGCCGGCGCCGGCGGAGGGAGTGCTCGAGGACGAGGACGAGGTGGACGAGCAGGACTTCCTGTAAGCCGGCCTCCCCGGACTCCCTGGCATGCGCATCGAGGCACTCTGTACCGGTGACGAGCTGCTCACCGGCGTCACCACCGACACCAACAGCACCTGGTTGCAGCAGCGGCTGCTCGAGCACGGCGAGCAGGTCGCCCGCACCACGGTGGTGGGGGACGTGCGGGAGGAGATCCTGGAGGCGCTGCGGACGCTGTCCGCCCGGGCAGACGTGGTGCTGGTCTCGGGAGGCCTCGGGCCCACCGCGGACGACCTCACCGCCGAGGTGGCGGCACAGGCCGCCGGGGTCCCGCTGGTGATCCACGAGGGGGCGCTCGCCGCGCTCAGGGAGCGGTTCGCGGTTCGCGGGCTCATCGTCACCGAGAACAACAGGAAGCAGGTGATGGTGCCGGAAGGGTCGGAGGTGGTGCTGAACCCGAGGGGCAGCGCGCCGATGTTCATCCTGCGGCTGGGGAAGGCCCTGCTCTTCTTTCTGCCCGGCGTGCCGCGCGAGTTCCGAGCGCTGGTGGAGACGGCGGTGCTCCCCCGCATCGACGCGGTGCGAGCCGAGCGGGGAGAGACCGGGTTTCGCGTGCTTCGGTTGTTGAAGACCGTGTTCCTGCCCGAGTCGCACCTCGATGCGCGGGTGCGGCCGCTGCTCGCGTTGCACCCCCGGGTCACCTTTGGCTTCAGGACTCACTTCCCCGAGAACCACCTCAAGCTCATGGCCGAGGGCCGCTCGCCGGAGGAGGCGCGGGAGGCTCTCGAGGCGGCCGATGCGGCGGCCCGACCGCTCCTGGGCGACCATCTCTTCGCGGTGGACCGGGAGACGATGGCCGAGGTGGTGGGGCGGCAGCTGCTGGCGCGTCGAGAGACGCTCGCGCTGGCCGAGAGCTGCACCGGCGGCCGCATCGGCGACATGCTGACCGACGTTCCGGGGGCGAGCGCCTATTTCCTGGGAGGCGCGGTGGCCTACGCCAACGACCTCAAGGAGCGCTGGGTCTCGGTGGCCCACACCACGCTGGTGGAAAACGGCGCGGTCTCGCAGATGGTCGCCGGGGAGATGGCTCGCGGCGCACGGCGAAGCGCGGGGAGCACCTGGGCGCTCTCGGTGACCGGCATCGCCGGGCCCGACGGCGGGACGCCGGAGAAGCCGGTGGGCACGGTGTTCATCGGGCTCGACTGCGAGGACGGCACCGAGGTCCGCGCGCACCGCTTTCATGGCGACCGGGAGTGGGTCCGGAGCGCGAGCGCGTACGCCGCCCTGGACTGGCTCCGGCTCCGGACCCGGGGAGCTGCCTGGTGACCGCGCCGGCCCGACCGAGCTCCACGTCGGAGGTGGCGCTGTGGAGCTGGATGCGGGCGTACCGGACCGAGATCCTGATCTTCGTGGTCAGCCTCTTTGCGCTGGCCTGCTTCAGCGGCCCCCGCTTCCTCCGCCAGAGCGCCGCTCCGCACTTCATCTACCAGGCCAGGGCCTTCCTCGAGGGCCGGCTGGACGTGGACCCCCAGGTGTTGCCCAACCTCGAGGACTGGGCCTGCGTCCGCGAGGTGGGGGGGGTGAAGCGCCGCTGCAGCGGCCCCCCGCTCCCGACGGACCGCTGGTACGTGAGCTTCCCGGCGTTCCCCGCGGTGGTGATGTTGCCGTTCGTCGCCGTCAACGGGTACCAGCTCAACGACACCAGCTTCGGGGTCATCCTGGGGGCGCTGGCGATCACCTTGTTCTTCGTGATGGCCCGCTCGCTGGTGCGCCGGGGAGAGCTGCACCGGACCGAGCAGGAGGCGCTGGTGCTGGCGGCGGTGCTCGGCTTCGGGACGCTCTTCTTCTCCTGCGCCATCCGGGGTGAGGTCTGGTTCCTGGCCGAGGTGATGGGCGTGGCCCTCACCTGCCTCTACGTGCAAGCGGCGACCGGGGCGGCCCGGCCGCTCGTGGCCGGCGCGGCGTGGTCGATGGCGACGCTGACCCGGACGCCGCTGGTCTTCACCGGGCTCTACTTCCTGCTCGAGGTGCTGACGCCGGGGCCGGCCGGGCGCCTGGAGCAGCTTCGCCAGGCGCTCCGGCAGCCGCGGGGGTGGGTGAGGCCGGTGCTGCTCTTCGCCGCGGGTGCCGCGCCGCTGGCGCTCCTGGCGATGGCCTTCAACGTGGCGCGGTTCGGAAGCCCGGGCGAGTTCGGGCACAGCTTCCTCTACGACAACCGGGTGAACGCCGACATCGATACCCACGGCCTCTTCAGCCCGGTGTACCTGGGACGAAATCTCCAGGCGGCGTTCCTGATGCTGCCGCGGGTGCAGCTCTCGCCCTTCCGGCTGGGATACGACCCGCGCGGGCTGTCGATGCTGGTCACGATGCCCTGGCTGGCGCTGCTCGTGTTTCCGAGGGCGCGGCCGCGGCTGCACTGGCCGGTGTGGCTGACGGTGGCGGTCACCGCGCTGCCCGGGCTCTTCTACCAGAACACCGGGTACATGCAGTTCGGCTTCCGGTTCAGCCTCGACTACACGCCGTACCTCGTGCTGCTGCTCGGGCTGTCGGGGTGGCCCTTCCGGAAGCCGCTGGTGCAGGCGCTGATCGCCGCCTCGGTGCTGGTGAACACCTGGGGCGCGCTGGCGTTCCGGGGCTACACCGAGCTCGTGCGACGCCTGTGAGAGGAGTGGCTCCGGGTTGACTTCCGGGCGGCGCAGCCGCATCGAGAGACGCGTGGCAGAGATCGGACTTCCGAGGCGGTGGCACACCCGCGAGGACAGCGGGCTGGTGCTCGACCGCGACCTGAACTGGATCCACGACGGCGAGCGGATCACCCATCCGAAGATCATCGAGGCCTTCAACCAGGGGCTGGTGCCCACCGACGACGGCCGGTTCCAGCTCCGGCTGGGGAACGACTGGGCCTACGTGACGGTGGAGGGGGCGGCTTACCGGGTGAACGCGATCGACTCCGACGACACGCGGATCTACCTCCGGCTGAGCGACCGGACCGGCGAGGCGCTCGACCCGTCCTCCCTGCGCCTGGGCGACGACGAGGTGCTCACCGCGCGGGTGAAGTCGGGCCGCGCCGAGGCCCGGTTCTCGCGTGACGCGCAGTTCGCGCTGGGCCAGCTGGTCGTTCGCGAGGGCAAGGGGTGGGGGCTGCAGCTTCCGAGGGCGCGCCTTCCCATCCCGCTCCTTCCACCCCCCTGGGCAGAGGAAGGATAGGGTCCGGGGCCTTCGCTCCAGACCGAGCCCGCCGAGCGCCGCGCTGCTCAGGTTGCCCGCGCGACCGCGTCGGCGAGGTGCGTGGAGAACGTCGCCGGGTCGATGTTCCCGCCGCAGACGACGACTCCGACGCGCTTTCCGGAGAGACGCTCGCGCAACGGTCCGAGGAGCGCGGCGGTCGCGGCCGCCCCTGCGGGCTCGGTCACCAGCTTCGCCGAGGCGAACAGGAGCAGCATCGCGTCCCGGAGCTCGTCGTCGTTCACGTAGACCAGCTCGTCGACGAACTGCCGGCAGAGCTCGAAGCTGTAGGGAGCGGCGTGTGGCGCGCCGAGGCTGTCGGCGATGGTCCGGACGGCCTCGATGGCCTGGGGTGAGCCCTCGGCGAAGCTCCGGTGCATCGAGTCCGCCCCTGTGGGCTCGACTCCGAACACGAGGGCGCGGGGAAGCAGCTGCTTCACCGCGGAGGCCATCCCGGCCGCCAGCCCGCCGCCACCGATCGGGATGATGACCGCGTCGAGAGGCCCGGCCTGCTCGACGAGCTCGAGCCCCACCGTCGCGGTGCCGAGCGCCGTCTTCGGCCCCTCGAACGGGTGCACGAAGGTCCGACCGTCGGTCGACTCGATCTCCCGCACCTTGGGGAAGGCCTGGTGGACGTTGTCCACGTGGACCACCTCGGCCCCGAGCTCGAGGCAACCGGCGACGCGGAAGGGGTTGGCGCTCCTGGGCATCACCACCTTGGCCGTGGTCCCGAGGACCCGGGCCGCGTAGGCCGTGGCCATGGCGTGGTTGCCGGCCGAGACGCAGGTCACCCCGCGGGCCAGCTCCTCCGGCGACAGGTCGAGCATCACGCACAGCGCCCCCCGCGGCTTGAAGCTCCCCGTGCGCTGGAAGAGCTCCTCCTTGAGGACGACCTCGGTCCTTCCCAGCCGGCGCTCGACCAGCGGCGACGAGAGCCGCCGCACCGGGGTGGTCACGACCAGGTCCCCCAGCCGGGCCCGCGCCGCGCGGATGGCATCGAGGGTGGGGGCATCGGCCATGCGGCGGACCTTAACGCCGAATCCACCTGAACCGATCCGTCCCTCGCTTGCGATCATCCGGTCGATCCAGGTTCTCGCCGTTCCTCGGGCGCTCAGGCGGCGGCCGGCTCCGCCACGCTCGATGGCGGCCGGTGGCGGACCTCCGCGGCAAGGATGCGCGTCACGAGCGCCTCCAGCGCGGGGGGCCGCTCGCGCAGCCACTCCACCGCGCGCTCGCGTCCCTGGCCGATCCGCTCTCCGTCGAGCAGGAAATGGCTGCCAGACTTCTCGGCCAGCCCCAGCGTGACCGCCAGATCCAGCGCCTCGCCGGGCCGGCTGATGCCCTGGCCGTAGAGGACGTCGAACTCGGTCTCCTGGAATGGAGGCGCCACCTTGTTCTTCACCACCTTCACCCGGGTGCGGGTGCCGATGACCGTGTCCCCGTCCTTGAGGTTCCCCAGCCGGCGGATCTCCAGCCGCACCGAGGCGTAGAACTTGAGCGCGTTCCCGCCGGTGGTGGTCTCGGGGTTGCCGAAGACCACGCCGATCTTCATCCGGATCTGGTTGATGAAGAAGATGACCGTGCCGCTCTTGCTCACCGCGCCGGTGAGCTTCCGGAGTGCCTGGCTCATGAGGCGCGCCTGCACGCCCATGTGTGCATCTCCCATCTCGCCCTCGATCTCCGCGCGGGGGACCAGGGCGGCGACCGAGTCCACCACCACCAGATCCACGGCTCCGCTCCGCACCAGCTGCTCGGTGATCTCCAGCGCCTGCTCGCCGGTGTCGGGCTGGCTGACCAGCAGGTCCTCCACCCGGACCCCGAGCCTGCGTGCGTAGCTCACGTCCAGCGCGTGCTCGGCGTCGACGAAGGCGGCGACCCCTCCCTGGGCCTGCACCTGGGCGATGGCGTGCAGGGCGAGGGTGGTCTTGCCCGATGCCTCGTTTCCGAAGACCTCGATGACCCGCCCGCGCGGATAGCCGCCGACGCCGAGGGCCCGGTCGAGCCCCACCGAGCCGCTGGGGATGATGGCGACCGGGGCGACCTCCCCGTCGCGCCCGAGCTGCATGATCGCGCCCTTCCCGAACTGCTTCTCGATCGCCGCCACGGCGGCGGCAACCGCCTTCAGCTTCTCGCTCAGCTTCCCCACACGAGACCTCCACCTGTCGGATGTTCAGGTCCGGGGAAGCAAGGGACGGGCCCGGCGCCGGCGGAAGGGAAAGCGCCGCGGACCATCCAGGGTCCCGGCCTCGAACGCCCGGGCGAGTGGACGCTCCGGACGGGTCAGCCGGCGGTGCGCTCGGCCGGCGCGGGGCTGCCTGGCTGCTGCGCGTCGCCTCGCGCGAGGGAGGCATGAAGGGCGAGCACGGCCTCCCGTGTCTGCTGGACCAGCTGGTCGCGCCGATCCATGCCCATGCCGGCGGTGAAGATGGGCTTGCCGATGGCCATCCGCACCACCCCGGGGCGGAACGGGCGCAGGTGCGCAGGCATGCACCGCATCGAGCCCTCGATGGCGATGGGCACGATGGGCACGCCGGCCTGGAGCGCGAGGACGAACGGGCCCTTCTTGAAAGGAGCGATGCGCCCGTCTCGGGAG
>Ga0207679_10002132_pt1 | contig 12252 bp, 14 predicted proteins | sample KBSC73metaG_FD_184320 | JGI IMG/M metagenome (GOLD analysis project Ga0207679, IMG submission 184320) | Corn rhizosphere microbial communities from Kellogg Biological Station, Michigan, USA - KBS C7-3 metaG (SPAdes) (version 2) | ecosystem: Host-associated > Plants > Roots > Rhizosphere > Soil ...
TTTGAACTACGAACCAGGGGGTCGTGGGTTCGAAATCCTGCCGGGCGCGCCACGAATTCCCGTTGGAGTTCAGGAGGTTGCGGCGCTTCGGCCACGACCTCTTGGCTTTTGTCACGCGCGATTGCTGAGAATCGCGTGACTTTTGATGCCCGGCTTCGCGCGAGCCTTGGTCGATCAACTGCTTGCGCTCTAAAAGCCCAAGGTAGCCCAAGGTCCTGGCTTTTGTCACGCGACTCAATCAACGACTTACGGCGCCGCATCGGTTCAACCCGCCTTGCGCTTGAGCAGCGTGAGCGCATGCGATTCGCGCTGGTTGTCGGTCGCGATGAATTCCATCGCTTCCAGCAACTCGCGTAGCTCGGCCGCGGAGTAGTGCGTGGTGATGCTGCCGCTCTTGTGGCCAAGGATCGCCTGCCGCGTCTCGAGCCCGACGCCCGCGGCACGTAGCCGCCGTCCGACCGTGCCGCAAGTCGTGCACGTGCAGCGTGCGAAAGCCCTCGGGCGCCGGTTCACTAAAGCGCTCTTGATACTTGGCCACTGCCCGCGCGCGGGCGTTCAGCCACGCCGTGTTGTTGACGCTCTTTAACGGCTTGCCGCGCCAGGTGAACACCGCGGTCGGGTGCTTGCCTCGACGGCGTTCGATGATCGACGAACGCATGCGCCAAGCGAATCCCGAACGCTGGAGCGGACGCACCGCAATTGGCTGCCCGTCGGATCGGTCGTGCTCAATCCCAAGCGCGCGCCGTCGGTGCGACAACTATCTTGACGCTCACCGGGCTCTTGGCCGATGACAGCCGCCGCGACGCGTCCGCTGGCATGGAGTTCTGCATCACCCAAGCCACATGTACCATGGCCCCTCGAGTAACGTCCTGAGCAAAAACGCGTTTAGTCAAATGCGCGCTCCAGCCGACGCCAGTCCACCAGCGATTAAGGCCATCTTCTTTGACTTCGATGGCGTGCTCACGATGGACAAAACGGGCTCACTAACTACCACTCGCTATATCAGCCAGGCGACCGGCATCGACCATACGCGTGTCAAGGCGGCATTCGCGAGATATAACGAAGATCTGACGCGTGGAAAGTGCACGCACGTCGAGATCTGGGACGACCTTTGCCGCGATATGGGCGCCGATATTGACATTGCCATGCTTGAGAGAGCGTTTAGCACCACTGCGCTGAACGATGAGATGCTAACTTTGGCAAAGCGACTAAGACCCAGCTTCATTGTCGGCCTGATCACGGACAATAAGCAGGACAGAATGGATTGCCTCGAGAGACTGCACGGCCTCTCCGCGGTATTCCGTCCGATCGTCGTGTCCGCCGCAGTTGGTTCGACCAAAACGGATCACGCCATTTTCGATCACGCGCTTCGCTTAGTCGACGTCGAGCCCCGCGACTGCATTTTCATTGACAACAACGCTCGAAACCTCGTCGCACCCCGAGAAATGGGAATCGACGCTATCTACTTCGGTGACGAAGAAAGGGATGTGCCGGCGCTGATCCGTGAATTGCGGAGACGCCGCGTTGTATTGGCAATGTAAGTTGACCGGAATCGGCGTCGGGTTACTTGCGATTTCGCGGGCACACGACCGACGCCCCTTCGAACTGGCTGGACGACTGCTTGGCGGCGACGCGCTGAAGGTCAGCTAATGGCCGGTCAGCGACGGTCGCCGAACGACCCTGACCTGCCGTTCGTGCAGCGCGAAAGCGGTCATGCAAGACGACGGGTAACCTTTTCCAGCGGGCGGATCGTCTCCGACTAAGGCGCGAATCTGAACTGCGGGTTGACGCTTCGCGACCAAGGGCGTAGCGTCGGCTGGCTCTTTTGGGACATCCGCAGGCGAGATACTGCTAAGAATGCTCGCGCTCAGCTTAACGATTGCCATCCGTCATGCCGTGGTCGGTATGTGAATTGCAATGGACCGGCGGACATTCATCGGAGTGGTTTCGTTTGCTTCCTATGCGGCTGCGCTAGCGGCGCTGGCGCAAAACAGTGTCAATATCCGGCGAATCGGTTGGCTGGATCTTGGCGCGCCGCCCTCCACAACATCCGGGCCACTTGAAGCGTTTCGACGCGGAGGGCCACTTGAGGCGTTTCTACGCGGACTCAGAGAGCTTGGCTGGATCGAAGGGCGGAACGTGGCCATTGAAACGCGTTATGCTGATGATGACAGCGCCCGCCTCGCCGTTGTCACCGCCGAATTGGTCGCGTTGAAGGTAGACGTGATCGTCACGATCACCACACCGGCAGCGATTGCGGCAAAGAACGCTACGCAATCGATCCCGATTGTGATGGCGGGCAGCAGCAGCCCGGTCGAACTCGGATTGGTCGAAAGTCTGGCGAGACCCGGGCACAACGTGACTGGAGTGACGAACAATCCAGGAGGCGGGTTCAACCAAAAGGTCCTGCAGTTGTTCAAGGAAGCCGTCCCGAACGTTTCTCGCGTGGCGCTGCTCTGGGCGGGTGCCGATGCGCGGGGCGAATCGGGTTTCCTGACCGAGCTGCGAGCCGCCGGGGCGGCCCTCGGCATCACCGTACTGAGCGCGGAAGCCCGCGAACCGAACCAGGTTCCGGTCGCACTCGCTGCGGTCTTGCAGCAGCGGCCCGACGGACTCTTCGTCACGCCGAACTCCGTTAATACGGGGCAACGAAAGCTGATCGTCGATTTCGCGCTGGCGAAGCAATTGCCCGCGATTTTCGTCGACTCGCGATGGGTTACGTCAGGCGGCTTGATGTCTTACGGGATCGATTGGTTAGAGCTTCGACGGCATACCGCCATCTACGTGGACAAAATCCTGCGCGGTGTCAGACCCGCGGATCTTCCGGTAGAGCAACCGACCAAATTCGAGCTAGTCATTAACCTGAAGACCGCCAAGTCGCTTGGTCTCACGATCCCGCAAACGCTGCTCGTGCGCGCTGACGAGGTAATTCAGTAGCCCCGAAGTCCGCTTTCGGCGTCCTGTGCAAAGGTCAGGTCATGGCCGGAAGCGGACCGAAGGTGGGCAGGTTTCGATGCGCCAGTTCAGCAGCCCGGCCGGCACGGGCTCACTGTTGCTTCACGATGTCTACCGAGATCTCGACCGCCGGAGTCGTTCCTGTGTTGTCGAGCCAGTGTGTCGTGTTCCTGTCCTCGGGCCATCCCAATCCTGGCCCATAGTTCTTCGAGACTCCGTTTCGATGGTCTGTGATCGTTCCTTGCAGTATGTAGACGACGCCAGGTCTGTCCTTATGGTCGTGAACCGGGCCGAAGACACCGCCAGGCTCGATGGTGATCATGCGCATTCGAAGTTGCCGCCCCACCATGCCCTCGATTTCCGGGCCCAGGTCCACTGTTCCAAGTAACTTGACCGTGACACCTTTCGTTTCCTGCGCGCCGGCGGCGGGAAGGAATGACGAAACAGCGAGTGTCAGCGCGGCGGCGGCGCACCAGGTTCTGATATTCACGTTGTCCTCCTCGGTTGAATGTCGAACTACGGTACAAGCTTTACGCTTGACGCACACGGCGCACCCGATGAAACTCCTAAGGTTTTCCTAGGAAAGAGGAAGGCTGAGCCTGACCCCGAATCAGTACCGGTCAGAGGCGGAAATTTCCGGCTCCTGAGCCTGACCCCGAATCAGTACCGGTCAGAGGCGGAAATTTCCGGCTCCTTTGAAACCGCCACTTTGGCTGAAAGGCACGTCCGTCGAGCGTATTCAGCCGGCGTCGACCACGCCAATGCTGAATGGGGGCGTGCCTCGTTATAGTACTGTCGCCATGCTTCGATTTTGAGCTGCGCATCGGCCAGCGACAAGAACCAGTGCGCGTTCAGACACTCGGCGCGGAAGCGCCCGTTAAACGACTCGACCTTGGCGTTATCGGTCGGCTTGCCTGGACGCGAGAAGTCCAGCTCGACACCGTACTCATACGCCCAGCGGTCCATCGCCTTGGAAATGAATTCGCTGCCGTTGTCGGTCTTGATCGTCGTGGGTTTGCCGCGCGCAGCGACGATGCGCGTGAGCGCAGTGACTACATCCTCTCCTTTCAAGCTGGCGCCCACGTCGATCGCCAGGCACTCGCGCGTGTAGTTATCGACGATCGTCAACGCGCGCAAGCGGCGTCCGTCGAACAACGCGTCGGCAACGAAATCCATGCTCCAGATCTCGTTCATCGTGCTGACCAGTTGCCGCGGCTGGCGCAGACGCGCTGACTTATTCCGTCGCGGCCGACAGTGGCGTAGTGACAGGCCCTCCGCTCGGTATAGCCGATAGACCCGCTTGCAGTTGTCTCGCCAGCCTTCCCGCCGCAGCAGGACGTGCACCCGGCGGTAGCCGTAGTGCACCCGCGTGGCCGCGATTTCCTTGATCCGCGCTACCAGCGGCCGCGCATCACGCGCGCGTGACCGGTAACCATACACGGACCGGGAGATTCGCAGCACAGCGCACGCTTGCGTCTGAGTAGCGCCGTAGCGCTGCATCAGATCCGACACCAGCGTGCGCTTGCGGGAAGGCTTCAGAGTTTTTTTGACAGAACGTCCTGCAGCATCGCCTTGTCGAGCGACAAGTCTGCCACCAGGCGCTTCAGCTTGCTGTTCTCTTCCTCGAGCTGACGCAGACGGCGCAGCTCCGACGGCCCCAACCCGCCATATTTCTTGCGCCAGTTGTAGAACGTGGCGTCCGAAATGCCCATCTTCCGGCAGACTTCTTCAACCGGCGTCCCAACCTCCGCCTGCTTCAGCGCGAAGGAAATCTGCTCTTCCGTGTACTTGCTCCGCTTCACGGCACACCCTCCTTTCAGAGGTCAAAATTGTGCCGGATTTTCCACCTCACATCGGTACGAAATCCTGGGTTAGGGTCACTCCGACGGCAGTCGGATAATGACCACGCTCGACGGCGCAAACGCGGGGAATCGCGACGGGCTCCCGACAACCGGGCGGCGGACGCAGTCGCTCGCGGCCCATCCCCTTACGACCAGATCGAGCGGCGCCCGCCGCCCGTTAATGGCGCGTTAATTTGGCGTTTCTACTGTGCTGATCGTCGCTGACTTGATGGAGACGACATGCGCAGGGCAAAGCTGGCAGTGCTGGTTCCCGCCGTGGCAGGGAGTCTGATTCTCCTGCCCCCTTGGGCAACGGCCGGCACTCCCGTCGATCAACAAACGCGGTTCGAGGCCGAAGTTCGTGCCTCCGGGGCTTCGTTTGGCGGCTTCTCGGCACAGCGCGGAGAAGCCTTTTTCAATGCTACGCACGGCAGCGAATGGAGCTGTTCGTCTTGCCATTCGCGCAACCCGCTTGCGGCCGGGAAGCACGCGAAGACCGCCAAACCGATAGGGCCCCTCGCACCTGCCGCGAACTCGGAGCGGTTCACGGACAACGCCTCGGTCGACAAATGGTTCCGGCGCAACTGCAACGATGTGCTTGGACGCCTCTGCACGGCGCAGGAAAAAGGCGACGTCCTGCAGTACCTCATGTCGCTCAAATAGGAGTCGGAAATGGATACCACCGCCAGGCGATGGATTTTCGATCTCACTGCATGGACGATCGGGCTGCTTGCCGGCACGGCGCTCATCGCGCACGAGGCGATGGCGGACGCGAAACGCGCTGCGCCGCCGAACGAGCGATGGAGCGCGGAATGCGGGACTTGCCACGTCGCGTATCCGCCGCGGCTCCTTCCCGCGCCAACGTGGCACCGCATCATGTCGCAGCTCGACCGGCACTTCGGCGTCGATGCGAGCGCCGATCCGGCTGCTGCAGCGGAGATCGGCGCATACCTCGAACGCTATTCAGGCCCTGAGCGGCGCACCGCGCTTTCGTCCGACACCCTGCGCATCACCGAGAGCCGCTGGTTCCTGCACGAGCACGCTGAAGTGCCGGCTGCCGTTTGGAAGCTGCCGGCAGTCAAGAGCGCCGCCAACTGCGCGGCTTGCCATACGAGGGCCGAGCAGGGCGATTTCCGCGAACGCAACATTCGAATTCCACACTAGAGGTGCGATCATGATCGACAAGTCCAGGGTTCTCGTCTGGGATGTTCCGACGCGAGTCTTTCACTGGCTGCTCGCCCTGTCATTCACGGGCGCCTTCCTGACGGCGGAGTCCGAGCGATACCGGGACGTGCACGTCCTTCTCGGCTACACCGTCCTGGGGCTCGTTGCGTTCCGGCTGCTATGGGGACTCTTCGGCACGCGCTACGCTCGATTCTGGTCTTTCGCTTACGGTCCGAAGAGCGTGTTGAGCTACGTCAAATCGCTCTTCAGCCGCTCGCCGCAGCATTACGTGGGTCACAATCCGGCAGGCAGTTGGGCGATCTATGGACTCATCGCCTTGAGCCTTCTCGCCGGCGCCACCGGCTATGCGACCTACAACGAGCTCGGTGGCCGTGGAATGGAGGACGTGCACGAGGCGCTGGCGAACAGCCTTCTGGTGCTCGTGTTCGTGCATATCGCTGGCGTCGTCTTGAGCAGCGCCTTTCATCGTGAGAATCTCGTGCGCTCGATGCTGAACGGATACAAGAGCGGGAAGTCGGGCGAAGGAATCCGCTACCGCCATCGCTTGATCGGCACGGCGCTCCTGGCAGGCGTGGTCGCGCTCTGGATCGCCGGGCCCGACACGCTGCCCGGAGTATCGGCCTCTCCGGGGCAGGCGGCCGCGGCGGTGAAATATCATTCGGCCGGATCGAGGCACGACGACTGAACCTCTTCGCCCACGGTCGATGCGCACCTGGTTGTCGAAGACGATCCTCTCCTGGGCGACGGCATCAAAGCCGGTCTCGCGCAGGCGGGCTTCGCGGTGGACTGGGTGAAGGACGGCGTTGCCGGGGAGCTGGCTCTGGAGACGGGGACGCACGCCGCAGTCGTCCTCGATCTCGGCTTGCCGCGCCTCGCCGGTGTCGACGTGCTGCGGCGCATGCGAGCGGACGGCAACAAGACGCCGGTTCTGATCCTGACCGCGCGCGATGCGATCGAAGACAGGATCAAGGGCCTCGACGGCGGTGCCGATGATTACATGGTCAAGCCCTTCGATCTGCACGAGCTGGCGGCGCGGCTGCGCGCATTGATTCGGCGCTCGGCCGGCGAAGCTGCACCGGTGCTTCGTGTCGGTGGCATCGAGCTCGACCCGGCCGCGCGCGACGTGCATTTCAATGGCAAGCGTCTCGAGCTGCCGGCCCGGGAATATGCGCTGCTTCACGCCTTCATGCTGAGCGCGGGGAGAGTTCTGTCGCGCGACCAGCTTTCGGAGCGGCTATATGCCTGGGGGGAAGAGATCGAAAGCAATGCCATCGACGTCCACATCCACCACCTGCGCCGGAAGCTCGCGCCGCAGCTGATCCGCACGGTGCGCGGGGTCGGATATCTGATGCCGCGCGAGCCGAATGGATAGGGCCGGGTCGTATTCGCTGAAACAGCGCCTGTTGCTCGGTGTCCTGGCGGCGGTAGCCGTTGTCTGGGTAGCGACGTCGGCGTACAGCTATCTCGACGCAAGGCATGAGATCAACGAGCTGCTCGACGCCCATCTCGCCCAATCCGCGTCCTTGATCGTCGCCCAACTGGGGCACGAGCTCGAAGAGATCGATCTCGAGCATGCTCCGAGGACTGACAGAAGTGTTCGGCGAGTCGCCTTCCAGATCTGGGAGCGCGGCACGCTGCTTCGCCTGCATTCGGCCGACGCGCCGTCCGCGCGGCTTTCCGCACGCGAGGAGGGCTACAGCAACGCGAAGCTCGACGGGAAAGGCTGGCGCGTGTTCAGCACCTGGGACGCCACGCACCGATTCCTCGTGCAGATCGCGGAACGCGACGAGGCGCGGCGCGAAATCGCGGCCGGGATTGCGACGAACCTGCTCGTTCCACTGGTCGTCGCGTTGGCGATCCTGGCGCTGTTCGTGTGGCTCACCATCGGCCGCGCGGTAAGCCGCCTCGATCGCCTCGGACATGAAGTGGAGCAGCGAACGGCGGATAACCTGCGCGTTCTCGGACTCGAAGGCGCGCCGCGAGAGGTGATTCCCCTGGTGCGAAGCCTCAATGCGCTTTTCGAGCGGGTGGGACGTTTGATCGACAACGAGCGGCGATTCACCTCCGATGCAGCGCATGAACTCCGCACGCCGCTCGCGGCTTTGAAAACCCAGGCACAGGTCGCGAAGGGCGCCAGGGACGATCGCACGCGGCAGCATGCGCTCGACAGCGTGATCGAGGGCTGCGACCGCGCTGCGCGGCTCGTGGACCAGCTTCTGACGCTGGCGCGGGTCGAGCCCGACGCCACCCGCCCGACAGGATCGGCCGACCTTCCTGTCCTCGCGCGCCAGGTCGTCGCCGAGCTCGTGCCTTTTGCTCTCGACAAAGACGTCGAGGTCGAAGTGCGCGGATCGGAGACCCTGCTCCTGGAGGGGCACGCCGATCTTCTGTGCGTGCTGCTGCGCAACCTCGTCGACAACGCGATTCGCTACAGCCCTCCCGGCTGCGCCGTGAGTGTCGATATCGACCGCGCCGGCGATGACGCGCGCCTTGTCGTTTCCGACCAGGGGCCGGGCATCACGCCGGATGAGCGAGCAAGAATCGGCCAGCGGTTCTACCGCGTCGTTGGAACTGGCGAGACCGGAAGCGGACTCGGTCTTTCCATCGTGCGGAGGATCGTCGAGATCCACGGCGCACATCTGAGATTCGAGGAAGGCGAGAACGAAAAAGGATTGCGCGTGGTCGTCGAGTTCCCTGGCAGGTCTCGACACTGATCACGAGGCTTGGAGCGGCCCGAGACAGGGGTCTTCCCGCTCGATAGGGCGATCGGCGGCTGAACCGATGACGTTACCGCGCCGCGAGCTTCGATTCTTGCGCGACCCTGCGACGGACGTCGAGATACTCGCCGTTCTCGTGCAGTTGCGGCGAGTATCGCGCACTGGACGCGTACCAGATCGCGAGTCTTTTTTCGAATTGGCGCGCCGGCGGATCCGACAAGGATTCAAGATAAGCGGTGATCGCCAGGTAATAGCGCATCGCGTTACGCTCCTGCGCCCCGCGCAAATCGCCGACATAAACGGGGCTGCCGTCGGCGTTGCGACCGACGACCGTGAAACCGGCCTTGCCCCGTCCGAGCGTCTCGAGGTAGACGCGCATCGCGATACGGGCCGCCGCGCCATAACGGTTGGAATACGTCAGGTGCAGGATCGTGCGCCGCTCATCGAGCGGCGCGGCTTCCAGGCGGATCCGATAGTCGCTGGTTCCGAGCGGTCCTGCTGGAGCGCTGAGGCGGACGTCGAGATAGGCGGACGTGTCCGCCGCGACGTGGTAGGCGAAGTCCGCGGCCTGCTCGCTCTTGCCGATCAAGACGCGGACGCTGGCGTCCCCGCCTGGCAGCGAATCGCGGTGGCGGCAACCCATGATATTCGGATGCAAGACAAGGATGTCGCACCAGCTACCGGCGTTGACGAGGACGGATCTCACGCCCGCGTAAGGGCGGTCGATCAGCGCGTGGACCTGTCCCCTGAGCAAGTCGCCCACGTCGCTCGATTCGAGCGTCATCGGCTCACCGAACGGGCTATGCGCCAAGGCGTCGCGCAAGCGGGCGTAACTCTCCCGCAGCGTGGCTGCAGGGTCGACGTCCGAGTCGGGCGCGAGCGTCGCACCCGCCGGCATGGTCAGCAACCACAGGCAGGCCAATACATTGCGCAACGGCTTCATCCCGGGGATTATCAGTGTCGCCATGCGCCGGCCGTGTGAGCGCACCGCCGAATCGGCTGTCGGTGGGTTCCGACCTTGGGTGGGGCAGTGCGCTGACAGCCGGATCGTGCAGGAGCAGTCGACACTTGAGCGACGCGCCGTGGATGCACGGGAGCTCTTCTCGACATGCGAGGAATCACCACCGCCGACGTCGTTACGATCGGACGCCGAAAGCACACGACCTTCGCCGCGCGCAGCTGCACGAGCGCCTGCTTGCATTGATCCAGCGCGAGCGCCGGGCAATCGAGCCCGCGGAGCTGCCGCCGCCCGCGCCGCGGCGTGCCTTCATCGGCTTCATCGTGTTTCACTTTCTGCACCGCTTTCCCGCGTGGGCAGGCTTGCTGCCGGCTCACACGCCTACAGTTGCACTGATGGAGCGCGACGTCGAATCGGCCAATACGCGATCGGCACGCAGACCGCGGTGGCGATGGTTCGCCCGCGGCGTGCTCACGTTGTTTCTCGTGATCGTCGCGTTCCTGATCTATCGGCAGGTACGCGCAGTGGATTGGGAAGCCGTTGCGTCGACGATCGCCGCGTACGATCGGCGCGAGCTTTTTCTGGCCATGGGGCTTGCGGCTGCGAGCTATCTGGTCTACTGCAGCTACGATGTGCTCGCGCGCCGCTATGCGGGACACGCGCTCGCCACGCGGCGTGTCATCGGCATCGTGTTCGTCAGCTACGCCTTCAACCTGAATTTCGGCACGTTGATCGGCGGCGCCGGATTCCGCTTGCGACTTTACGCGCGATCGGGGCTTGCCGCCGCGACGATCGCGCGCATTCTCGGCTTCAGCATCGCCACGAACTGGCTCGGTTATGTCGCATTGGCGGGAATCGTCCTGGCGGCGCGGGTGGTGCCGATTCCCGGCACCTGGACGCTGGGCGCGGACGGATTGCAGATATTGGGTTTCGTATTGCTTGTCGCATCGGCAGGCTACCTGGCGGTCTGCTCGGCATTCAAGCGGCGCACGTGGACGGTTCGCGGCCACGAAATCCGGCTGCCCTCGGTGCGGCTCGCGTTCGCGCAACTTGCGCTGTCAGCGGCCAACTGGCTTACGATCGCGGCGCTTCTGTTCGTGCTGCTCGGTGAGCAGACGGCGTATCCATTGGTGCTGGGCGTATTTCTCGTGAGCTCGATTGCCGGAGTGCTTGCGCACATTCCCGCCGGCGTCGGTGTGATCGAACTGGTGTTTCTCACGCTGCTAGGCGCCACACTACCGCAGCACGCCATCATTGCCGGGCTGATCGTGTACCGCGCCGTGTATTACCTCGCGCCGCTGCTGGGCGCGATCATCGTCTATGCCGGCCTCGAAGCCGGTTCGCGCCGGAACCCGCAAGCGGAAGTCTCGGACGCTTCACGCTGATCGAGCGCTTCCTCGACCCGCGCGGGCGTCGACGAGTCAGCATTCAGCTGGTACGATTTCGACCACGATGGCGTGACGCGGTCCAAGGATCGCGACGTCATCCTGGCCAACATGGGCAAGCGTTGAGTGGCAAAGAAGTAGCGGTGCGGCCGCACCGTCAGCAGGGGAGGTTAGTCGGGCGAGCGGCCGACATGTCCTGGCGTAGGGAGCGCCTGCATGCCGCTCGTCTACAGCATCGTCACGACGTGCAAGGGTCGGCTGCAGCACCTGCAGCGCTCGCTGCCGACGTTCCTCGCGCAGCAGGACGCCGAGGTCATCGTCGTCGATTACGACTGCCCGCAACGTAGCGGCGACTGGGTCGAAAAGCATTTTCCGGGCGCGAGAGTCGAGCATGTCAGCGACTCGCCCCGCTTCAACCTGAGCCGCGCACGCAACATCGGCGCGCACGCGGCAACTGCGCCGTGGCTCGTGTTCTGCGATGCCGACAACCTGCTCCTCGAGGGCTTCGCGGCGGCGATCGACGCCTTGCGTGCCCCGAACGTCTTCATCCGACCTTACCGAGAGTCGGCGGACGGTCCCATGGCCGTGCCTTTTCCGCTCGCCTGCGAGCGCGAAGTGTATCGAGCAGTGGGCGGCTTCGACGACGCCCTCGAGGGCTGGGGAACCGAAGACTGGGAATTCGTCGATCGCCTGCTTCGCCACGGAGTCGTGCAACGCGTGTTCCCCGTCAGGCTCGTCGGCATCCTGGACCACGACGATTCGGCGCGCACGCATTTCTACGAGGAGACGATGCAGGTGAGCCGGCTCGTGGGTCACTTCTACGCGCGCATCAAGGCGCGCTACCGGGAAACGCGCGGGCAAGACTTCACCGATGACCAGCGTTATGCTGTTCATCGCCATACGAGACAGGCGGTGCGGGCTGCATTGTCCGATCCCGCACTCGATGCGTTGCTCGACGTGACGGTGCCGGATGCCGAACCGCCGTGGACAGCGCGCATACGCACGAACGAGGCGCGCGCGCTCTATGAACGCGTCACGCGCGCGAGCGGAACCGCACGGCAGGAAAAGGATCGATTGGGGGAGACATGAAAAGACGCGCGGCGGCTGCGAGACGATCGCGCTCGAGGCCCGCAATGCGGGCGAAATCGACAAGGCCTTCGCGGAGCTCCTGCGAGCGCGAGCCGACGCGGTGATCGCCGCGGCGGCGACCC
>Ga0207679_10002136_pt1 | contig 12240 bp, 10 predicted proteins | sample KBSC73metaG_FD_184320 | JGI IMG/M metagenome (GOLD analysis project Ga0207679, IMG submission 184320) | Corn rhizosphere microbial communities from Kellogg Biological Station, Michigan, USA - KBS C7-3 metaG (SPAdes) (version 2) | ecosystem: Host-associated > Plants > Roots > Rhizosphere > Soil ...
CCGAGAGATCGATCTCACCGGTGATGACGACGAGCGCCAGCGGCAGGGCGATCAGCGCGACGGGGATGACCTCCAGGATCACGAACCGCCAGAACCGCGGCGACCCGACGCCCTCGATCGTCTGACGCGCGACGGCGACGAACAGCACGAGCGCGACGATGATCCCCAGGTCCCACGCGTACGACCTACGCACGGCGCGCCCCCTTGCGCTGGTTCGGGGCGTTCTCCGCTACGCTGCGCCCGCCTATCACGCGCAGGCGTTCGCCCACCCGCGCCATCAGGATGCGATCGAGGCCGATCGCGGCCAGAATCAGCGCACCGACAGCGGCCCGCTGCCAGAACGGGCTCACGCCGAGCACCGGCAGGGCGGCGCCGATCGTCGTCAGCAGCACCGCACCGAGCGCGGCGCCGTACACCGAACCGCTCCCGCCGAAGATGGCCACGCCGCCCACCACGACCGCGGCCACCACGTTGAGTTCGGAGTTGATGCCGGCGTTGGCGTCCAGCGTCCCGAAGCGGGCCGCGTACAGGACGCCGGCGAACCCGGCCAGCGCACCACTGACCACGAACGCGCCGAAGATGCGCCGCCCCACCGGAATTCCATTGAGCCGCGCCGCGGCCGGCTCGGAGCCGATCGCGTACAGCTCGCGGCCACTGCGGAACGCGCGCAGGTAGTAGCCCGCGAACACGAGCACCACGACCGCGAACAGCGCGAGCACCGGCACACCGAGCACCGCCTTCGTTCCCATCCGCAGGAACCCGGCCGGCATGTCGGCCGCGTTGACCTGCTTGCCCGTCGCCCAGGTGTAGTCGATCCCCCGGAAGACGTAGAGGGTTCCGAGCGTCACCACGAGCGCCGGCACCCGCGCCGCCGCGATGAGCAGACCGTTGACCGCGCCGCACGCCGCACCCAGCGCCACGCCCATTGCCAGGGCGACCGGGATCGGCGTCCCCGGTGCCGACACGAACAACGTTCCGACGGCGAACGCCGAGAGCCCGAGCACCGATCCGACCGACAGGTCGACGTTGCGGGTGATGACGACGATCGCCTGCCCGGTCGCGAGGATCGCCAGGATCGTCGAGCCGAGCAGCAGGTCCTTGATGCTCTGCGCGGCCAGGAAGCGTGGGTTGACGAGCGCGGTGATGACGATCAGCAGGAGGAGCGCGAGCCCGATGCCGAGCTCGCGGACGACGAAGAAGCGTTGTGCCACCACGCGTCCGCGGGTGCGCGTGTCGCCCGGGCGCTCGGCGAGGGCGGTCACGTCTTGTCTCCGGCGGAACCCGTCGCCGCGAACATCACCGACTCCTCGTCGGCGCCGTGCCGCGGGATGTCGGCGACCAGCCGGCCCTCGTGCATGACGAGCACCCGGTCGGCCATGCCGAGCACCTCGGGCAGCTCGCTGGACACCATCAGCACGGCGACGCCGCGGGCCGCCTGCTCCGAGAGCAGCCGGTGCACCTCCGCCTTCGTCGCGACGTCGATGCCGCGGGTCGGCTCGTCGACGATGAGCACCGTGGGATCGGTCGACAGCCACTTGGCGAGGACGACCTTCTGCTGGTTCCCGCCGGACAGCGTCGACACGTCGTCGGTGAGCGCGCCGGCCTTGACCTGCAGGCGATCCGCCCACGTGCGGGCCGATCGGCGCTCGGCGCGCGAGGCCAGCAGACCGAAGCGGCTCAACGCCCACCGGCGCACGAGCGTCACGTTGCGCTCCACCGACAGGTCCATCACAAGCCCCTGCTGCCGGCGGTCCTCCGGGACGAGCGCGAGGCCCGCTGCGATGGCGAGGTCGGGCCGGCCGGGCCGCAACGCCTTGCCGGCGACGGTGACCGCGCCGCTGTCGTACCCGTCGACGCCGAACACCGCCCGTGCCACCTCGCTGCGCCCGGCGCCGACCAGCCCGGCGAGCGCGACAATCTCGCCCGCGCGCACGGTGAAGCTCACGTCTTCGAAGACGCCGCCCAGGGTCAGCCCGCGGACGTCGAGCACCGGTTCGCCGGGATCGTGGTCGACGCGCGGGAACAGCGCGGAGATCTCGCGCCCGACCATGCGCCGCACCAGCGCGTCGACGGTCAGGTCGCCGGCCCGATCGGTGGACACCCACCGCCCGTCGCGCATCACGGTGATGCGCTGGCAGAGCGCGAACACCTCGTCGAAGCGGTGCGAGATGAACACCACGGCCGCGCCGGCGTCGCGCAACGACCGGGCGACCCCGAAGAGCCGCTCGACCTCGACGCCGGACAGCGCCGCGGTCGGCTCGTCCATCACCAGGACGCGGGCGTCGAACGACAGCGCCTTGGCGATCTCGACCAGTTGCTGGTCGGCGATCGACAGGCCGCGCGCGGGACGGTCCGGGTCGAGGTGGACGCCGAGGCGCGCGAACAGTTCGGCGGTGCGCGTCCGCATCGCCGCCTTGTCGATGCGCCGGTAGGAGCGCAGCGGCTGGCGCCCCATGAAGATGTTCTCCGCGACGGACAGGTCGGGGAACAGCGTCGGCTCCTGGTAGATCACGGCGATGCCGGCGGCGCGCGCGTCGGCCGGGCCGTGCAGCACGAGCGGCTGGCCGTCCATCGTCAGCTGACCCGTATCGGGCCGGTGGGCGCCGGAGAGGACCCGCACGAGCGTCGACTTGCCGGCGCCGTTCTCGCCCACCAGGCCGTGCGCCTCGCCCGCGTACAGGTCCAGGCGGGCGTCGCGCAGCGCCTGCACGGCGCCGAACGACTTGTCGACGCCGTGCAGCGAGAGCAGCGGCGGGGTGGGCTCGGGCGGCGACATCGTGGCGGCGGCTCCTCGTGGAGGCAGGCTGAATCGTTTCAACTTTGAATCGATTCAACCTGGTGAGCGAGAACGCTAACGCCCGCTCGCGAGCCGAGTCAAGCCTCGTGGTTTGCCGTATGGTCACGACCGTGAGGGTCGCGTTGTTCGTGACGTGTCTGGTGGATGCGCTCTACCCCGACGTCGGTAAGGCGACCACCCGGCTGCTGCGGCGGCTCGGGCACGAGGTGGTGTTCCCGGCCGACCAGACCTGCTGCGGCCAGATGCACGTCAACACCGGCTACCAGCGCGACGCGCTGCCGCTGATCCGCCACCACGCCGAAGTGTTCGACCCCTACGACGCGATCGTCGCGCCGTCCGGCTCCTGCGCGGGATCCGTGCGCCACCAGCACTCCGACGTGGCGGCGCGCGCCGGCCGGCCCGGGCTGGCGAGCCGCGCCGGCTCGGTCGCGTCGCGCACCTACGAGCTGTCGGAGTTCCTCGTCGACGTGCTCGGCGTCGACGACGTCGGCGCGTACTACCCGCACCGGGTCACCTACCACCCGACCTGTCACTCGCTGCGGGTGCTGCGGGTGGGTGACCGGCCGCTGCGGTTGCTGCGCAACGTCGGCGGCATCGACCTCATCGAACTGCCGGACGCCGACCAGTGCTGCGGGTTCGGCGGTACGTTCGCCGTGAAGAACGCCGACACGTCGACGGCGATGCTCGCCGACAAGATGCGAAACGTCCTGTCGACGCGGGCCGAAGCCGTGTGTGCGGGCGACTCGTCGTGCCTGATGCACATCGGTGGCGGCCTGTCCCGGCTGCGCACGGGAACCCGCACCGTCCACCTCGCCGAGATCCTTGCGAGTGTCCAATGAAGACATACCTCGGGATGCCGACGGCGCCGGCCGGTGTCGGCGCGCTGAGCGGGTCCTTGCCCTTCCCGGACGCGGCCAGGCCGGCCCTCGCCGACGCGCAGCTTCGGCGCAACCTCGGCCACGCCACGCGGACCATCCGGGCCAAGCGCGCGGCCGTCGTGGGCGAGGTGTCGGACTGGGAGGAACTCCGCCTCGCCGGGCAGGCCATCAAGAAGGCGACGATGGCGCGGCTGGACGAGCACCTCGAACGGCTCGAGCGGGAGGTCACCGCGCGGGGTGGCCGGGTGCATTGGGCGACCGACGCTGTTGCGGCGAACCGGATCGTCACCGAGATCGTGCAGGCCACCGGCGCCACCGAGGTGGTGAAGGTGAAATCCATGGCGACGCAGGAGATCGGGCTGAACGAGGCGCTCGAGTCCGCCGGCATCACGGCCGTGGAGACCGACCTCGCCGAGCTGATCGTCCAATTGGGACACGACCGCCCGTCGCACATCCTGGTACCGGCGATCCACCGCAACCGGTCCGAGATCCTCGAGATCTTCCAGCGCGAGATGGGCGACGCGCCGGCCGACCTCACCGACGAGCCGCGCCGCCTCGCGATGGCCGCCCGCTCGCACCTGCGGCGGCGTTTCCTTGCCGCGCGGGTGGCCGTGTCCGGGGCGAACTTCGCCGTCGCGGAGACCGGCACGCTCGCGGTGGTGGAGTCCGAGGGCAACGGCCGGATGTGCCTGACGCTGCCCCAGACGCTCATCAGCGTCATGGGCCTCGAGAAGATCGTGCCGACCTGGGAAGACCTCGGCGTGTTCCTGCAACTGCTGCCCCGCTCGTCGACGGGCGAGCGGATGAACCCGTACACGTCGATGTGGACGGGGGTGACGCCCGGCGACGGCCCGCAGGAGTTCCACCTGGTGCTGCTCGACAACGGGCGTACGGCCGCGCTCGCCGACGAGGTGGGCCGTGAGGCGTTGCACTGCATCCGGTGCAGCGCCTGCCTCAACGTGTGCCCGGTGTACGAGCGCGTCGACGGGCACGCGTACGGGTCGGTGTATCCGGGGCCGATCGGTGCGGTGATCAGTCCACAGTTGACAGGCGTGGCGGCGAACGCGTCGCTGCCGTACGCGTCGACCCTGTGCGGGGCGTGCTTCGACGCCTGCCCGGTGCGCATCGACATCCCCGCGTTGCTGGTGCACCTGCGCGCGCGGGTGGTCGAGGAACGGCGCCTGCCCACGCCGGAATCCATAGCGATGGCCGCGGCGAGCTGGCTCATGTCGTCGCCGAAACGCTTTGGCGGCGCGATCCGTGCCGCGCGCGGCGGGCGCCTGGTGGGACGGCGCCGCGGGCGCATCTCGGCGCTGCCGCCGCCGCTGTCGGGTTGGACCGCGAGCCGCGACGCGCCGGTGCCGCCGCCGGAGACGTTCCGCGAGTGGTGGCGCCGTACGGGCGGCGGCCGGGATGAGTGACGGGATGCGGGACGAGATGCTGGCGCGGGTGCGCACGGCGATCGGCCAACGGTCCACAGTGGACGTTCCGCGGGCGTACCGGACGGTGGGTTCGCACTCCCCCGGCTCGCCGGAGCTGCTCGACCTGCTCGCCGATCGGTTGATCGACTACAAGGCGACGGTGCTGCGGGTTGCCGTGGACGGCATTCCTTCCGCGGTGGCCGAGGTGATTCCGGCCGGCGCGCGGTTCGTGCTGCCGCCCGGCCTGCCCGACGGGTGGGCGCCCGACGGCGCGGTGGCCGTCGTCGACGACGGCTCGTTGTCGGCGGCCGAACTCGACGGGTTCGACGGCGTCCTGACCGGGTGCACGGTCGCGGCGGCGGAGACCGGAACGATCGCGCTGGACGGCTCGGCCGGCCAGGGCCGGCGGGCGATCACGCTGGTGCCGGACCGGCACGTGTGTGTGGTGCGCGCCGAGCAGGTGGTGCAGACGGTGCCCGAGATGATCGCGCGGCTGGAGCCGCAGCGGCCCCTGACGCTGATCAGCGGCCCGTCGGCGACCAGCGACATCGAACTGATCCGGGTCGAGGGCGTCCACGGCCCCCGCAACCTCGTGGTCGTCCTCGCCGGCTGACGCGTCTTTCCGCCGTTCAGCGGGCGGAGGGGCGGCGCAGCAACAGCCACGACACGCCGATGCTGATCAACAGGAACAGCATGCTCAACGGGAGGACGGCCGCACCGACCAGGTGGAGGAGGTAGCCGATCAGGAGGCCGAGACCCAACGGGATCACGGCCTTCGCCCACCACGGCAGCCGGCGGTGCGTCCGGGCGTCGATGGCGTGCCCGAGGACGCCGACCGCGATCGAGGTGAGCGCGAGCAGGATCGCGTCGCGCTGCCAGCTGACGGCGAAGGCGACCGCGATCCAGATCACCCCCGGCACGAACCACACCGGATCGCTCCACCGGAAGCGGGCCCGGCTGCGGCTGCGGACCGTCGTGCCGCTGCTCCGGTAGACGGGTTGCTGCCGCGGGGGCGTCGGCTGGTGCGACACGCTCTGCCGCTCGGGCCGGGCCGGTGGCGGGTACGAGCCGGGTCGAGCGGAACCGCTCGAGTGAACGGATCCGCCCGGACGCGACGACGAACCCGGGCGACTCTGGGGGCTCTGATGGCCCGGCTGCTGCGGTGCACTCGGCGGGCCCAGCGATTCCACCTCGCTCGGCCAGAGCGGCGTGGACTCGGGCACCGACAGCGCCGGCGGCGGCCCGAACGGATCGGCCGGCGGGGACCGGTACGGGTCGGCGGGTGGTTGCAGGAACGGCGTCGGCGGCGAGAACGCGGGCGGCCCGCTCGACGGCGCGCCAATCGACGGCGCGCCGCTCGACGGCCGGGACACGGGCGCGCCGCTCGACCGTGCACCGCTCGACGACGAACCGGATGGGCCGGCGCCCGGTGCGGTCGGCCACAGCGGCAGGCCCGCCGCCGGCGAGCCGGCCGCACCGCCACCGGAGCCGCCCGACCCGCCACCGGTGCCGCCACTGCCGGCGCGCGCCGCGCCGCCGGACGGCCGACCGGACCCGGCCGTTCCGCCGCTCGCGGCGGCCCCGCCGGACGCGCGACCCGTTCCGGCCGCGCCACCGGGCACGAGGTAGGACGGCCCGCCGCTCACCGGCGCCCCGCCACCGGAGGCCCCGCCGTTCGCCGCGCCACCGCTCACCGGTGCGACGCCACCCGTGGGGCCGCCGCCGTACGGAGAGCCGCTCACCGGCGCGCCCCCGCCGTACGGAGAACCGCTCACCGGGTTGGCGCCACCGTACGGAGAACCGCTCACCGGCGTCGCGCCATAAGGCGTTCCGCTCGTGGACGCCGGGCCGCCCGACCAGCCCGCGCCCGGCGCGCCTCCGGCCGACAGCGCCCCCTCCGCGACCACGATCTCCGGCTGCTCCAGCGCCGTCGGGGCGATGCCCTGCCGCTGGTGGAGCAGCGTCGCCACCAGTGGGATCCGGCTGCCGCCGCCCACCAGGAAGACACCGGCCAACTGGTTGGCGGGCAGCCCGGACTGCCGGATCGCCGCCACGGTCACGTCGACGGTGCGGGCCAGCATCGGATGGGCCATCTTCTCGAACTCGCCCCGGGTGATCAGGGCGTCGGTGTTGGTGAGCGGAAGCGGAAAGGTGACGCTCTGCTGCCGGGAGAGGGACTCCTTCGCCTCGCGCGCGTCGTCCCAGAGCAGGCGGTGGCTGCGGCGGTCGTCGGCGTCGCGCGGCTGCGACAGGCGCTGCCACACCGACGGGTTCGACTGCGCCAGGCCGGCGGTGGCGTGCGAGACGACCAGCGCGTCGAGGTCGAGGCCCCCGACGTCGTCGAGGCCGTTGTACCCGAGCGTCTCGAACCCCTGCGGCCCGCGGCGGACGACGCTGACGTCGAACGTCCCGGCGCCGAGGTCGTACACGACGACGGCCTGACCATCGGCGAGCCGCACGTGCGACAGCCCGGCGAAGTAGGTGGCGGCCGCGACCGGCTCGGGTACCAGGGTCGGCGCCGGCATGCCGGCGCGGGCGCACGCGTCGGTGAGCACCGCGCGCCGGGTGGGACCCCACGCGACCGGGTGCGTGAGCAGCACCCGCGACGGCGGACCGGCGATGCGCGTCGCCTCGCTCCACACCGCGTGCAGGGTGGCCGCGATCAGGTGGGCCAGCGGGTACACCCGGTCGCCGAGCAGGATCTCGGACTCGTCGATGCGTCGCTTCGGGTTCGGTTCGTACCGGGCCGGGTCCAGGCGCGCCGAGCGCACGGCGTCGCGCCCGATGCGCAGCGACCCGTCACGGTCCGCCAGAACAGCCGACGGCAGCAGCGGCGACCCGTCGAACAGCAGTTGCCGGGTGCGGCCGTCGCCTGTTCCGGACGTGCGCACCAACGCCACGGTGTTCGAGGTGCCGTAATCGATCGCGAGATCCCCGTTGGCCACGGAGTGACGTTACTCAGCCGCACGCCGCGTCGCAGTAGACAATCAGACCAACTTGCACCGCATCGCGGTGTATCTGCCTATGCGGCGCGAAGAAACTCCGTGACCATCGGCAGAAAGCCGGGCGCCAACTGCTCGGCCCGGGGTCGGTCCGGATCGAAGTCGCCGACGAAGAGGCCATGATCGGCGCCGGGAAATACGGCGATGCCGTGCCGGTCCCCGGTCAGGTTCGACGCGAACGCCGCGACGCTCGCCGGCACCGGAACGAGCGGGTCGGCCGCCCCGAACAGGGCGAGCACCGGGCACTCGACGTCCGGGAGGACCCGCACCGGGTCGAACCCGAGGATTCCGGCGAGGAAGCCCAGCATCGTCGGGTCGTCGAAGTAGCGGGTGGCGATCGTGAACCAGGGCCGGTCGGCGTACCGGCGCTGATCGTCGAGCACATCGCGCGGTGCCTCGCCCGCGAGCAGGCGGCGGGTGCGCTCGTCGAGCCAGGCCAGCGCCTCGGCGACGGCCGCGGGCGGCAACCCGTCGGCACGAAGTTCCCGCTCGATGCGGGTGCGTTCCTGCGCGGCCGGTGTGACGCCGGGCCCCGATACCGAGATCACAAAGTCGACGGTGGGATCGAGGCTGGCCGCGCGCACCGCCACCCAACCGCCCTGGCTGACCCCGAGCAAACCCACCGTGCCGTCGACCGCCGGGTGCCGGCGCAGGACGCCCACTGCGGCAAGGGTCTCGCGGGCGCGGTCGTCGATCGTCTGGCTGGTCCAGTGTCCGGGCGAGCCGCCGCAGCCCGGCTTGTCATGGGCGAGCACCACGGCGCCACAGCTGGCGAGCAGGCCCGGCCACTCGCCGAAGTCGTCGAACGCGCCGTCGCCGGAGCCGTCGACGAGCACGAGGCCGGGCAGCTTCTGGCGGCGGCCGGGCACGTCGGGTACCCAGATGCCGGCGCGCAGGTCGCCGAGGACGGTGGGGATCGTCGTCTGTTCGGTGGCGGCCGTCATGATTCGTCTCCCTCGGGTGGTCCCTGTGGGGTCGCGGCGAGCAGGATGCGGACGAACCGGGCGTCGGGCGGCGTGGCAGACCGGTCGCGGAGCCGCCGCACGTACGGCTCGAGGACGGCGCGCAGCTGCCCGCCGATCTCCTCGAGCTCCTCCACGGTGACCGGCAGCGTCGCGCCGCCGGAGAACGCGGCCCGCCGCCATTCCGCTGGCTCGGCGGCGGACGCGTCGAGCCAGCCGAGCATCCGGTCGGCCTCGCGCTGCAGGAAGACCCGGCCGAGGTGGTCGGCCGCGGCCTCGCTCCCGGTATCGGCCGCCGACCACGACTGCTCGAGGTCGGTGAGCCGCCAGGGCCGCTCGCGCCGGTCGCCGCTGTCGGCCGCCTGCTCGACGAAGCCGTACTTGGCCAGTTGGCGCAGGTGGAACGAGCAGCCGGCCTGCGTCGACCCGAGATGACGCGCGCACGCCGCCGCCGTGGCCGGACCGAGCACTGTGAGCGCCTCGATCAGGTCGAGCCGGAGCGGATGGGCCAACGCCCGCATCGCCCGAGGATCCGTGACCCGCATAAACCAAAGCTACCTTTGGCATTGTCGAGTGTCAAAGGTAGCTTTGGCTTTCCGCATCGGCTGCCCGGCCGGGCGCGGCGGGGCCACCCGTACCTCGGCCATACGTCGATCTTGCAGTCGTGGTGCCTATCAGAACGGGACAAAGGATGGCTAAACCCAGCACCACAACTGCAAGATCGACGCCGAGGTGCGATCCCGGGACGCCGCGGCGAGGCGAGGGCTGCGTCGATCTTGCATCCGTAATGCCGGACTTGTTCGTATTGATGGCTATTTCCACGCGCTCCAAACTGCAAGATCGACGGATACGCGGAACAAGAGGCACCCGCCCCGCCGCCGGTCCCCAACCAAGGCGGTGCAAGCGTCAGCCGAGGTGCGCCCGGATCAGGGAAGCGGTCTCTTCCGTCGGATGTCGTGGTTCGCGGCGTCGACCTCCAGCAGCCGCGCCGCCGGCATCAGCTTCGCCAGTTCGTGCGCCGCGTCGCGCAGCTTCGGCCAGGTGCCGGCCCCGTACATGATCAGCGTCGGCGTCGTCACGGCAGTCATCGCCTCCGTGGGTACGGCCAGCGAAATACTGATCGTCGCGTCGTACACCACGCTCTGCGCCATCGCCGAAAGGCCCGGCCACATCGGCGACTGCCGGATCTGCGCCACGACGTCGGCCGGCAGCCCCACCATCTCGGTCTGGAACGTCGCGACGGCGTCGCCGGGCCGACCGGCCGCGACCAGGTCCGCGAGGCGTCCCGGCATCGTCGTGTCGACGGGCCGCCCGAACGCGAACGGCGCCTCGAACAGCACAAGTCCGCCGACCGGAACACCCATCGACGCCGCCAGCAGGGCCAGGATCGCCCCGGACGAGAACCCGAACACGGTGGCCGGGCCGTCGCACAACGAAGCGAGCGCCGCCAGGTCCTCGACCTCACGCTCGACCGCGTACGGCGCGGTGTCCCCGCTCTCGCCGCGGCCGCGCCTGTCGTACAGGATCACCGTATGGTCGGTGGCCAGCGCGGACGCGAGGTCGGCACACCTGGTGTGATCGTTGAACGCGCCCGGCGCGAAGACGATCCCGGGCCCCGAGCCGCGCCGCTCGTAGGCGATCGGGGTGCCGTCGCGGGAGGTAACCGTCTGCATACCAAACTCCATTCGAGAAGACTTCAGCGTAGGGACGAACGGGCCTGCGCCCGATGGACACCCGGGGACGAGAAAATTGCGCTACCTACTTCTGATCAGCGCCGACGAGGAGACCGCCGCCGAGGCGATGGCCGCCGGCGAGTTCGGCACGTTCGACGCCTGGATGGCGGATCTGGAGCGGCGCGGCGGTCTGCAGGTCCACGCCGGCCTGCACCCCAGCACGCTCGCCACCACCGTCCGCGTGCGCGCGGGCGAGGTGCTGCTCACCGACGGTCCGTTCATCGAGGGCCGCGAGCAGGTCGGCGGCCTCGCGATCATCGAATGCGCCGACCTCGACGAGGCCATCGAGATCGCGGCCGGCCATCCCGCGGCCAATATCGGGCAGGTCGAGATCCGCCCGCTCCGATGAGGGTCGAACGGGAACTGGACGAGGCGTTCCGCCGCGACTGGGGTCGCGTCGTCGCCACCCTCATCGGCGTCACCGGCGACTGGGACCTCGCCGAGGAGGCCGCGCAGGAGGCGTTCGCGTCGGCGCTGACCGCCTGGCGCCGTGACGGCGTTCCCGCGCAGCCGCGTGCGTGGCTGATCACGACGGCACGCAACCGCGCCGTCGACCGGATCAGGCGCGAGCGGGTCGGGGCCGCGAAGATGCGCGAGGCCGCGTTTCTCAATGAACCCGACGCGGTGAGCGCCGCCGCCGTCGACACGTCCATCCCCGACGACAGGCTGCGGCTGATCTTCACGTGCTGCCATCCGGCGCTGGCGTTCGAGGCGCAGGTCGCGCTCGCGCTGCGGACCCTGTGCGGGCTCACCACCGCCGAGATCGCCCGCTCGTTCCTGGTGCCGGAGGCGACGATGGCCAAGCGACTCGTCCGCGCGAAGCAGAAGATCGCGACGGCGGGCATCCCGTACCGGGTGCCGCCGGCGCACCAGTTGCCACGCCGGACGTCGGCGGTTCTCGGCGTCGTCTACCTGCTCTTCCACGAGGGGTACGTGGCGCTCGACCGGCCCGAGCTGTGCGAGCGCGCGATCCAACTGGCCGCGCTGGTGGCCGACCTGATGCCCGACGATCCGGAGGCGCGCGGCCTGCACGCCCTGCTGCTCCTGCTGCACGCCCGGGCGGCGGCGCGCACCGATCCTGACGGCGCCCTGGTGCCGCTGGAGGAGCAGGACCGCTCCCGCTGGGACGCCGCGATGATCGACGCCGGGACGCGGCAGATCCGGGACGCGATGCGCGCCGAGCGGCCGGGCCCGTACCAGTTGCAGGCTCTCATCGCCGCATGCCACGCCACCGCCCCGACGCCGGCGCACACGGACTGGGCCCGCATCGTGACCCTCTATGACGGTCTGGCGACACTGGTGCCCTCGGCGACGGTGCGGCTGAACCGGGCCGTCGCGGTGGGCATGAGCACGGGACCGGACGCGGGGCTTGCTCTTCTCGACGAGGTCGGCGATCATCCGCTGCTGCCGGCCGCCCGCGCCGATCTGTTGCGCCGGTTGGGCCGCC
>Ga0207679_10002137_pt1 | contig 12240 bp, 9 predicted proteins | sample KBSC73metaG_FD_184320 | JGI IMG/M metagenome (GOLD analysis project Ga0207679, IMG submission 184320) | Corn rhizosphere microbial communities from Kellogg Biological Station, Michigan, USA - KBS C7-3 metaG (SPAdes) (version 2) | ecosystem: Host-associated > Plants > Roots > Rhizosphere > Soil ...
AAGCGAAATAGCCCCCACCTCTGGTCCGCACGAAGATCCATGCTGCGCGGACCTTATGCCTGGCTGAGGACGATCGAAGCTGCGATCTGGGCGCCGCGCAGTGCCGGTCAGCCTGCCCGGAGACGGCGTGTCCTGCGCGTCGTACGGCTCGTCAGCGTGCTCTTCCGCGACGTGTTCCAGGGCGAGCTCACGCTGTGGACGATGAGCCTCGTCTACACGACGCTGCTGTCGATGGTGCCGCTGCTCGCGCTGAGCTTTTCGGTCCTGAAGGCGTTCGGCGTGCATAACCAGATTGAGCCTCTGCTGCACAACCTGCTCCTGCCGCTCGGCGCAGAGGGTCAGGTGATCACCGATCGGCTCGTCGGGTTCATCGCGCGCATGAATGTCGGGGTGCTCGGCGTCGTCGGGCTGGTGCTGCTCGTGTACACCGTCATCTCGCTGATGCAGAAGATCGAGGAGTCGTTCAACGCCATCTGGCACATCACGCAGTTGCGCAGCCTCGGCGAGCGCTTCAGCCGCTACCTAAGCGCAGTGCTCGTCGGACCCATTCTGGTGTTCGCGGCACTCGGCATCACGGCGACGGCGCTCAATTCCGACGTCGCGCAGCGGCTGCTGGCCATCGAGCCGTTCGGCGACCTCGTCCCGACCGTCAGCAAGCTCGTGCCGTACGTGCTGGTGATTGCCGCCTTCACGTTTCTCTACCGCTTCGTGCCGAATACGCGTGTGGGCTTCGCGCCGGCGCTGGCGGCCGGTGTCATCGGCGGCATCCTGTGGCAATCCGCGGGATGGGCGTTCGCGGCTTTCGTCACGACGTCGACGCGGTATTCCGCGATCTACTCGAGCTTCGCGGTGCTCGTGCTGTTCCTGATCTGGCTGTACGTGAGCTGGCTCGTGCTGCTCATCGGAGCGTCGGTCGCGTTCTATCTGCAGCATCCCGAGTATCTCTATGCCATGCCGGGGGAGCCTCGCTTGAGCAATCGCATGCGCGAGCGGCTCGCGCTCGCCATCGTTCACGCCATCGCAACCGACTTCGTGCGCGGGAACGCTCCCTGGACTCTGCACCGGCTCACCCACCAGCTCGGCGTCCCGATGTATGCCGTGAACGCCGTATGCAATGCGCTCGTGCACGCAAAGCTGCTGCGCCAAAGCAACGACGACCCGCCCGCGTACCTGCCCGCCCGCGATATCGCCGAAGTCCCGGTGGCGGAGGTGCTCGCGACGGTGCGCATGGCAGGCGAAGACCGCTTCCTCAATCCGCAATCCATCCCACTCGCGCCGCACGTCGAGGATCTGATGGAAGGCATCGAAGCCGCGAGGGCCGCCGCCACGGAAGGCATCAGCTTGCGGTCGATCGTCGATGATCAGGAGCCCGGCGATCGTTGCCGGTGATCTCTAAGCGTTGTCGAGCGGCCGCTTTCAGCAACTTGTCGAGCATCTCTCCTGCGTTGAACCCCGCTGGTGCTTGGCGCGGAGGAAACTCCTTGAACGTCTGCGCATGCTGCTGGAGGATGTACGCCGCCGGCATTACCGTCCCAATAGTTTGTCTTTGACAGGGCGGGCGCGTGTCGATGCGGCACCCAGAGCGCTGATGCTGACCCGCTTATCAGCGTTTGACCTATAGCGCAGCCCCGCATCTTGCGTATTGTTCGGGGGAACCGTGCGATGGGGGACCCCATGAACTTGAAGAGAAGAGCAACTCGGAGCACCGAGGACCTGGCAAACGATTTCGGGCAACTCGTCGAGGAAGGTCGTGCGGTATTGAGCGAAATCTTAGAAAAGCGGCAAGCCAACACCTCCAACGTCCCAAGACTTTTCGGTGAAGTGAGCGATAAGCTCGCCGCTATGCAGTCGTCAGCTACCCAGGCAGCGCTGGAGCGCGCCAGGGAGGGGGCGAAGTACGCGCGTCAGGCCGACAAGTACCTCCGCGATAATCCTTGGCCGTTCGTAGCGGGCGGAATTATTGCAGGTGTGCTGGCCACGTTATGGTGGAGTCAGCGCCGTTTTTAGTAAAATGCATGGAGACGAACCGTGGCCGATACCCCCAGCAATTCACCGATCGACAAGGCTGCAGACCAAGCGCGAACGGCAGCTGACCGCGTCGCGGACAAGGCCACGGACGCTATAACGTCGGCAAGAGTTTCGGTTCACGAAACCGTAAATGCCGTTGCGGAACGCGCCAGTGCAGCAACGCAGTGGGCTTCCGACAAAGTAACCGCAGCCAAGGAAGCCCCGAACGACGTTATCGAAGCGGGTGCTGAGTACATAAAGGCTCGCCCCTACGCTGCAGTTGCAGTTGCGCTCGCGATTGGATATCTCATTGGGCGAAGTGGCCGCGGTGGCTGATGTAGCGCTCGCCCGCCGGCCCGCGGCCGCATCGATTTGCACCCCGCCAAATCCCACAACTGCCTTTCGCCGTTCAGCGAACTCAGGTCGATACTTTGGCGGGACTGTGTGTGGAATCGGCATTTGCGATATGGCGTAGCAGGCCGCCGATCGACGCCGCATAGAACGGCCCGGAGCGCGTGCTGCGGAGTCTCAAGCTAGTCAGTATGTCCGCGCTCGAGTGCCGTCGAAAGCGTCACTCGGACGACGCGGACAGATGCCGACGCTATCCGACATATCGGTCTCCTGGATCGCTTAGCTTCGAGATTTTCCGCTCGTCGGATTTGGGTTGTTGTCTTAACGGCAAGGGTGCTGTCATTGCTTAGCCAAGCTCTCTCAGGCAGGTGTGTACGCATCCACCTAACGGAGAATGTATGGGCCAGCACAAGATAATGTTGCTCGTTATGTTTTTGGCGACTTCCGCTACCGCATTTGCTGCAGATCCGCCGACGCCTGCGCTTGGCGCCACACCGGCCACCCGTGCCACGCCAGCTATTCCCCCCGATGGGATGCCCGCGACGCGCGGAGTTCCGGCAAACCGAGCTACACCTCCGACCGTGACAGCACCGTCACGTTTAGCGCCACACGCGATGTCCTCACAACGCGCCGCTCACCGTGCAACGCCTGCGGTTCGGGCAACGAGGGCCATACCGGCGACCCCTGCAACTTCGACAACGCCGGCGATACCCGCGACACGCGCGATTCCAGCGACACGCGCTGTCACAACGAGTGCTCCGCCCCGGCACTAAGTCGTTACGCTAACGCGTCATGCGCGGACCGCACGCACGGGTCCGCGCTTTAGCGAGGTTCGCGTGCGAGCATGCGCCTAGACGCGGCCGCCCGCGGGCGGTCTACGCACGGCGATGAAGTGAAGAACGATTCCGAATCAATAGATCGCCGCCGCAGCGCGCGCGGCCGCCAGCCTATGCCGCAGAACTTACTTCCGCAACGCCTCCATCAACACCGCTTCGACCTGCGCGAGCGAATACGGTTTTATCAAGGGGATCGCGCCGGCCTCGGTGGCGAGGTCGATCGCACGGAGCCAGCCGGTGGCGAGTACGACTGGAAGAGCCGGGAATTTCTCCCGAACAACATTTGCAAGCCCCACGCCGTCCATTCCGGGCATAACGACGTCCGAAAACAGGATGTCAACCTTCACGCCGGAATCGATTATCGCCAGTGCGTGCGCGCTAGAAAGAGCGCTCAGCACGCGACAGCCTAATTCGTTGGCGATTAAGTTCGTGACGGACGCCAACATCTCGGCGTCGTCTTCGACGACAAGTACGACAGCGCCTTTAAGTGACTTGATTTGCTGCATTGCCCGCTCTTACTCGTGCGAAGCACGGCAATGCTACATAGGCATTGGTGGCTCATCGACACCGCACGTCGGCACGATCTTGATGTGCTGCACGCCTTGTTGATTGCAAAAACGAGAAGTAAGGCTAATCGGGTGACGGTGGCATTACGTAACGCGGCGGGCCAGCGGACATGCCTGGCCGCCTGTTAGGCTATGGCAATGGGATCCCACACCCCGGGCCGCCCCGGCACCGATTGCCTGTAACCGATGGTTCCGAGCTGCATGTGCACCCACAGCGAACGCCCCGCGACATCACAGCGAGCGAACGGGTGCTGGTGAGAATTTTCCTGCTTCGGTACGTCCGCCGGTGCGCGCGGGCGCGGCACTCCAACCGGATGCGCGATGCGTTGGAGCTATTTGCGGAGATCCGACCGCCTCCGAAGCGTTACCGCGTCATCGAGGCGCGGGGGCTGTAGCGGCCGGAGCGGCGCGGCTGATGGTCACGCGGCGAATCGCTGGCCAAGGTCCGCGGATCGACGCGATACGGAACGTACCCGGTTGTACTGACGGCGATCACCCAGAACGCTCCGAAGATCCCACGTTCCTGGACGCCCTTGAAGGGCAAACGCTAGCTCCAACGGTTGCGCTGACTTGGAGACAAACGAGTTGAAACCAGCGTCCACGAGCTTGGGAGCGATGCTCGCCCGTGGATAGGCGGTGTGTGCGACAAGCCGTATGCGCTCTCCCCACCTCTGGCGAATTTGACGAGCCAGTTGGAGACCGTCGACGACCGGCATGCTCACGTCCAACAGAGCGACGTCCGGCACGTGCGCCTGGGTGCACGTCATGGCGTCATGCGCGCTGTAGGCGACACGAACATCATGGCCGAACAAGGTCAAGAGCTCGGCGAACGAGTCGGCCACATCAGGAATGTCATCGACCACGAGGACGTGTGCCATAGGCTGGAATTTGGAAGCGGTTTCCCCGCATTTTTGACGCGTGTCCAATCTTGCGCAACGACCCCATTACTGACTTTTTTGTAAGACTTTGCCCTACCTTACTTGCCTACCTGCGAGATCGTTTCGGATTGCTGGCCGTGCCTATAAGGATGGCGGGGCGACCCATTTTGCGAATGAGCTGAGCAGACGGCCAGCCGCCTGTTTGGTCGCGCTGTCCGAACCCGCAAGCGCCAGATCTAATCGGCCGGAGATCGTTTTCGATCGAAGCCGACGTTAAGTCTGGGTTGCGGGGAGCGAGCATCAATTTGAAAAGGGATTCTGTTCCGTCGAAAATGCCTTCGCCGGCCAGAACGTCGGCGTGAAGCAGGTCGACGAGCGCATCTGGCTCGTGACGTTTATGCATTACGACCTGGGTTTCTTCGACGAGGAGACATGTCGCCTAGGACCGGGGAGAACCCGTTCCAGGCGAAAGTGTTACCCATGTCTCCGGTATAAACCGTCACCTATGTGGCAGGAATACACCAGCAATCTATTGGTGCCGGTAGAGGGAGTCGAACCCCCGACCTTCGCATTACGAATGCGCTGCTCTACCAACTGAGCTACACCGGCACGAAGCCCGACATTATAGCGGAATCGAAGCGGCTTTCCCTGACGCCGCCAGGCAGCGGCAGCTACCGGCGCGTCGTCAAACGGGCGTCAGCGTCCGCCACAGGGCCGACGCGCCGTTCCACAGAATCTGCACGCCGATGCAGAGCAATATGAACGCTGACAGGCGCAGCATCACCGCCGTCCCGGTCGGGCCGAGCCGGCGGATGATCGTCTCGGCGTAGCGCAATGACACGAATATCGCGATCGCCACGATCAGCATGCTCGTGATGTGCGCTGCCGAGTTGACGATGAGCGAGCGCACGTTTTGTGACTGGTTCGCGCCGATCGTGATCGCCACCGAAATCGATCCGGGCCCGACGATCAGCGGCAACGTCAGCGGATAGAACGCCCGCGTCCGCAGGTCGGGGCGGGTGATCGCCTTCGCCGCGTCGTGCACCCATTCGATCGGCTCGTCGGGCTCGTTCAGCAGCGTCCACGCGAGCGAGCAGACGACGAGACCGCCGGCGACCTGCACGATCGGCACCGACAGGCCGAAGAAGTCGAGAACGTACGCGCCGATCAGAAGAGAAGCGAGCAGCAGGAGGAAGCAGTTGATCGCCACGCGCCGCGACAGGTAAGCGTGCTCCGCCGGCGTCAGGTCGACCGTCTTGGCGAGATAGACGGGCGCCGCGCCGAGCGGATTCACGATGGGCAGAAGCGCGGCCAGGGACAGCAGCATCGATTCGACGAATTGGCGGAAGTCTTCGGCCATCGGAGTTGTCGGCAGACGGTGATCGGGAAAGGTGGTGCGGCGCGGCGGCCCGGATTCTGGCACACCGGGCGCTCCGGCGGTGCAAACGACCTAGAATGTTTGCCTGCTGGTGGTCTTGTAATCGACGAGCACCTCCGACTCCCACCTTTCATGACGACGACGCGCACGCTGTTCGGCTTTCATGCCGTGACCGCCCGGCTGCGGCAGCATGCCGATTCCGTCGAGGCGATCTACGTCGATGCGGCGCGCAACGACGCGCGGGCGCGCGAACTCGTCGCGCGTGCAAGGGCCTCGGGGATCGACGTGCACGCCGTAGACGCCACGCGCCTCGCCTCGATCGCGGGTAGCGCCGCGAATCAGGGCGTGGTCGCCGTCGTCGACGCGCAGCGGCCGCACGTAACGCTCGACGACGTGCTGTCCGATCTCACCGAGCATGCGCTGCTGCTGGTGCTGGATGGCGTCACCGATCCGCACAATCTGGGTGCCTGCCTGCGGAACGCCGACGCGTTCGGTGCGCACGCGGTCGTCGTGCCGAAGGATCGTGCCGTGGGGCTCAATGCGACTGTCGCGAAGGCGGCCTCCGGCGCTGCGGAAACGGTCCCGCTGATCGCGGTAACCAATCTCGCACGCACGTTGACGCAGATGAAGGAGCGCGGCCTGTGGATCGTCGGCGCCGATGAGCGCGGCGAAAGTCTGTTCGAGGCGGACGTCACCGGGCCGATTGTGTGGGTGCTGGGCGCCGAAGGGCAGGGGTTGCGGCGCCTCACGCGCGAGACCTGCGATCGGCTGGTCGGCATTCCGCTCTCGGGCGCCGTCGAAAGCCTCAACGTTTCCGTCGCAGCGGGGATCTGCCTTTACGCCACGCGGGCGGCGCGCCGCCGGGCCATTGCCGCGGGGAACGCCGTCGGCTAGCATGCCTGCCCCCGTGGCGCTTTGTCGCCGCGCCCCCTCCTGAGGTTTGCCATGCCGACCCCCGATCAATTCCGCCTGCGCGCCGGCGCGCTTGCCGCGCTCGCGTTGTCCGCGCTCGTCGCGGCCCCCGCCCTTGCAAAGGGCACGCTCGTCTACTGCTCAGAAGGTAGTCCCGAAGGCTTCCAGCCGCAATTCTTCAGCACGGGCACCACGTTCGACGCGGTGTCGGTGCCGATGTTCAACCGGCTGGTCGAGTTCGAGATCGGCACGACCAACATCGTGCCTGCGCTCGCCGAATCGTGGACCGTTTCGCCCGACGGGAAGACGTATACGTTCAAGCTGCGCAAGGGCGTCAAGTTCCACAGCAACGCGAACTTCAAGCCATCTCGCGATTTCAACGCCGACGACGTGTTGTTCTCGTGGTACCGGATGGCCGACGACAACCATCCGTTCCACAAATTCACCGCGGGGCAGACGTACGCGTACTTCGACGACATGGGCATGAAGAACATCGTCGACAAGGTCGAGAAGATCGACGACTACACGGTGCGCTACGCGCTCAAGCGACCCGAGGCGCCGTTCCTCGCCGACATGGCGATGGACTTCGCGTCGATCCTGTCGAAGGAATATTTCGAGGCGATGCTGAAGAAGGGCACGCCGAACGCCGCGGACGTCTATCCGATCGGGACGGGGCCGTTCGAGTTCGTGAGCTATCAGAAGGACGCGACGATCCGCTACAAGGCGTTCGACAAGCACTGGAAGGGCCGACCGAAAATCGACAACCTCGTCTATTCGATCACGCGCGACGCGACCGCGCGCTACGCGAAGCTCAAGACCGGCGAATGCCACGTGATGGCATTCCCGAAGCCCGCCGACCTTGACGAGATGCGCAAGGATCCACAGCTTACGATCCAGCAGAAGGAAGGCTTGAACATCGGCTACGTCGCGTTCAACGTCGAGAAGAAGCCGTTCGACAACAAGCTCGTGCGGCAGGCGCTCAACCTCGCGACCAACAAGGAGGCGATACTGAAGGCCGTGTACCAGGGCAACGGCCAGGTCGCGAAGAATCCGATTCCGCCGATCCTGTGGGGCTACAACAATGCGGTGCAGGATTATCCGTACGACCCGGTAAAGGCGAAGCAGCTGCTCGCGCAGGCGGGCTACGCCAACGGCTTCGAGATGGACCTGTGGTACCTGCCGGTGACGCGTCCGTACAACCCGGACGGCAAGCGGATGGCGGAGCTGATCCAGGCCGACTGGGAGAAGATCGGCGTGAAGGCGAAGCTCATCACGTACGAATGGGCGGAGTACCGCAAGCGCAGCAAGACCGGCGAGCAGGCAGCGATGATGTTCGGCTGGTCCGGCGACAACGGCGATCCCGACAACTTCTTCGTGCCGCTGCTGGGTTGCGAGGCGGTCAAGGGCGGCGGCAACGTCGCGCGCTGGTGCAACAAGCCGTTCGAGGATCTGATCATCAAGGCCGCGCAGACGCCGAAGCAGGTTGACCGCGCGAAGCTCTACGAGCAGGCGCAGGTGATCGTGAAGGAAGAGGCGCCGTGGATCACGATCGCGCATTCGGTGCGCTTCGATCCACTGCGCAAGGAGGTCCTGGGCTACAAGATGGACGCCACTGCGCACCACTACTTCAACAACGTCGATCTCGCGAAGCAGCCCTGAATCGCCCGTGTCGGGGGGTTGCACCTCCGACACCGCTTGCCGGTAAGCGATGTTCGGATTCGTACTGCGCCGCGTGGCGCTGATCGTGCCGACGTTCGTCGGCGTCACGCTGCTGGCGTTCGCGCTGATTCACCTCATTCCCGGCGACCCGGTCGAGAACCTGTCCGGTGAGCGCGGGATGGATCCCGAGCGACGCGCGCGTCTATTGCACGAGTTCGGGCTCGACCGGCCACTCGCCGTGCAGTACGCGAGCTACGTCGGCCAGGTGCTGCGCGGCGACCTGGGCTCGTCGCTGACCACGCACGAAAGCGTCGCGCGCGAGTTCGCGACGCTGTTTCCGGCCACCGTCGAACTCGCGTTCTTCGCGCTGCTCTTCGCCGTCGTCGTCGGCCTGCCCGCCGGTATCCTCGCCGCCGTCAAGCGCAACACCGCCGCGGACTACACGGTGATGGGACTCTCGCTCACCGGCTATTCGATGCCGATCTTCTGGTGGGCACTGCTCCTGATTCTGTTCTTCTCCGTCCAGCTCGGCTGGACGCCGGTCTCGGGGCGCATCGCCGTGCAATACGACGTGCCGATGACGACGGGCTTCATGCTGATCGACACGCTGCGCGCCGGCGACATGGCGGCGTTCCGCTCAGCGCTTTCGCATTTGATCCTGCCCACGATCGCACTCGGTACGATTCCGCTCGCGGTGATTGCGCGGATGACGCGCTCGTCGATGCTCGAGGTGCTGCGCGAGGATTACGTCCGCGCGGCGCGCGCCAAGGGTTTGCCGCGGTGGCGCGTCATCGTCGTCCATGCGCTGCGCAACGCGCTGATCCCGGTGATCACCGTCGTCGGTTTGCAGGTCGGTCTGCTGCTGTCGGGCGCCATCCTCACCGAGACGATCTTTTCCTGGCCCGGCGTCGGCAACTGGCTGATCCACGGCGTGCAGTCCCGCGACTATCCGGTTGTGCAGGGTGGCATCCTGCTGATCGCGGCGATCGTGATCACCGTGAACCTGATTGTCGACATGCTCTACGGCGTGATCAATCCGCGGATCCGCCATGCGTAACCGCACGGCCGACGAAACGCAATTCATGGCGGAAGGCGACATCGCATCGCTCGACGGCGGTGCCGCGGCCATTGCCCATGCCGAAGAGCCGTCGCCGCCGTCGCGGATGCGCGAGTTCTGGCGCGCGTACGCGCAGAATCGGGGCGCGCTGATCGGCCTATGCCTCGTCGCGTTGCTGATCCTGCTGGCGCTGGGTGCCGATTTCATCGCCCCGGACCCGCCGAACGAGCAATATCGCACGTTCACGCTTGCTCCGCCGGCGTGGCATGCGGACGGAACGTCGCGCTTCCTCCTCGGGACCGATCCCGTTGGCCGGGACATCCTGTCGCGGCTGATCCACGGCACGCGCCTTTCGCTGCTGATCGGGACGATCTCGGTCGCGATCTCGCTGACGCTTGGCGCAATCCTGGGCCTCGTCGCCGGCTATTTCCGCGGCATCGTCGACACGACGATCATGCGGCTGATGGATGTCATGCTCGCGCTGCCAAGCCTGCTCCTCGCCATCGCGGTGGTGGCGATCCTCGGCCCGGGGCTCGTCAACGCGATGTACGCGATCGCGATCGTGCTGCTGCCGCATTACGTTCGGCTCGCGCGCGCCGCCGTGATCGCGGAGGCGCGGCGCGAATACGTGACGTCGTCGCGCATCGCCGGCGCGGGCGCGCTGCGCCTCATGTTCGCGACGATCCTTCCCAATTGCGCGGCGCCGCTGATCGTGCAGGCCACGCTCGGGTTCTCCAACGCGATCCTCGACGCGGCGGCGCTGGGCTTCCTCGGGCTCGGAGCGCAGCCGCCGACGCCGGAATGGGGCTCGATGCTCGCATCCGCGCTCGAGTTCATCCAGCGCGCGCCCTGGGTCGTGACGTTCCCCGGGCTCGCGATCCTGATCACCGTGCTGGCGTTCAACCTGACGGGCGACGGGTTGCGCGACGCGCTCGATCCGAAGCTGCGCCGGTCATGAGCGCGGCGGCCACGATGATGTCCGCTGCTGCCCCGGCGCGGTCGCACGCACCGCTCATCGATATCGCGAACCTGCGCGTCGAGTTCGGCCCGCCCGCGCACCCGATCATCGCAGTCGAGGGCGTCGACCTGACGATCGAGCCGGGAGAGATCGTCGGTCTCGTAGGCGAATCCGGATCGGGCAAGAGCGTCACCGCGCTCGCGCTGATGAACCTGATCGACGATCCGGGCCGCGTGCGCGCGGATCGGATGACGTTCGCCGGCCGCGATCTGATCGCCGCATCCGCATCCGAGCGCCGCTCGCTCGCGGGCCGCGGCATCGGCATGATCTTCCAGGATCCGCTGACGAGCCTCGATCCCTGCTACACCGTTGGCTATCAGCTCGACGAGGCGCTGCGGTTGTCCGGCAATCGCGAGGAGCGCACGAGCGCTGCGGCGCGGCGCGCCCGCGCGCTTGCGTTGCTGCGCGAGGTCGAGATCGCCGATCCGGTCGCGCGCCTTCGCGCCTATCCGCATCAGTTGTCGGGCGGCATGGCGCAGCGCGTGATGATCGCGATTGCGCTCGCCGGCCGGCCGCAGCTGCTGATCGCCGACGAGCCGACGACGGCGCTCGACGTCACCGTGCAGGCACAGGTGCTGGTGCTGCTCACGCGTCTGCGGCAGGAGCACACGATGGCCATCCTGCTGATCACGCACGATCTCGCCGTCGTGGCCGAAACGGCCGATCGCGTCGTCGTGATGTACGCAGGCCAGGTGATGGAGACGGGCGAGGTGCCAGGGATCTTCGAGTCGCCGCGGCATCCTTACACGCAGGCGCTGCTCGACGCGCTGCCCGAGCACAACGTGGACCGGGCGCGCCTGCGCACGATACCCGGCGTCGTGCCGGGCGTCTTCGATCGCCCGGCCGGCTGCCTGCTCGCCCCGCGCTGCTCGTACGCCGCCGCACGATGCTTCGCGACGCGGCCCGCGCTCGCAGGCGACGCGGCGCGCGCGGTCCGTTGTCATTTTCCGCTCGCGAGGGCGAACGCCGGCCCCAGTGATCGCTGAGCCCAAAGTAATGACGGCCGAGCCAATGTCCCCCCGACTTTCACCACTGCTCGAGGCGCGCGATCTCATGCGCCACTATCACCTATCGCGAGGCCTGCTGCGCGGCACCGCGCTCGTGCGTGCGCTGGACGGCGTGTCGTTCTCACTCGCGCCATCGCAAACGCTCGCCGTCGTCGGCGAGTCCGGCTGCGGCAAATCGACGCTCGCGCGGCAGGTGACGATGATCGAGACACCGACGGCCGGCGCGCTGCTGCTCGACGGCGCGGACGTTGCACACGCCAACCGCGCGCTTCGGAAGCGGTTGCGGCCGCAGGTGCAGATGGTGTTCCAGAATCCCTATGCGTCGCTGAATCCGCGGCGCACCGTCGGCGCGCTGCTCGAGGAGCCGCTCGCGATTCACCGCCGCGGCGCCGCTTCCGAGCGGCGCGCGCAGGCGCTCGCGATGATGAAAAAGGTCGGGTTGCGCCGCGAGCACTACGGCCGCTACCCGCACATGTTTTCGGGAGGCCAGCGGCAACGGATCGCGGTCGCGCGCGCGCTGATGCTGGGTCCGCGGCTCGTCGTCGCGGACGAGCCGATCTCCGCGCTCGAC
>Ga0207679_10002142_pt1 | contig 12226 bp, 8 predicted proteins | sample KBSC73metaG_FD_184320 | JGI IMG/M metagenome (GOLD analysis project Ga0207679, IMG submission 184320) | Corn rhizosphere microbial communities from Kellogg Biological Station, Michigan, USA - KBS C7-3 metaG (SPAdes) (version 2) | ecosystem: Host-associated > Plants > Roots > Rhizosphere > Soil ...
GTCGACGGTTGACCCGTTAGGCACGTGGCAGTATCCCCAGAGCGTGTGCTTGCCGTCAGGGGCACGGGTCGGATCGAAGCAGCTGGGTTGTGCCACGAGCACCATCGGATGTTCGGGGTGCTCGCCGCGCGCCACCTGCGCCTCACTCGCTGCCACCTGGTCGTATGATCCGGCGAGGTGAAGCGTGCCGGCGCGAGCACACTCCGGCGATCGCCACGGCACCGGGCCAGCCAACGCCCAGTCCACCTTGAACACGCCGGGCCCGTAGCGAAAGTGCGAGAGCGCGCGACGATAGTGGTCCGGGAGCACATCGACTGCGAGCCGCAGCACTTCGCGTGGTGTCACATCCAGCAGGAACGCGCGCGCGGCAGGAAGCTCGGCGAGCGATCGCACTGGCGCGTTCGTTTCGATCTTGCCACCGAGCTTGATGAGATATGAGGCGAGCGCGTCCGTGACCGCGCGCGATCCGCCGCGAGCGATCGGCCATCCGACGCGATGCCCGGCCGATGCGAGCACGAGTGCGAGTGCTGCCGTTCCCGCGCTCGACATTGGGCGAAGCGCGTGGGCGGCGATGCCGGCGAGCATCGCTCTCGCCGCGCGATCGGAGAACCGCTGAACCAGTCGGGAGATCGGCTGCAGGCCGTAGAACCCGAAGTGGGCGAGCAGAAGGGGATGCGCGGGCCAGTGAAGTGGGGCGAGAGCGTCCACCGCGAGCGCGGGCCAGTGGTGAGTGAATGAACCCATGAGCGCCCGATAGCGTTCGTCGTCGGAGCCGAGCGAGCTGGCGGTGGCATCGATGCCGCGCTGGAGGCGCGCGGGAGGGCCATCGTCGAATGGATGCGCGAGTGCGAGTGGTGGCTCGATCCACTCGAGGCCGTGCTCGCGCAGCGGCATTGTCGTGAACAGCGGCGACGATGCCGCGAGGGGGTGAACCGCGGAACACACGTCGTGCACGAAGCCGGGCAGTGTCAGCGCTTGGGTACGCGTCCCGCCGCCGATTGTCGGTGCGCCCTCGATGACGAGCACCGAAACTCCCGCCCGCGCGAGCACCACCGCGGCGGCCAGTCCGTTTGGCCCGGATCCCACCACCACCGCGTCTGTCACCGGTTCTCGTCTCTCCGCAAGGCGTGAGGCGCGGTCCGTGCATATCACGTGCGAGGTGGCCGCTCTCTTTTCTGCGCGCGCGACCACGATCGCGCGAGGCGTGATCATCGCGGGGCTCACGCTCATTGTGCTCATTCCCGCTATGGCGATGGGATGGGTGCGCACTCCGTGGGCTCGAGGTGAACACCACACCGTCGTGCAGCCGATTGCGTTCGATCATCGCATTCACGTCACCGGTCTTCGGATCGACTGCCGCTACTGCCACGCTGACGCCGAGCGCACCGCGTCGGCTGGATTGCCGTCGACGAAGAAGTGCGTCGCGTGCCATAGCCAGACCTGGATGTCGACCTCGGTCATGGCGCCGATCCGGCGGAGTCTCGAGACCGGCCGTCCGATCGCGTGGGCGCGCGTCACGCAGCTTCCGGACTTCGTGTACTTCGATCACGCGATCCACGTCGGTCGCGGCGTTGGGTGCGAGACGTGTCACGGCCGCGTGGATCGCATGGCGACCGCCGAACAGGTGGTCCCCCTAACGATGAGCTGGTGCCTCGATTGCCACCGCAATCCGGGGCCACGACTTCGCCCGTTGACGGAGATCACGACGATGGGATACACGCACTCGCCATCGGACACGAGCGGTGTGCGACTCGTCGGCCAGGGCGACCGGATACGTCGCCTCACCGACTGCACGGCCTGTCATCGTTAGGCGGAGGCTGGTGGCGTGTCGAGACGAGTGGAACAACCAGAAGTGAACCTCGAGTTCCCGCCCGGCGCGGCCGATCCGCCCGAGTGGGTCTCGCGGCGCGACTTCCTGACGCTCCTCGGCGCGGGAGCGGCGATGGCTGCCGGCGCCTGCATGCGTCGTCCGGACAAACCGATTCTGCCGTATGTCGAGGCGCCGGCGGACGTCGTACCGGGCATGCCGCTGTACTACGCGACCGCGATGCCGCTCGACGGTTACGCGACCGGCGTGCTCGTGCGGAGCAACACCGGCCGGCCGACGAAGATCGAGGGGAATCCCGATCATCCCGCGAGCCTCGGCGCGTCCGGCGCTCTCGAGCAGGCGTCGCTGCTCGAGCTGTATGATCCGCATCGGGCGGAGGCGATGCGTGTGGGGCGTCGCCGCGCGACATGGGACGCGTTCGCGGCGGCGTTCGCGCCAGCGGCGTTATCACGCCGGGTGGGCGCACGTGGCGCGGGGCTCCGCGTACTCATGCCGCCGACGACATCGCCGCTCACCGCGTCGCTGCTCGGTCGACTCGGCGAGGCGTACCCCGACGCGCGCACGCACTTCTTCGCGCCGCTCGCCAGCCCGGCCCGTATCGCGGCCGCGCGCACGTCGTTAGGTGCCGCGCTCGTCCCGCAGTACGACTTCCGGGCTGCCGACGTGGTCGTCGCGCTCGACGCCGACATTCTGGCTACAGGACCGTTTCACCTTCGCTATGCGCGCGAATGGGCCGATCGCCGACGCGCCTCCCCGTCCGCGCAGCTCCATGTCGCCGAGCCGACGCCATCGCCAACGGGAACGCTCGCGGCGCGACGGCTTGGCGCAACGTGGTCCGCCGTCGCCGCCATTGCGACGGCGCTGGTGGACGCGGTGCACCGCGATGCCCGCAGCACGGGACGCGTTTCCGGCACGACCGACGCATCCGGCGGAGCACTCACTCCGGATGCGCGCGCGTGGGTTGCCGCCGTCGCCGCCGACCTGGCAGCGCACGCCGGTCACTCGATTGTCGTCTGCGGCGAGCGTCAGCCGTCCGACGTTCATGTGCTGACCAACGCGCTGAACGACGCGTTAGGTAACGTCGGCACGACCGTCTGGTATACGCCGCCCGCCGTGCTCAACGACGGCGGTCCGGATCACGATCTCAGCGCGCTCGCCACGGAGCTCCGCACCGGTGGGGTGGATACGCTCGTGATCCTCGATGGCAATCCATGTTATGGCGCACCTTCGGACATCGAGCTGTCACGCGTAGTCGGTGCGGTGCACAACACCGTCTACCTCGGCGCCTACGACGACGAGACGGCTCGGGTCTCCACCTGGCACCTTCCAGCGGCACACTATCTCGAGTCGTGGGGTGACGCCCGTGCGTACGACGGGACGACGTCGGTGATCCAGCCGCTCATTGCCCCGTTGCACGGCGGTCGCACCGCGGACGAAGTGCTGGCCGTGCTGGCTGGCCAGCCTAACAACTCGACCCACGATCTCCTTCGCGATGCGTGGAATAGTGCGCGAGGTCAGGGGGCGCCGACCACGGAGAGTGACTGGAGCGAGGCGCTTCGGCGAGGCGTCGTCGCCGGTTCGGCGTTTGCCCGAGCCACTCCTGCGGTGCGCGGGGACGCCGTTGCGCAAGCAAGAGCCACAGTCGCGGCGCGCGGCGTCGCGCGCGAGCAGATCGAGATCGGGTTCGTGCCGAGTCACGCGGTTCACGACGGGCGGTTCGCCGACAACGGCTGGCTTCAGGAGCTGCCCGATCCGGTCACGAAGCTCACGTGGGGTAACGCCGCGCTCATGGCGCCGGCAATGGCCTCACGACTCGGCGTCGCGACGAACGACGTCGTCAAGCTCCAAGTCGGCGACCGCGCGCTCGACACGCCGGTCCTCGTCGTGCCGGGGCATGCGGACGGTGCGGTCGCGCTCGCGATGGGATACGGCCGACAGGGAGGGGAAGCCGTTGCTCGAGGCGTGGGCGTCAACGCCAACGCGCTCCGCACGTCGCAGGCCCCTCACGTGGCGCCGAGTGCCGCGGTGTCTCGGACTGGTCGCAGCCACGAGCTCGCGCTCGCGCAGACGCACTGGGCGATCGAGGGGCGCGGGAGCAGCATCGTCGGCGAAGATGGCGAAGCGCAGCGGTCGACAGCGAGCTCGGTGCAGCCGCGCAAACGTCGTCCGCTCACGCTCTACGAGCCGAAGCCCCCGTCGCGCGACGGATTCGGCGCCGACCAGTGGGCGATGGTGATCGACCTCGACGTGTGCACCGGATGCAGTGCGTGCGTCGTCGCCTGCCAGGCTGAGAACAACATCCCGGTTGTGGGGAAGGACGGCGTCATAAGAGCCGTGAGATGCACTGGCTTCGCATCGATCGCTACATCGACGGACCACCTGACGATCCGCGGTTCGAGACGCAGCCGATGCTCTGCCAGCACTGCGAGAAAGCGCCGTGCGAGTATGTGTGCCCGGTCAACGCGACCGTTCACAGCGAGGATGGGCTCAACGAGATGGTGTACAACCGATGCGTCGGAACTCGCTTCTGCTCCAACAATTGCCCGTACAAGGTGCGCCGCTTCAACTGGTTCGACTACAACGGGGAGATCGCCGAGACCGAGCGCATGGCGAAGAATCCGGAGGTCACGATCCGCGCGCGGGGTGTCATGGAGAAGTGCACGTTCTGCGTGCAGCGCATTCGCGATGCGCAGATGGCGTCGCGTCTCGCGGGGGATCCGGCGACTGGGCCGGTGGTGACTGCTTGTCAGCAGAGCTGTCCCACCCAGGCGATCGTCTTCGGCTCGCTCACGGACCCGGAGAGCGAGGTCTCGCGCCAGTTCGGTGATCCGCGCTCGTTCAGCGCGCTCGATGAGCTGGGAACGGTGCCGCGAGTCCGGTATCTCGCGCGGCGACGCGAAGCCGACAGCTCCGACAGCTCCGGAGGGCGAGCCCGGTGACGACGATTTCCGCTCCGCGCTCCGACCCAGGTTCCAACGGAAGCCGCGCACACGCGCAGCTCGAGCGATATCCGATCATGCGTGAGCTGCCGGACGACGGCACGCTCACCACACAGCTGCTCGCTCCGCTGTGGACATCGCATCCCGCTTGGAAGTGGCTCTTCATGGCGTCGGGTGCGCTCTCGCTGTGGTTCCTGTTCGCGATGGGCGTGACCTTCGCTCGTGGCATCGGCGCGTGGGGCAACAACATCCCGGTGGCCTGGGCCTACGCCATCACCGACTTCGTCTGGTGGATCGGGATTGGCCACGCGGGCACGTTCATCTCGGCGTTCCTGCTGCTGCTGCATCAGCGGTGGCGCGCGTCGATCAACCGTCTTGCCGAGGCGATGACGCTGTTCGCGTTGGTCAACGCGTCGCTCTTTCCCATTCTACACCTCGGGCGACCGTGGTTCTTCTACTGGCTCGTCCCGTATCCGGCGACGATGGGCGTGTGGCCCAACTTCAAGAGCTCGCTGCCGTGGGATGTGGCGGCCATCTCGACCTACTTCACCGTGTCGTTGCTGTTCTGGTATCTCGGGCTCGTGCCCGACCTGGCGGCCGCTCGCGACCGCGCGCCGGGACGCACCAGACGTCGCGTGTATGGCGTATTCGCGTTAGGCTGGCACGGAAGCGGAACGGAGTGGCGACACTACCGCGTCGCCTACACGCTGCTCGCCGGCCTCGCGACGCCGCTCGTCGTATCGGTGCACAGCATTGTCAGCCTCGACTTCGCGATCGCTCAGCTTCCCGGTTGGCACTCGACGATCTTCCCGCCGTACTTTGTCGTCGGCGCGATCTACTCGGGGTTCGCGATGGTGCTCATGCTGGTGCTGCCGGTGCGCCACGTGTTCCGTCTCCACAACGTCATCACGCGCCGCCATCTCGATCATATCGCGTTGCTACTGCTCGTCACCGGCTCGTTGCTCGCCTACAGCTACCTGTGCGAGGCGTTCGGCGCGTGGTATAGCGGCGATCTGTTCGAGCGCTACACCATGTTGACGGCGCGGACGCGCGGACCGTACGCGGTGTTCTTCTGGATCATGACTGCGGTAAACGTGCTCACGCCGCAGCTATTCTGGTGGACCCGACTGCGAACCAACGTCGTCGTGCTGTTCGTCGTCGGCGTGATGATCTGGATCGGGATGTGGCTTGAGCGATTCGTGATCATCGTCGCGTCGCTCAACCGCGACTTCCTCCCGTCGAGTTGGCACCTCTACGCGCCGACGTGGGTGGACTGGAGTCTCCTTGCCGGGAGCATCGGTCTGTTCTCGTTTCTGTTCCTCGCGTTCCTGCGATGGGTACCGTTCGTACCGGTAAGCGAAGTGAAACGCGAGCAGCGCGAGATCGCGTTTGAAAGCGCGTACGTGGACCGAGACGGAGCGATGCCGGAGGTGACGCGATGACGCACCCGCGACTCGCCGCCGAGTTCACGACGGCGGACGCGCTGCAGGCGGCGGTGGATGCACTCGCGCGCGAACACTACCGCGAGCTCGAGACCTACGCGCCGTTCGACATGCCGGAGCTCGACGCGAAGCTCGGCCGCCGGCGTTCTCGGCTCGGATGGGTAGTCGTCGCCGGGGGCTTGGCGGGATTGATCATCGCGTATGGCATCCAGTGGTGGGCGAACGTGCACTCATATCCGCTCTACGTTGGCGGCCGACCGGCGCACGCGGTGCCGGCGTTCGTGCCGGCAACGTTCGAGGGGATGATTCTCGCCGCATCGCTCACCGCGTTCTTCGGCGTGCTGATCGTGCTGCGTCTCCCCAAGCTGTGGATCCCCGAGGACGAGATCGACGGCTTCAGTCGTGCGTCCGTCGATCGCTTCTGGGTGACGGCGAACCATTTCGCGAGCGATCTCGATCGCGATCGCGCCGCGGAGCTGATGCGCAGCGCTGGAGCGCGACGCGTGATCGTGGCGGAGGACTGATGCGGCCCCGCACGCTCGCAGGCGCTGCGGCGGTCGTTGCGTCCGTTGTGTCGATCGGCGCCTGTGCCGACCGGCCCTCGAAGCATTGGGATTGGGAGCGCATGCGCGCGCAACCGCGTTATGAACCCTATGGGGCGAGCGCGTACTTCGCGGACGGCATGGCAATGCGAGCTCCGCCGAGTGGCACCGTGCCCAGGCAAGTGCAGATGGCGACGAATGACTCGCTGGCAGTCACGGCACCGTCTGCGGCGATGCTCGCGCGTGGAGCGACCCGGTTCCACATCTTCTGCGCCGTGTGTCACGGCGAGCGCGCCGACGGCGTGAGCATCGTCGCCCACAACATGGACGCCCCGAAGCCGCCATCGCTTCTCACGCCGCGCGCTCGCGGGTTCCCGCCTGGCCAGGTGGTGGCGATCATCACGCTTGGGCTCGGACGCATGCCGTCCTACGCCGCGGAGCTGTCGACGAGGGATCGTTGGGCCGTCGTCGCCTATCTCCGCGACTTGCAGCGTCGCGAGTCGAGCGCTCCGGCGGACTCGATGTCTCCGACACCGCAATGAGTGACGGTCGCACGCCCCTGCGAACCGGGCACGCCCGGCTCGGGTCGGTCGCGCGGTACGGGATGATCGTCGGCGTCGTCGGACTCGTGCTCGTCGCGATCGGAGTGGCAACCGAGCCGCGCCGCGCGTTGGCCGCGTACATCTTTGGCTACGCGACGGTGTTCACCATCGTGATCGGCGCGCTCATTCAGGTCATGCTGAGTCACGTGACTGGCGCGCGTTGGTTCACCGTGATGCGGCGCCTAACGCTGGATGTCACCGGTGCGATCCCGGCACTTGCGCTGCTCGCCATCCCGTTTCTCGTCGGCGTGCGCGTGCTGTACCCGTGGGCGGATCCCGCCGCGCTTCCGCCCGACGCGCGCGCGCTCATTGCCCGGAAGGACGCGTGGCTCAATGTGCCGTTTTTCGTTGCGCGATCGGTTGTGTATCTCGCGGCGTGGATCGCGGTGGCATGGTCGCTCCGACGGGCGGCCCACGCTCAGGACCACGCCCTCGGCGACGCCGCCGTCCGCGCCACGCGCCGCCTGCGACGGGTGAGCTCCACCGGGCTCGTCGTCGTAGCGCTGACACTCACGTTCGCGGCGTTCGACTGGCTCATGTCCCTCGAGCCCACATGGTACTCGACGATATACGGCGTGTATGTATTCGCCGGCGGCTATCTCGCCGCGCTCGCGTTGGTGGCGGTGGTGGGATACGTCGGGTCGCGCGGCGTCGCGGCAGAGGGCGGCGCGGTCACCAGCGAGCACTTCGGCGCGTTAGGTCAGCTGCTGCTCACCTTCGTCATCTTCTGGGCCTACATCGCCTTTGCGCAGTATCTGATCATCTGGATCGGCGATGTCCCCCACGATGTGTCGTGGTACGTCGTGCGCTCGCGGGGCAGTTGGGGGGTGCTCGCGCTCATCGTCGGGATTGGTCAGTTCGCGATCCCGTTCGTGGTCTTGCTCTCGCGCACTCTCAAGCGACGCCCTGGGTTTCTCGCGGCGCTTGGCGGTTGGTTGCTGGCGATGCATCTGCTCGAGGTCTACTGGCTGGTGCTTCCGGCAATTGACCCATCGGGAGTGAGTGTGAGCTGGGTCGATGTCGCGGCGCTGCTCATGGTTGGCGGATTCGCACTGGCGGTCGCGTGCTGGCGCGCGCGCCGAGAACCGGCGCTGCCGCTGGGTGACCCATATCTCGCCCGCGCGTTGCACTACGTCGAGCCGTGACCGTTTCAGTGTCATCCCGAGTCGGCAGGCTCAGTTGTCATCCCGAGCCGGCAGGCTCAGTTGTCATCCCGAGCCGGCAGGCGAGGGATCCTCATCGTCCCGAGCGAGGGCACTCTATCGGGAACCTGAGGATCCCTCGCTGCGCTGCGCTACGCTCGGGATGACAACCAAGCTGCACTCGGCATGAATCAGCCGGATCGTTGCCGGACTAGCCTGACCAGGTAATGCGACGAGCCGGATCTGTTAACGAGCGAGCTCGTAGGCGGTGATGAAATACCCACCGTCGGCGATTACCTTCTGCCCCTTCACCCGATAGAACTGTTCCAGCTTCGGCAGCGTGACCGCGGGATTTTCGAGCCAGGGCAGCGCCACGTACACCGCGTGCGCCGGCGCCGTCGCCGCGTCGATCCGGCCAACGGCGCGTGTGTCGGGAACGAACGAGTTGCGCCAGTCGTACGTGTACTCGTTGGTTCGCTCGTCGAGGCGCAGGCCCCAGAGCGCGTAGTTGACGACCCATGGGTGATCGATGCCAAAGATCAGCGTCGGCCGCTGCCCGCCGCGAAAGACCACCTTGTTGAGTTTCGTGTACAGCCGGCTCACCGCCTGGTGCTGGGCGTTGAAGATCATCCCGTCCGCCTGGCCCTGAAGACCTCGCTGAACGAACATGACCTTCCGGTCGCCGATCGCGAACGTGCCCCAGATGGCATTGCCCACTGGATCGAGCGAGGCCCAGATCTGCACGAAGCTCGCGGCGAAGAACGCCGCGAGCACCGCGGTCCTTACGCGCGTCGAACCGGCGAGATCAGCGAGCGCGTAGTAGAACAACACCAACATCAGCGGGATGAGCGGCGCATAGTACCTCGCGTGATTGTCCTTGATGTACAGGCACGCGAATGCAACGTTGAGCGCGAACAACCAGGCGACTATCCGGACGAAGCTCGCCGTGCGGTCATCGGTCAGCCTTGGCGCGATGCGCGGCCACATCTGCCGCTTCGCGAGCAGCGCGACGAAGGCGAGCGTCGGGATCCAGTTCCAGTTGTGAAGCAGCGCGCTGACCAAGCCGGTCTCGAACTGGACGGAGCTCAGTCCGAACGCCGGCGTGAGCACCGGATTGGCCTCGTCGTTCCAACCACTCGTGCGCTGCACCCAGGCGAGCGGTGAGGTGAATCGCAAATAGGCGACGTAGGCCACGAGCGGCACTAACGGCACGAGCACTCGCCGCACGAGCAGCGACGTATCGGGCTTGTGCCACGGTGGGCCGAGCCGCTGTACGACGCAGAGTGCGACGACGAGGCCCCACAGCTCGCCGAACATCAGCGCACCGGACTCTTTCGAAAAACACATCCAAAGGCCAGCGAAGGCCACGAGCACCGGCCGATCCACCACGAAGGCGAGCAGTGCCAGGATCAGTCCGACGGTGATTGGCAGATCGGTATTCGGCCCGAGTCCGTGTGCGAAGATGAGCGGGTTGAACGCAAAGCACAGCGTGAGCAGTACAGCGTGCGCGCGCGAAAGCGCGGGAAACAGCCGCACGACCAGCAGCCAGAAGCACCAGACGGCGGCCGCCGCGAGTAGCAGATCCTGGAGGTTCGCTGCGACGTACTTGAGCGCGGGTGTCGTGGGCAACCCCGCGTGTGACCAGCCTGCCGTGAGGATCTGTCCCACGGCCAGGTACATCGCATACGCATGCGATGGGTGGGCTCCCAAGCGATAGGTCGTGTCGAAGCCGTGCGCGGAGAAGTCGAGCGTGGAGACCGCGCGCGCCAGCTCCGCATAGTAGATCCCGGTCGACCAGCGCGGCACGGCGTCGAGATACGGGAGCTTCGCGACCACGTGCGCCGCGGTGATCAGCAACGGAGGCAGAAGATACGACTGCCGAGGTACGAGCCCGTCGTTCTCCTCGCGCACGTCGCGGCGCACGAAGGCGCGCCACCCCGTTGCTCCGAGCGCGACGTGCCCCAGCGCCAGGCCGAGCCACCATCCGCCCGGGATCGCGACCCCGCGAGCGAGAACAGCCCCGACGGCGAGATCGAAGAAGACCGCCGCGAGCGCCAGGCACACCGCGAGATCACGCACATCGGTGCGGGATTGAGACACAGCACGCCGGCGGCCGCAAAGACCAGGCCGCACCTACACGGTTGATTCCGCTCCCGTGCGTGGCGAACATCCTCGCACAATGATTACGCCTCCCACTTCCAGCGGCTCGGCTCTCGAGACCGCGCGCTCTCCGCGTGCGCAGCGCGCAACCCGTTTCGTCCGCTCACGCATAGGCAGGGCGGCGATCGCCGGGGGGCCCGCCGCGCTCGTCCTGGTCTTCATGCTGATCCTGCGCGCTGCCAGCGACCGCGCGCGAACGGCGACCACGCTGGACGCTCATGCACAACAGGTCCGGGCGGAAACGGCGACCTTCCTGGCGTATCTCTCGGATGCCGAGGCGGGCCAACGCGGATTCCTCCTGACTCGTCGACCGGTCTACCTCGCGCCGTTCGTCACCGGGCGACCCTTTCTCGATTCGTCGCTCGCGCGCATCCGGCAGCTCACGCGCGAGAACCCCACGCAGCAGGCGCGTCTCGACACGCTGACAACGCTGGCTCACGCCAGCCTCGCGTTCATGGACTCGACCGTCGAGGTCCGCCGGAACCTCGGGCTCGATTCCGCCATCGCACGCATCGAGACCGGCCGCGGTCGCGAGTTGATGGACGACATCCGCCGCATCGAGCAGTCGATTTCCGACGAAGAAGCGAAAGTCCTCGCCACACGGTTGGTCGCCGCCGACGCGGAACGCCGGCGCAACCTGGTGTGGTTGCTTGTCGGTACCGTGGCGGCGATCGCTGCGGCGCTATTCGCCAACCTCATTCTGGCAGACGCCTCGGCCGACGAAGCCGACACCCGGGCTGCGGCCGCCGCGCGCATGCAAAAGCTCGAGCGCACTCACGGCATGTTGAATAGTGCGCTCGCTGCCGGACAGACAGGCACGTGGGACTGGGACCTGCGCGAGAACCGTATGACCTGGTCCGACGTTCACGAGATGATGTTCGGCTACAAGCCCGGCACCTTTTCCGGCGACCCCGATGAGTTCTTCGCCAAGGTGCATCCCGACGACCGTGCGGCGTTGATGTCCGCCATCGACCGTGCGCGTGACGAGCGCGTGGAGTACGTGCACGAGTTCCGCGTCGAGCCGACGCCTGGCGCGATCCGTTGGATCGTTGGGCGTGGGAGCTTTTTCTACGACGACGATGGTCGACCGTACCGCGTGGCGGGAACCGTTGCCGACGTCACGAGCAGCAAGGGCAGTCCACCGGAAGCCAGTCGACCGTCTGGTCCGGGCGTTTGAGAAGGAGGGCGGCTACGGGCGATACGCTATGCAATCGATCTCCACTCGCAATCCCTTGCTCGGGAGCTCCGAGACTTCGACCGTGGTGCGAGCCGGCCGGTTGTCACCAAACATTTGCGCGTACACCCGGTTCATCTCGGGGAATTCCCCCATGTCGACGAGAAAGACGCCGCACCGGAGCACGTACTGCAGATCGGAGCCGGCGGCGCGGAGGATTGCCTGCACGTTGCGCAGGCACTGTGCGGTTTGGCTCGCCGCGTCCGAGCCGACGAGCTCACCGGTCGCCGGATCCGTCGCGCCCTGGCCGGAGACGAAGATGAGTCGCTCGAACTGTACGCCCGGCGAGTAGGGACCGACGGGTGCGGGGAGCCCCGATGCGGTGACGGATTGATGG
>Ga0207679_10002144_pt1 | contig 12220 bp, 9 predicted proteins | sample KBSC73metaG_FD_184320 | JGI IMG/M metagenome (GOLD analysis project Ga0207679, IMG submission 184320) | Corn rhizosphere microbial communities from Kellogg Biological Station, Michigan, USA - KBS C7-3 metaG (SPAdes) (version 2) | ecosystem: Host-associated > Plants > Roots > Rhizosphere > Soil ...
TTGGCGATCAGACTATTTGCGACTGCCTTCTCGACCAGCTTTTTGCCGTCGATACCCCGGCCGTCGTCCTGAATATCGATGAGGATCTGATTTCCCGATTGGCGCGCCGATACCGCAAGAACGCCAATCTCCCGCTTCCCGGCCTTCAGGCGGTCCGCCGGCTTCTCGATCCCGTGATCGACCGCGTTGCGGATGATATGCGTGAGCGGATCGCGGATCATCTCGATCATCTCACGATCGAGCTCGACATCGCCGCCTTCGATGTCGACCAGCACCTGCTTGCCAAGCTCGGCAGACAGGTCCCGCACCATTCGCGGTAGGCCGACGAAAAGATTCTCTATCCGCTGCATGCGAGTCCGCGTGATCGCGTCGCGCATCTCGGCGATGATCGAGGACAGGCGCTCGAATGCACCGTCCACGGGCACGTCATTCTCGGACTCACGAAGACGCCGTGCCAGCTCGTTGCGCGCCAGCACCATGTCGGAGACGGTGCTCATGACGCGATCCAGCAGCTCGACGGAAAGCCGGATGGTGCGCGGAGCGGCGGAGGGCCTGGTAGCAGCATCCGCCGCGGCAATGGCGACGTGGGGGGCTGCCCCTTCGGCTCCCGGCTCCAGAGCGGCGATCAACATGCTGTCGTCGCCGATCGGCAATTCCTCGCCGGCCTCTATGGACGAAACCATCTCGCCGATCCGGTCGATGATCGCGAGCACAGCGCTGACGAGCGCAGCATCCGGGTTGCGGCGTCCGGCGCGAACATCGGCAAGTGCATCCTCCGCGGCATGACTCAGCGCTTCGAGCCGCGGAAAATCGAAGAAACCGCAATTGCCCTTCACCGTATGGACAAAGCGGAAGATGCTATCGAGCCGAGCGCGGTCGTCAGGCTGGACTTCCCAGGCGACGATCTCGCCTCCCAGGGCTTCTAGCATTTCGCGGCATTCGGCTACGAAATCGGCAATCAGGTCGTCCACGGCGCGTGATATCCCCCGGCGTTCGGGGTCCGCTTATGCCGGGCAGGAGTTAACGCGTCGTTATCCCTGAATGGGAAGGCGAGCGCCGATGGTAAGGGCCTCGCTCGACGGTGCCGACAATTGCAGTGCCCCGCCTGCTTCGGCGACCAGGTTGTGAGCCAGCCACGCACCTGCTGCCCGAGGTTCGACGCCGGCGCCATTGGCGCCGTTGGAGAGCGTCTCGCGCAGGCTCGGATCCAGGAGTATCCGTGGTCCTTCTGCCCGGACCGCAAGCTCGACCTCTCCGTTGCGGCGCTCGGCGCCAACGTCCAGGCGCCCTCCGCGAACGAGCGCATCGCCCGCCAGCATTGCGAGATTGAGCAAAAGCTTCACCGCCCCCTTGGGAAGCTTTTCGTCGCTGACCATCCAGCCCAGTTCGATCCGCCGTTCCGCGCCGAACAGACCTTCGAGTGCGACTTCCGCCTCGTGGGTGTCGATTTCCTCGCCGAAGCCACCGGCGGCACCGAACGCCAGCCGGAAGAACTTGAGCTTGTTGGCCGAGGCCCGGGCGCTGTCGGCGAGCAGCTCCAGGCACTTCTCGCGCATGTCCGGATCGTCTTCGTCGGCAAGCAGCTCGATTCCATTGTTGAGCGCGCCGATCGGCGACATGAGGTCGTGGCAGAGCCGGGAGCAAAGCAGGCTGGCAAGATCGACTGGGTTCATCGCAACCTATTGATGGGGCAGAGTTAAACCTCGCGCAAGCGCAGCCTGCATTGAACGAAAGAACGGCAATTCCCATATCCTAGTCAGAATGGGGGGAATTCAGACGATCGACGTGCGCCTGGAGCCCGCCCATGCCGGCTGGCGCCTTGACCGTGCACTTGCTGCCGCGGTCCCGACGCTCTCTCGCGAACGCCTGAAGGCCTTGATCCGAAGCGGCGCTGTGGAGACGGGCGGCCAACCAGTGCGTGACCCTTCCGCCAAGGTTCGCGGCGAGGAGGCGTTGCGCGTCGCGGTTCCCGAGCCTGAACCTGCCCACAATGAAGCGCAGGACATACCGCTCACGATCGTCTTCGAGGACGAACATCTGCTGGTTGTCGATAAGCCCGCCGGCCTCGTCGTGCATCCCGCGGCAGGCAATTTCGAGGGAACGCTGGTGAATGCGCTGCTCCATCATTGCGGCCCCTCCCTCTCGGGGATCGGGGGCGTGGCCCGGCCAGGGATCGTCCACCGCATCGACAAGGACACGTCGGGCCTGCTCGTCGTCGCCAAGACGGACGTTGCGCATGAAGGCTTGTCGAAACAATTCGCGGCGCATTCGATCGACCGCCGCTACCTCGCCATCGTGAACGGTTTGCCAAAGCAGGCCGAAGGCGTTGTCGATGCGCCGCTCGCGCGCTCGGCGACCAATCGCAAGAAGATTGCGATCGTCGAGAACGGTCGCGGCAAGCGCGCTGTTACGCATTGGAAACGGCTGACCCTTCTGCGCGAAGCAGCGCTCGTCGAATGCCGGCTGGAGACAGGAAGGACCCACCAGGTCCGCGTGCACATGGCCTCGATCGGCCATGCCCTGCTTGGCGACCCGGTCTACGGTCGTTCAGGAAAGACACACAGCAAACTATTGAAGGACCTGCAATTTCAGCGCCAGGCGCTGCATGCGGCAGAGCTTGGCTTCACCCATCCGGTTACGAAGCGCAGGTTGTCGTTCTCAAGTCCCATGCCGCCGGACATGCAGGAACTGTTCGACGCACTTGGTGTATAAGGTTTAACTCGCTAGGGCCGGGCTCCAGTCTTTAGAGCTCCGCCCTTCAAAAGGGAGAAGACGAACAACGATGGCTACGCAAAAAGGGATCGTCTCGCTCCCCTCGTCCGGTGGGGAGGCCGGACTCAACCGCTATCTCGCCGAGATCAAGAAATTCCCGATCCTCTCTCCGGAGGAGGAGTATATGCTCGCCAAGCGCTGGCGCGAGCATGGGGATACCGAGGCCGCTGCCAAGCTGGTCAATTCGCACCTCCGCCTCGTGTCCAAGATCGCCATGGGTTATCGCGGTTACGGCCTGCCGGTCAGTGAGCTTATCAGCGAAGGCAATATCGGCCTCATGCAGGGCGTGAAGAAGTTCGAGCCCGACCGCGGATTCCGTCTCGCAACCTACGCGATGTGGTGGATCAGAGCCTCGATCCAGGAGTTCATCCTGCGCTCGTGGAGCCTCGTGAAGATGGGCACCACCGCCGCACAGAAGAAATTGTTCTTCAACCTGCGCCGGATGAAGAACCAGATCGACGCCTTCGAAGACGGAGACCTCAAGCCCCAGGACGTGACCAAGATCGCGACCGATCTCGGCGTCAGCGAGGAAGAGGTCGTGTCCATGAACCGCCGCATGGCCATGGGCGGCGACACCAGCCTCAATGCACCGCTCAAAGGTGACGAAGGCGCTGAGAACCAGTGGCAGGACTTCCTGGTGGACACCGGGCCGCTTCAGGATGAAGCCATCGCCGAGGATGAGGAAAGCCGGGTCCGGCACGACCTGCTGATGAGTGCGCTCGAGAGTCTGAACGATCGCGAGAAGCACATTCTGGTCGAGCGTCGCCTTTCCGACGAGCCGAAGACGCTCGAGGAACTGAGCCAGGTCTATGGCGTCAGTCGTGAGCGCATTCGGCAGATCGAGGTCCGCGCATTCGAGAAGTTGCAGGCTGCCCTGCTTCGGCTTGCCGGTGAGCGGCGCCTGCTTCCGGCGGCCTAGCCTTTCTCTTCCGCCACCTTCGGGGCGGCCTGAGTCAGTTTTTGTCCTTCACGCTGCTCCTCAGGCCGGTCCTGAACCGTTTCGTCGATCGCAACATTGTCGGCGGCCCAAGCACCACGATCGCCGAGCGGCTCCGGCGAGCCTGTCGTGCTGTCCTTGGCCGTCTGATGCTCGATCTCGCTGTTGAGTTCCGCGCCGAAGATGAAGGCGTAGGCTGAAAAATACATCCAGGTCAGCAGCGCCACGACCGCGCCGAGCGAGCCGTAGCTCGCGTGATAGTCGGTGAAGCGGCCGACGTAGATTCCGAAGGCCCAGGTCAAGAGCAGCCACATGAGCGAGGCGAACAGGCTGCCGGGCGTAATCCACTTCCATTTGGCGTCCTCGCGCGAAGGGCCGAAACGGTAGAGCGATGCAGCCACTCCGGCCGCGACCCCGACAAGCACCAGATATCCGAGAATCTTGCCCGCAATGACGGTAGCCGCCGGCATTTGCGGAAGTAGATGCTGTAGATAGGCCAGTGCCGCCGTGGCGGCGATCGCGCCGAGGGCGACGATCAGTGCCGTCAGCGTCATGACGACCGCGAGCAAATAGAAGCGCAGAAGAGAACGGGTTTCCTTCTCCTCATAGGCAATGTTGAGCGCGGTAATCACTGACGCCGCGCCGTTCGTGCCGCCGTAGGTCGCGACAAGGAAAGCGAGAAGGATTCCAAGACCCTTGGTCTTCTCCGACGCCTTCACCGCATTCATGAGCTGGTCGCCGATGATGAAGGCAACGTCCGTCGGCAGAACCCCGGTAAGCGATCGGATATGATCGATCACGGTTACGGGATCGGCCACGAACCCGTAGACCAGGACGATCAGACCCAGCAGCGAGAGCAAGGCGAAAAAACTGTAGAAGGCGACCCCGGCGGCCACGAGCCCGACATTGTCGTCCCACGTCCTTTTGTAGGTTCGCGAGGCAATGTCCTTCCATGCCGCTCGCGGCATTTCCCACGGCGATGCTGCCTGATGTCCCTTCGGATCTACCATGCCCCTCATAACCTAAGCCGATCGAAAGCCGTTCCGCGACAAACCGCCACGCAAGCGTAACGACTCCTCTTGCAAAGCGCCGAAAACAGGCGGACGGTGGAGGTTTCAGGCGGCGCCCGAGCGCCTTTGCAAAGAGCGACTCGCGCGCCCGTAACGGCACGAAGGGAGAGTCGCATGGCCGGACAACCATCCAAAGGCACCCGAGTAATTGCGCTGGTGGGACCCGCCGGCGCAGGAAAGACCAGTCTTGCCGAAGCCATGCTGTTTGCAGCCGGCGCCACCGATCGATTGGGATCGACGGCCAACGGCTCCAGCATCGGCGATTCAAGTCCCGAATCCCGCCAGCGCGGCGGTTCGACGGAGCTCAATCTCTACAATTTCCAATATCTCGGCGACGACTTCGCCCTCATCGACATACCGGGATCGATCGGCTTTTCAGCGGACGGGGCGAAGGCGCTCGCAATCGCGGATGTCGCGATCGTGGTCGTCGATCCGGACCCGGCCCGCGCGCCGCTTGCGGCACCGGCGCTCCGGGCACTCGACGAGCTCGGAATCCCGCATCTCATTTTCGTCAACCGCATCGATCAGGCGCACGGCCGGATCCGCGACTTGCTGACCGCACTGCAGCCGATCAGCGTGTCGCCTCTGATTGCGCGCCAAATTCCCATCTGGGACGGCGAAAAGATCACCGGCTTCGTCGACCTCGCGCTCGAATATGCGTTCAAATATCGCGCCGGCCAGGCGTCCGAGCGCATCGATATCCCGAGCGATCTTCAGGGCCGGGAGGCCGAAGCGCGCACCCACATGCTCGAACAGCTCGCCGACCATGACGATGAGCTGCTCGAACAGCTGCTGATGGATCAGGCGCCTACTCGCGAGAAGGTTCTTCAGGACCTAGCGCGCGAGACGGGCGACAATCTTGGCGTGTCGCTGCTGTTCGGTTCCGCCATCAGCTCCTGGGGCGTGCGCCGACTCCTCAAGGCGATTCGTCACGAGGCCCCGGCGCCGCAGCATGCGTCGGACAGGCTGGGGGTAAACGACCCTTCGCTTTACGTGTTCAAGATCATCCACGGCTCGATCGGCCGGCTCGCTTTGTCCCGCGTCCTTGGCGGGCACATCAACGAAGGCTCGGACCTCAAAGCCGAGGGCAGCGATCATGCGCGGCTGGGCGCCTTGTTCCGGGTGCAGGGCGAGAAGACCACCAAGGTCAGCGAAGCGCGCGACGGAGACATTGTCGCCGTGGCGAAAATCGACACGGTGAAGTCCGGCTCCTGGCTTGGCGCGGGGAAGCTGCCGCCGGCAGTCGACGCCGAATATCCCGCACGCAATTGCGCCATCGCGATCGAACCCGCCGATCGCAAGGACGATGTGAAGCTGTCCGGCGCGCTCCAGAGGCTGGGAGAGGAAGACTCCGCGCTCGTCATCGAACATGACGATGCCAATCACGAGATTCGGCTGAAGGGCGTCAACGACGAGCATCTGAACGCGGTGCTGGGGCGGCTCAAGCGCCGTTACGGGGTCGAGGTGAAAAGCCACCAGCCGACGGTCGGCTACCGGGAGTCGATCCGCAAACCCGTCACCCAGAAGGGCCGCCACAAGAAACAGTCCGGTGGACACGGCCAGTTTGGCGACGTGATCATCGAAGTGAAGCCGCTTCCGCGAGGCTCAGGCTTCGTATTCGAGGAGAAGATTCACGGCGGCTCGGTGCCGAAGCAATGGATACCCGCCGTTGAGGAAGGCGTTACCGAAGCGATGCGCAAAGGTCCGCTCGGGTTCCAGGTGGTCGATTGCGCCGTGACCCTCATCGATGGCAGTTACCACAGCGTCGACAGCTCGGAGCTAGCCTTCCGCCTCGCCGGGCGGATCGCGATGCAGGAGGCGCTCACTGCGGCCCAGCCGCACCTGCTCGAGCCTATGCACAAGCTCACGGTCGTCTGTCCCTCGAATGCGACCAGCCGCATCACCTCGGCAGTTGCAGGCCGTCGCGGCCAGATGCTCGGCATGGCGCCGCGTGACGGATGGACCGGATGGGACCGGATCGACGCGCTGATCCCGGAGGCCGAGCTGTCGGGTCTCGAGGCGGAGCTCAGGTCCCAAAGCCAGGGGCTCGCGACCTATGAGGCGGAGTTCGACCATCTCGCGGAGCTCAACGGCCCGCTCGCCGAGAAGGTCATCCAGCAGCGGGTGCCTGAACCGGCCTGAGAAAATGTCAGGCGACAGCTAGCGGCCGCTCGTCTAGGCGAGCGGTCGCATGAAGCACTGGTTCAAAGACCAGCATTTCCGTTCGCTGCTCAAGAACAGCAGCTACCTTGGCGGCTCGAAGATCGTCGCCGCGCTCGGCGGCGTCGCGACGCTGGCTTTTGCCGGCCGTGGATTGGGCGTCATGCTGTTCGGCGCGCTGATCCTGATCACCAGCTACATTAAAGCGGTCAGCGGGATAGCCAAATTCCAGTCCTGGCAGGTGATCGTCCGCTTTGGCGGTCACGGTGTCGCGCATGGCGACCCGGAGCATTTCAAGGTCGCGACCGGCTTTGCTTTCGCGCTCGACATGATGAGCGGTATCGGCGGTCTGCTGGTCGGCGCCGCACTGCTGCCGTTCATCGGCAATTGGGTCGGAATTCCCCGCGATTATCTCTGGCTCGGCATGCTTTATTGCACCGTGCTGCCGATCATGAGCTCGGCGACGCCGGACGGAGTGCTGCGCGTCCTTGACCGGTTCGATCTCATCAGCTGGTCGGGAACGGTACAGCCGATCTCCCGTGCAATCCTCGCCGGAGCCGCTTTTGCGAGCGGCGCCTCTTTCCCGGTCTATGTGGCGATCTGGTACGCAACCGACCTCGCGGGCAATCTCTACATCTGGTATCTCGGCTGGCGCGAATTGCGGCGCCACGGCCTCCTGGAAGGCATTCGCCCGACCTTGAAGCCCTCGGCGCTCGAGGGTGCCTGGCGGTTCGCAATCAACGTCAATCTGGCAACCAGCGTCCAGGCGGTATGGGGTCCGATCGGGCGCCTGGTGGTCGGCGGACTCCTTGGCCCGGCCGGCGCTGCCCTCTTTCGGGTCGCCTCGACGCTCGCCGACAGCGCTCAAAAGCCTGCGGATCTTCTCGGGAAGGCATTCTATCCCCAGGTGATGCGCATGGACCTGACGTCCAATAAGCCGTGGAAGCTGATGCTTCGCGGAACGGCGATGATTGGCGCAATTGCAGTCGTTGCGATCCTGGCGCTGATCATCGGCGGCAAACCGCTGATGACCTTCATTTTCGGCAAGGAATTTATCGGCGCCTATGAGCCGCTGGTCATCCTGATGGCGATCCCGTTCCTCGGCATTTTCAGCTTCCCGCTCACTCCAATGCTCTATGCGCTCGGTCGCTCCGACGGGCCTCTCAAGGCCAAGCTCCTTGGAAGCGCCGTCTTTTTCGTCACCATCGCCCCTCTCGCATGGCAGTGGAACATCATCGGCGCCGCGATGGCACTGGTATTGGCCAATGTCGCCAATACGGCGGCCATGATGATTCAGCTCCGCGGCGAGCATCGGCGCGTGCGTCGAAGCGCGGCCTAGGCAGGGCTAGGCGAGGGTTTCCACGACCGCCAACGGACTCCAGTCTCCAAGTCCGTGTTCCACCGCAAAATCCTCGGGAAAGGGTTCCCCGGCGTGAATTCCACCGCTGACGAAAACCGCGTCGAAGCCCATTTGCGCAGCGCCGAGGATGTCGGTCCGCAAACCATCGCCGACGGCGAGGACTTGATCGTGGGGCGGATCGCCGGCGCGATGCAACGCGTGACCATAGATGGCCGAATGCGGCTTTCCATACCAGGTCACTCGACCACCCAGCATGGCGTATAGATCCGCGATTGCTCCGGCGCAGGCCTCGGGAACGCCGTCACGAATCACCATCCGATCTGGATTGAGGCAGTGCATATGGACGTCGCGGTCGACCCATTGCTTCAGATCGGCCCGATAGCTGTCGGGATCAGGCCGGCTCTCGATCGTGCCGGTGCAGGCAAGATCGGTGAATTGGTCGCCATACGTGATCCGAACGCCCCTACCCTCCAGGATTTCGCGGTCGCCAGCAGTGCCCACGAAACCAACCGCTCGATCCAGCACGCTCAGGGCCTCAATCCCCGCCTCGCCGCTAGTGGCGACGAAGTCATAGGCATCGCGCGGCAAGCCGATCCTCGCGAGTTGCTGCTCTACAGCCTCAGCGGTCCGAGGAGCGTTGGTGACCAGGATCACGCAGCGTCCTTCGGCCCGCCATTGACCCAGGCGTTCCGCGGCTCCCGGATAGATTCGAACGCCATCGTGGATCACGCCCCAGACATCGCACAGGATCAGGCGGTATTTGGCATCGAGCTCGTCGAGAATGCTCACTCGAGGCCGGCCTCGGCCAACGCTTGCTCGATCGGCGTTACATCTTCGGGGTTGTTGAGCTCCCGTAGGGCGAAGGGCGGCGTCGCAACCTCGACCACTGCCACCGGAACGCCGGCCGCCAGGAATCTCAGCTGCTCCAGCCCTTCCAGTTGTTCGAGCTCGCTGACCGGTGTCGCAACATAGCGGTCGAGGGCCTCCGGCCGATAAGCATAGATCCCCACGTGAAGCCTGACCGGTGACATTTCGTCGTCCAACGCATTTGCAGGAAGATGCGGGATCAGCCGTTTTGAGAAATAGAGCGCATGACCTTGGTCATTCGTAACGACGGACGTTCCACCGATGCGTCCGGCGGCTTCCTCCCGCAGCAATGAACGCGCCTCGTCGCTCCGCAAGCGCATGGCCGGTGTTGCGACCAAGGCGTTCTCGTCGCCTTCCATCCGCGCGATCAGGGCTTCCACGAAGCCCGGAGGCGTCAGCAGCGCGTCACCCTGGAAATTGATGACGAGGTCCGGATCGTGAAGTGAGGCCAGCGCCTCGGCGCAGCGTTCCGTTCCATTCCGACATTCGGGCGACGTCATGATCACGCCGACACCGAAGCTCGCGCAGGCATCCGCAATGCGTTCATCGTCGGTGGTGACGAATATGCCGGAGATACCTGACACTCGGCGCGCAGCCTCGACGCTTCGCTGGATGAGCGGCTTGGAATGCCCTGCGGCGCCCTTGAGATTGACGAGCGGCTTTCCCGGATAACGCGATGACTGATAGCGCGCGGGGATGAGGATGACGCTGTTCACCGCGCCGCCGGGCAATCGTGAATGTGGAGCACGCCGACCGGCTTCTTGCCGGTACCGTCATCCTCGACGACGAACAGCGCCGTGATCTTGTACTCGTCGAACAGGGGGAGCGCATCGTCAACCAGGTCGTCCGGAGCCACGGTCTTGGGATCGCGCGTCATGAATTCTGCTGCCGAGTGGTCCAATCCCCGCTCGATATTGCGGCGGAGATCGCCGTCGGTGATCACACCGACCAGATAGCCGCGTTCATCGGTGACGCCCACGACACCAAGTCGCTTCGCAGTCATCTTTACCAAAGTGTCGTGCATCGAACTGTCTTGCCGCGTAAGCGGCACGCCTTCTCCGCCGTGCATCAGGCGTCGAACCGGACGCAAGCGCGCACCCAGCGAACCGCCCGGATGCAACCGGCCGAAATCGGTACGAGTGACGCCCTTTTGCCGCATTACGGTCATGGCGAGCGCATCGCCCAAGGCGAGCGTCATGGTCGTCGACGTAGTGGGAGCCACGGATTCCGGACCGACCTCGGCCCAGTGCGGCAGCAGAAGGGTGGAGGTGCCCGCCTCAGCGAGCATCGTGCCGGCATGGCCAGTGATCGCGATGATAGGGATCTTCACCTGCTGGAAATGGTCGATCACCGGCTCAAGCTCTGAAGTCTCGCCGCTTTGCGAGATAAGGATTGCCACATCGCCTCGCGCCGCCATGCCAAGATCGCCGTGAATCGCTTCCGCGAGATGGAGGAACACCGCCGTCGTGCCCGTGGATGCAAAGGTCGCCGCGATCTTGCGCGCCACGTGCCCGGACTTCCCGAGACCGCTGACGATCAGCTTTCCGTTGCAGCCACAGATTAAATCCACGGCTTGCGCAAAGGATGCGCCGAGATTGTCGGCGAGCGCATCGAGTGCGCGGGCTTCGTCGTGGAGAACAGCGCGTCCGAACTCAACAACGCCTAACGGTTCAGGATTATCTGCCATGCGATGCGCCCTAGCCATTCGGCTCGCCGGGGCGCAAGCGCTTGACGACACCGACGTCAGCGGCTTGGGTCGTCGTCCACCAGGGGAACGCCATGGCCAAGAAACTGACCCGTTACATCCTGATTGCGCTGGTCCTTGGCCTAATTGCCGGCTGGGCGACCAATGCCGCTATCGACGACGGCACACCGGCTAGCGCCGAACGCCTCAAGGCCATTGCAGACTATCTGAGCATCGTCACGACGCTGTTTCTGCGCCTCATCAAGATGATCATCGCCCCGCTGGTCTTCTCAACATTGGTCAGCGGAATCGCGCACATGGGCGACGTCGCCGCGCTCGGCCGGGTCGGGGTGCGGTCACTCGCCTGGTTCATCCTCGCAAGCCTTGTTTCGCTGACCCTCGGGCTGATCCTCGTTAGCGTCCTTCAGCCGGGCGTCGGGCTCAACCTTCCTCTCCCCCCCGCCACAGCGGCCAGCGGCGTCGAAACGGCGGCCTTCAACCTCAAGGATTTCATCAGTCACCTCGTCCCGGCCTCGATCTTCGAGGCGATGAGTACGAACGAGATTCTTCCGATCGTCATCTTTTCGATCTTCTTCGGGGTCGCGCTGACGGCGGTCGGAGAGCGCGGCAAGCCGATCGTGCGCGGGGTCGAATCGCTTGTCCGCGTCATGTTGCAGGTCACGGATTATGTGATGCGTTTCGCGCCCTTCGCCGTCTTCACGGCGGTTGCCAGCGCGCTTGCTGAGCGCGGCCCGCAGATCGTCGCCACCCTCGGCAAGTTTGTCGGTAGCTTCTATCTCGGCCTTGCGATGCTCTGGGCGGTCCTCATCGGCGTCGCTTTCCTGATCGTCGGCCCGCGAACCCGCCATCTGGTGCGCTACATCCGCGATCCCGTCGTGCTCGCATTCTCGACGGCTTCGTCAGAAGCCGCCTACCCGCGAACCCTGGAGGCCCTGGACCGTTTCGGCGTTCCGCCGCGCATTGCCAGCTTCGTCCTGCCGCTCGGCTATTCGTTCAACCTCGACGGGTCGATGATGTACATGACCTTCGCGACCATCTTCATCGCGCAGGCCTATGGCATCGACCTAAGCATCGGCCAGGAGATCACCATGCTCCTGGTCCTGATGATCACGTCGAAGGGGATGGCCGGTGTTCCTCGTGCGAGCCTGGTGGTCATCGCGGCGACCATGTCGATGTTCCGGATCCCCGAGGCCGGACTACTGCTGATCCTTGCGGTCGATCATTTCCTCGACATGGGCCGCTCCGCGACGAACGTCGTCGGCAATGCTGTCGCCTCGAGCGTCGTAGCGCGGTGGGAGGGCGATCTCGACGAGCCTGAGCCCGTGGACATCGAGCCGCCGCACGCCCCG
>Ga0207679_10002149_pt1 | contig 12202 bp, 7 predicted proteins | sample KBSC73metaG_FD_184320 | JGI IMG/M metagenome (GOLD analysis project Ga0207679, IMG submission 184320) | Corn rhizosphere microbial communities from Kellogg Biological Station, Michigan, USA - KBS C7-3 metaG (SPAdes) (version 2) | ecosystem: Host-associated > Plants > Roots > Rhizosphere > Soil ...
GATATGTTCCGGGAAATACAAACCCTTATCCGGCGCCTGCCCACGAATAGCAGCTTCCTTAAAATCAACCGAAGGGGATTGTTTATTTAGACTGTAGTAATTCAATTTTGATTTTTGATTTTTGATTTTGGATGCCTTCCCACTCATAACTCGTAACTCACTACTCACTACTCACTATCTTCACTCCTTCATAATTTATAGAAGTAACATAAGTTTTAAATTCAACCCCGATATTTTGAAAAACATTTTTCATGATCTTTTCCACTTCTCTTGCTGTTTTTTCTTCCTGGCTGAGCATAAAAATGGACGGACCGCTTCCTGATATACCTCCCCCCAATGCGCCCGCATCTTTTGAGTTCATTTTTACTTCATCAAAGCCAGGGATCAGTATGCTACGAACCGGTTCAATGATCACATCTTCCAGTGAACGACCGATAAGCGCATAGTCATTTTTCAAAAAACCCGTTACCAACCCGGCAATATTACCCCACTGCATAATTGCATTCTTCAATTGTACTTCTTTTCGGAGTATTTGCCTTGCATCAGATGTCTTTACTTCGATCTGAGGATGAACAACAGTAACGTGCAGTGGCGGAGCAGATAAAGGAATAATATCTAACGGCAGAATAGCACGTATCAGTGTAACGCCACCATAGATACATGGAGCCAGGTTATCAGCATGTTTAACACCACTTGCCACCTTCTCTCCGTTCATTGCAAAACGAACGAGATCTTCTTTTGAAAAAATATTTCCAAGGAGATGATTTGCGGCAACTACGGCACCAGCCGAGCTTGCCGCACTGGAACCAAGACCGCTCCCAGGTTTTATGTGTTTACTTATGACGATTTCAAAGCCTATCTTATCGTTACACGCCTCCTGAAACGCAAGTAAAGCCGCACCAGCCACATTCTTGGATGGTTCAACAGGAAGATCATAATTATCCGCATGCTTAATTCTTATCACCTGTTCATCCAGCAGACTCACTTCCATGATATCACTTGGATCGTTTAATGCCATGCCCAGGATGTCGAACCCGCAAACAAGATTGGCAACGGTTGCCGGTGCTGAAATTTTTACTTTCTTCATTTTTTAATTAACTCTGGCTGCCCTCATAATATCCGCAAACACACCTGAAGCGGTAACTTCCGCACCTGCGCCTGCTCCTTTTACAACGAGTGGCTGCTCTTTATACCGGTCTGTATAAAACAATACTACATTGTCCTTTCCATATAAATGATAAAGATCCTGCTCTGATGAAATATGTTGCAAACCAACAGAAGCCTTACCGTTATCATACCTCGCGACAAATTTTAGCTTATGTCCATTTTTTGCTGCTGAATCAAACAATTTTTTGAAATGAGCTTCATGCTTTCTCATTTCAGAATAAAAGTTTTCGACACTTCCCTGCATGCATGACTCAGGCATGAATGACTTATTGTCTATATCATCCATTTCAATTTTCTCACCTGTCTCCCTTGCCAGTATCATGATCTTTCTCATCACATCTTTTCCGCTAAGGTCAAGTCTCGGATCGGGTTCAGTATATCCTTCATCCTGCGCCTGTTGAACAACATCCGCGAATAGTCGCTTGCCGTCATAGTGATTGAAAACAAAATTCAATGTCCCACTAAGAACGGCCTCAATACTTTGAACAATGTCACCACTTCGAAGGAGATCAGTTAATGTCCCAATCACGGGCAATCCTGCGCCTACATTGGTTTCAAATAAAAAACTTGCGTTAAACTCGTTGGAAAGTTCCTTCAACTTTTTATAGCGTGCGTACGAAGAAGAACAGGCGATTTTATTGCAAGCAACCACGGAAACGGTCTTTTGAAGGAGACGTTCGTAAACTTCTGCCACTTTATCGCTGGCAGTCACATCAACAAATACTGAATTGCGAAGATTCTTTTCAATAATCTCGTCAACGAATTGCTCAATATGCGAGCTGTTTCCATCATCCAACACTTTTTCCCAACTGGAAAGATCAATTCCTTCGTTCTTAATGACGGCTTTTTTGCTGTTGGCTATCCCTACGACGCGGATCTGCAAGCGCAGGTGTTCGCGCAAAAAAACTTGTTGCTGATGTAACTGTCGGATCAATTTGCTTCCGACATTACCGGCACCGGCAATAAAAATGTTGATCTGCTTGTAACTGGTTTCAAAAAATTCTTCATGCAAAACATTTATTGCTTTGCGAACATCCGCAGTACTTACAACGGCAGAAATATTTCGTTCCGATGAGCCTTGTGCAATTGCTCTTACGTTAATCCCATTCTTCCCAATGGCACCAAACATTTTCCCGCTGATGCCGGGGTGGCTCTTCATGTGGTCACCAACCAGCGCCACGATCGAAAGATCTTTTTCAACGATTAGCGGTTCTACACGCCTCATTGTTATTTCACCGGTAAAAGCGTGATCAATGACCTGTTTTGCCTTGTCTGCATTCACTGCATCCACTCCTACACAAATAGAATGCTCCGAAGAGCCTTGTGTGATAAGAATCACGTTGATGGAGGCACCGGAAAGAGATTCAAACAGCCGTTTTGAAAACCCGGGAACGCCGACCATGCCACTTCCTTCAAGACTCAATAAGGCAATATTGTTTATGCTTGAGATGCCACGAATAATATTACCATCGCTGCCCGCATCTTGTTTTATTACCGTACCATGCTCATCTTTCGCAAACGTGTTCTTGATCCATACAGGAATGCTTTTACTCAGCACAGGTTGGATAGTAGGTGGGTAAATGACTTTCGCCCCAAAATGTGATAGTTCCATTGCTTCCTGGTATGAGATGGAGGAAATGATCTTTGCATTGGCTACCCACCTCGGATCTGCCGTCATCATTCCACTTACATCGGTCCAGATCTCGAGAGAATCAGCATCAATGGCTGCAGCAAAAATGGCTGCGGTATAATCTGAACCACCACGGCCAAGTGTTGTAGTAATATTTTTCGGATCTGAGGCAACAAAGCCCGGAATAATGAAAAGTTTTTCGTTTGTGCTTGCTAAAGATTGAACGTTTTTGTTTGTAACCGGATGATCAACCGTAGCGTTACCAAATTCAGAATTTGTTTTGATCACTTCTCTTGAATCAACCCATTTGGCTTCTGTTCCCTTTCCTGCAAAAGCTGCAGCTATCATTTGTGATGAGAGTAGTTCGCCATAGCTTAAGAGTTTGTCAATGGTCCTCACTGAAAGTTCATTCAAAAGAAAAATACCGTTGCACAGGTCTTCGATCTCGTTACACATTTTTTTTACCAAGCTAAGCAAGGCGCTCTGCTGCTGCACGGGTATCAACTCTTTTACCGTTGCAATATGCCTTTGCTCGATCTCCCGCAATTTTTCTTTGTAGGCTTCGTTACCGGCTGCTGCCAATTTCCCACACTCCAAAAGCGCATCTGTCGTCCCCCCCATAGCAGAAACAACAACAAACAACTTATCTGTTTTCAATTTTTCTTTGACGATCGCTATTACCTTTTCTATATTTTCAGCACTTCCTACAGAAGTACCTCCAAATTTCAAAACCAGCATAACTACTATTTAAATGGCTAAATTAATTTTTCTGTTTCCTTTTTTAAACTATTCCTTGGTACGTCTTCATAAAATCGCTCCTCTTTGAAGATGGCAGGTTGAAAACCCCGATGATAATATGGTAATTTCATCCCGATTTTATCGGGATGTCGTAGTTGTTGTAGAAGTAAGACTGGACAATGTAGCTGCTGTGAAGTCGATAATATGTGCTATGTGAAACATCATACGTTGAAACGGCATGAAGATAAAACCCAATTATTGAAAAACAAACTATTTCATATACTAATTTTATAGTTTTTCAGCCACATGCCTGCCTGCCGTCAGGCAGGGAATTCACCCTAAAAACTTTCTTCGCCAGAAAATGAAAATTGCCCGAAAATTTTTAGGACACATTTCAAAAGAAAATTGAAGTAATTTCCCGTTTCTGTTGCTTGCCCAACACAAACGATTAAACTAACAACTGTATGGATCATCAGTCCTCAGCGGCTTTGCAACAATTTAAAAACCTGGTTGGCTTAAAATTCCAGCTATACAACAGCCTTTTTACCTCCCTCCCGTTCCATCGTATTGAAAAAACAGGGATCCTCCTTTCGTTGTTATTGACTGTCTGTGAAGAAGGTTATAAAAAAAAGAAAAACCCGGTAGAGATTATTGATGAGTTTTTTATCAAGCATACATCCTATACCGATGAAAAAGATCAGTTGGATCTGCTCTTTCGTTTTGTTCAATATTCCGAAAGACAGGTGGTCCTGTTTGATGCATTAGAAGATGCTTCATTCAGATACGTTAATGACATGAGCGGTGCGGGTACTTTAAAACAGCTTGAAACAAATGTCCAGCAAACGCAAAAACAACATGAACTGGCGAAAAAATTAAAAGATTTTTCCATCCGGCTCGTACTCACAGCGCACCCAACACAGTTTTATCCTGGTGCCGTGCTGGGTATCATTCATGATTTGTCAAAAGCTCTGTTTGAAAATAATACCGACCAGATAAACATGTACCTGCAGCAATTGGGCAAAACGCCTTTTTTCAAAAAACAAAAACCAACACCTTACGATGAGGCCATAAGCCTCATATGGTATCTTGAAAATGTTTTTTACGCTGCCGCTGGTCGCATCGTGAACTTCATGAAGAACCAGTTTACGGATGAAATGAATCCCGTCAACCCGGTAATTCACATGGGTTTTTGGCCTGGTGGCGATAAAGATGGAAATCCATTTGTAACTGCTGAAACTACCCTCAGGGTGGCAGATGCTTTGCGAAGTAGTATTATTAAATGCTATTATCTCGATGTAAGGAAATTAAAGAGAAGGCTTACGTTCGAAGGTGTCGATCTTGCCCTTACTGAGCTTGAAAAAAAATTGTACGACAATATCTTTATTCCAGGCAACAGAACAGACCTTAGCAAAGATGAAATTTTGGAAACGTTGCACGACATTTCAAATACGCTTATCCGGCAGCACAACGGTTTGTTCATTAATCTTGTCAAAAACCTGATCAATAAGGTAGAAATTTTTGGATTGCATTTCGCTTCGCTGGATGTGAGGCAGGATAGTTCTGTTCATTCAAAAGTTATTGAGTCTATTGGTAAGTATAATTCGTTATTCCCTGAAAATTATTCTTCACTTCCTGAAGAAGAAAAACTGCTTGCTTTATGTAAACTACAGCCCAAAGCAGTTTCCGATTTTGAAAATGATACAGACAGGGATGCAATTGAAACCATGCAGGCAATTCAATCGATACAGAGTTATAATGGTGAACAGGGATGCAATCGCTATATTATCAGTCAATGCAATTCTGCGCTGAATGTAATGGAGGTCTTTGCTCTGTTTAAATTGAGCGGGTGGGCAGCCAGTGAGATCAATATTGACATTGTTCCTTTGTTTGAAACCATTGCTGACCTGCAAAGAGCCAGCAGCATCATGAAGCAATTATATGAGAACGAAGCTTATTTTTCTCATTTAAAAAAGAGAGAGAAAAGGCAAACCATTATGCTCGGTTTTTCCGATGGAACAAAGGATGGTGGTTACCTGATGGCTAACTGGAGTATTTACAAAGCAAAGGAAGAGCTTACCAAAATTTCAAAGGAATTTAACATTGATGTCATATTCTTTGATGGCAGGGGCGGGCCACCGGCCAGGGGCGGAGGTAAAACGCACAAATTCTACGCTTCGCTGGGAAAAAATATCGCCAATAATGAGATCCAGTTAACTATCCAGGGACAAACAGTAAGTTCCAGTTTTGGGACCATTGATGCAGCGCAGTACAACATGGAACAACTGATCAATGCAGGGATCACCAATGACCTTTTTATTGACAGGAAGGTAACCCTGCAGGAGCACGAACAGCAATTGATTCAAACATTAGCGGATGAAAGCTACAACGCATATAATAAGCTAAAAAATCATCCTCATTTCCTTGCATATCTCAGCTATGTAAGCCCTTTGCAATTTTATGCAGACACAAATATCGGATCGCGACCCGCAAAACGAGGAGGCCAGGCAAGACTCACATTAAAGGATCTTCGGGCGATTCCTTTCGTGGGTTCATGGAGCCAGGTAAAACAAAATGTAACGGGTTATTACGGAGTAGGCACTGCATTAAAAAAAGCGCAGGAGCAAGGCCATTTCGGTGAGATAAAAAATCTTTATAGACAATCCCTGTACTTCAAGACTCTTATTGACAATTGTGAAATGGCAATGAAAAAATGTTATTTCCCTTTGACGGCTTATCTTGACTCCCATCCTGAATATAAGGAGTTGTGGCAAATGATCTATGAAGAATATGAATTGACATTGCGCTATATTCTACTTCTTTCCGGTAAAAATGAATTGATGGCCGATTACCCCGTCGAATCACTTTCCATTCAAATGCGCGAAAGAATTGTGTTGCCATTGGCTACTATTCAACAATATGCAATAATGAAAATGCGGGAAATGGAGAAGGCCAACTATCAATTGCCAGCAAAAAATAGTTTTGGCAAACTGGCTATGCGGTGTTCATTTGGCATTATCAATGCCGGTAGGAACTCTGCATAAATATTTAAGTGTCTGGCAGGCTTTTAACTTTACCAGGAAATAAGGTCGTTCATGCGTTTGCATCTCTTTGAACTTGAAGATCAGCCATGGTTTCCCGATGTGATCAGGAATGGGGGAACGGATTACTTGCGATACCTGCTGATCGCAACCGAAGTGTACAAGCCCTGCATCATATTACTAAACGAAACATTAAAGCAAACAGGCGAGACCAGAATAGTGGATCTATGCTCGGGCGGAGGTGGATACGCTGAGCAGGTATGCAATGAACTTAATAAAAACACGTCTGGCAATATTTCGTTTACACTCACTGATAAATTCCCAAACATTGAAGCCTTCAGGCATTTAAAAAATAAAACGAATGGTGAATTAAGATTTGATACGCGTTCGGTGGATGCTGCCAGTGTTCCTACTGATCTGAAAGGTATCAGGACGATGTTTTCAGCTGTTCATCACTTTCAACCTGAACAGGTAAGGTCTATTTTACAAGATGCTGTAGACAACAATGCACCCATCGCAATTTTTGACGGTGGTGACAAGAGCTTTTTTGCGATCCTCGGCGTGTTGATCTTTCACCCAATTGCTTTTTTACTTTTTACGCCTTTCTTTAAACCATTCAAATTCTCCAGGTTGTTTTTTACCTATATCATACCACTCATTCCTCTTTACACAATTTGGGATGGATGTGTATCTATCATGAGACTGTACAAGCCCAAAGATTTGTTGAAAATAGCAAAGGAAGTTTCGCCCGCAACTTACAAGTGGAAAGCAGGAAAAACAAAGAGTAAATTCGGATTGCACGCAACTTATTTGATTGGCGTTCCAGCTGGTTAATATTTGGGAACGTAGTAGGAAAGATTTGATCAATATCTTATATTAACTACTTCCTTCACTTTCCTTACCAGGTTGAATTTTATTACACGATCATTGTTTGTGTCGGTTATCCATAATTCATTTCCTGCAATTAAAACATCATTGGGTTCGTTTAAGTCCGTGACTAATGTAGAAACAGTATTTGACTTCGTCTTCAATACCTTGACCTTCCCGTTGTAACTATCAGCAATATAGATATTGCCGTTATCTTCAGTAAGACCGACACAATGCTGTAACAAAACATTTTTGATGTCACCATCTTCGTCACCAAATTTAAAAAGCCCCTTTCCAATGACTGTTCTTACTGTTTCATTTTTCAGATCAATTTGACGAATAGCGCTGGCCTCAGGGTCTGCAACGTAAATGTCATCGGCTTTTTTGGTTATTCCACTGGGTTGACTGAATGTTGACGTCTTCAGATCGCTGTCTTTGATGCCTTCAAAGCCGCTTCCCGCAAACCGGTAAACCTTATTGTTTTTGAGGTCCATTCTTAGTACCTGGTGATTTCCTGCATCCGCAATATATAAGTATCCTTTATCGATAAGCAGGTCCCAGGGGCTGTTTGGCAACACAGGCTCGTCCCACTTGTCATTATTAAAATAGTATCCCATTTTGCCATTGCCTGCGACAGTCGTCACTTGCTTTGTTGCCAGGTTAGCCATCCGTATCGAATTATTTTTCGAGTCTGCGATCCACAACGAGTCATTTCTAATTGCCAGTCCTTGTGGTCCGTTAAATGTAACCGTCGAAAATTTTCCATCTTCAAATCCCTGCTTACCTTTTCCAATTATTTCCAGGATCTTTCCTGAATCATCAATCTTGATCACACGATTATTTCCATAATCTGATATCCAGAAATTTCCATTTTTATCAGCAATCATTTTGGAAGGAAATTTCAGCGGAGTTGATACGTTCGATTCCTGCTGCCTAAAAACAAATGGTTTTGTGTCGATGACATCTTTATAGTCATTTATTAATTTTTCGATGCGGGGGCTAAACTGATTGTAGACATTTTCTCCTTCGCCCTTAAATGCAATTTTTCCGTCGGGAGAAATGAGAACGAGGGTTGGCCATGCCTCAACACCATAGGCTTTCCACACAGCATAGTCGGCGTCATTTACCACGGGGTGATCGATACCGAATTTTGAGATCGCTGCCTGTATGCGTTGGGTTTCTCTTTCCGACTTGAATTTTGCAGAATGCACGCCGATCACAACCAATTCTTTGGAAAATTTTTCCTGCAGCTTCTTAACCTCGGGGATGATATGCTGACAATTGATACAACCGAGTGTCCAGAAATCAAGCAACACAATTTTACCCCTGAAATCTTTTAAGGCGTAAGCCTTATCCGTATTCAACCACCCAAATGTCGAATTAACCTCCGGTGCTGTTGGGGCATTTATTGTAAACTCATTTTTCTTGTGAGATCTCAGTCCGCAACTTGCGATTAAAATCAAGACACAACCAACATAAAAAATTTTAGATTTTCTTAGAAACAGATCCTTTCGTAGCATATCATTTACAACTTAGCCATTTTTGTATTAATGAAATCATAAAAAAGCCTTCTATAAAGATAGAAGGCGTTAACGATTGCTTGCTGAAATATCAGCAGTGAGATACTAGACCAAAAGGCCAGTCATTGTGGGAACAAAATTCTGCAAATTATGTTGTGCTCAACGCATACCATTGTTAAGTTTTTATGATAAAAAAGAAGCCCTCCATGGAAATGGAGGGCCATACGATTGCTTGCCATGTAAAGTACTAAAAGCGTTTTTTGCAATATTTCGCTTGCAACTGTGAATAGTATTGCCGTATCTTCCGGCCATTCTTAAAAATGATAAGTAGCGCCAAGTATGAATGCGCCTGAGCTTTTTGCGGTGGGAAAATCACCGTCTTCATTCTTGAAGAACAATGGCTCTTCACCTGAATCAACCCTAAACTCGGGGATTATCGTAAGATTTCCGAGCCGGATATTACCTGATAATGTAAAGTCAAATATTTTGTTATAAAATCCAGCCACACCTTTTTCGTCATTAAAATATTCTCCCCGGGCTGTAAGACCAAATACTGACGTCGGATCAAAATTCAGGTAAACAGCGGAACCCCACCACGAATCACTACTGCTCTTCCCGTCCGGTTTTGTAAACTTTACAGTTCCATTGTAACCAATGCTGAATTTAGAGGAGATCGTCCCTGTAACTACGGCATCAACCTGGTTCGTCACAGCTTCGCTCGCATCTTTTCCACCTACGTAATTAACGTAGGCGTTTACTTTTGCATTAGTACTGGTAAAATGAACTTGTCCCAGGAAAAATTTCTTTGAAAAACTTGCTGTGGTCATGTCATTCGGATTTGCCACACCAACCATAAAAGCAAAGTTCTTACTTGCTGTCACATCCATTTTTAATCCTGTATGAAAAAATGGCCCGTAAGAGAACATGTAATCCATACTATAGTTGCGATTCAAATACGCATCGAGCAACTCATAACCAACATGAGTGGCCCATTTACCCATGGTGAATTTTACTTTATCAGATGCGGCAAAGGAAACATAGGCCTGCTTAATGGCAGCCATAGCTCCTTCGTCATTGTATGAAAATTCCTGGGCGCGCCGGCCGAATCCAAGGTCAATTACACCATCTACTTTTCCTATGGCATAATCGGCTTTGATGGAGGCCATTCCCAGTTCAAACGAGTTTTGAGAGTTGGTAAAGCTGGTATAATTGTTCGTGCGGCTGGAATCCTTTGCATTGAGAAAATTATACCGGTAATAGGCGTCCGCCGATCCGTTGATAGTTAAAGTTCCTTTTGATGATGAATCCTGGGCATTTACATAAATAAAGGATACGAAAGCCAGAAAGAAAATAAGAATTTTTCGTAACATCGCAGTTGATTTTAATTGTTAAGGGGTACAGCACTAGTTGTTAGCGCAACTATATTTATGCTGTACCTTTTTTTAATTGTTTGTCTACTTTCTCACATGGCGTGCCCGGGTCATTTTACTTCGTCGGCAAGCTTTTCTTCCATCTTACCGTTGTTATGAATCAGTAAAGTTCCCTGCATATATTTTTCATTGTGCTGAGTTGCATCCAAGCCGATTTCTTCTTCTTCTGAACTAACGCGGAGAGGCAGAACCAAATCGATGAATTTGAAAATAAGGAAAGAAACACCAAAGCTGTAACCTACAGCGATGGCCATTGCCTTAGCCTGCGTAAGGAAGAAACTGACATTACCTAAGAATAATCCATCGTTTCCGGCGGAGTTGACTGCTTTGGTCGCAAATACTCCAGTCATCAACATTCCCACCATACCGCCAATTCCATGGCAAGGGAATACGTCGAGTGTATCGTCGAGTTTTGTTGATTTTTGCTTTATCAACACAGCAACATTAGAAACAACAGCTGCAAAAACACCAATAAAAATGCTTTGAGGTATTGCTACAAACCCAGCGGCCGGAGTAATGGCAACAAGACCCACAACGGCTCCGATGCAAAAACCCATCACCGAAGGTTTTTTCCGACGCAATACATCAAAAAGCATCCAGGAAAGACCCGCTGATGCCGCTGCTGTATTGGTAGTTGCAAATGCTGATACTGATAATGCATTGGCAGCGCCCGCTGAACCGGCATTGAACCCAAACCAACCAAACCATAGCAACCCCGTACCTATTAAAACATAGGGAATATTAGCAGGTGGAATTTCCTGATTATCCAAATGAACTTTTCTGCGTTTGAGGACTAATACTCCGGCGAGTGCAGCACATCCCGCAGATATATGTACAACAGTACCCCCGGCAAAATCCAGGGCGCCCATTTTCGCAAGAAAACCTTCCGGGTGCCAACTCCAATGCGCAAGTGGCGCATACACCAGCATGCTGAACAAAACAATAAATAATATAAATGAAGTGAAGCGAATTCTTTCAGCCACGGCACCTACGACGAGGGCAGGAGTAATAATGGCGAACATTAACTGGAATAAAGAGAACAACGTTTTTGGAATTGTAGGAGCCAATGACCAAGGCTCACCTGAATTAACGCCTTTATAAAATAAGTGCGTCATTGGATTTCCGATAAAATGACCGATGTCATCTCCAAAACAAAGGCTGTAACCAACTACAATCCAGAGAACACTTACGATCCCGGCGGCAACCATACTTTTGATCATAGTTGAAAGAACATTTTTTCTATGCACCATACCACCATAGAAAAATGCCAACCCGGGCGTCATCAAAAATACAAGTGCAGTCGCTACTATGATCCACGCGATATCAGCCGAGCTGTATTTTCCGGTGTCCGCAAAGTCGACGACTGGCTTAATAAAACAAGCAATAACTGCTATAGCAGCTAAAATGATAAATGGTAATACTTGTTTCGCAGAAATTCGGTTCATTTGGGGTGAGTTTAAGATTATAAATTTAAATAATATTAACTATTACAACTGAAATTACATTTTTTTATGGTTAACACTTGTTAGTTTATAATATTATTTCTAAGACAAATAACGAAATGTGGAAAATATGAGGATATGTATCACATTAGAGAATAATTAATGTGATAGAAAAGAAATGAATTCTGGAGTTGAAAACGCTTTGCAGTAAAGCTCACTTGTTCAAAAAAGCACAGACAGACGTGGCGCATTCACGGCCTATTGATTGCCCAAACGACAAGGCTTTGGCCGCGGCGCATGTCGCCTGCAGTAAAAATTTTGGAGATATTTGTCTGATAGGATTTATCTGTTGCCTTTACATTACCTCTCT
>Ga0207679_10002151_pt1 | contig 12194 bp, 8 predicted proteins | sample KBSC73metaG_FD_184320 | JGI IMG/M metagenome (GOLD analysis project Ga0207679, IMG submission 184320) | Corn rhizosphere microbial communities from Kellogg Biological Station, Michigan, USA - KBS C7-3 metaG (SPAdes) (version 2) | ecosystem: Host-associated > Plants > Roots > Rhizosphere > Soil ...
GCGAACATGTGATTGGTGTTCTGGCGGATGCCGGTCACGAACACCATGACGCCGTGCGCGGGGATGAAGCACACGAACCACAGGAACGAGAGGAAGTGGATCGAGCGGGCGACCTGGCGGTTCAGGATCGTTCCGAGCAGGTTGAGCCGGTTGGAGATCGCTGGGCTCTGCAACAGACCCGTGACGATCGACACCGGCGCCGCCACGAAGACGGTGATGAAGTAGCTGAGCTGCTGGAGGCCGTTGTAGCGCGTCCAGCTGTGGTCGACGGGAAAGTCCAGCGACGCGTACTGGATCGCCGTCGAAACGGCGTTGGGGAATACGTCCCAAGTGACCGGCACGAGCCGCAGCCACTGGTTCGTGGAAAATATCAGGACGTAGAACACCACCCCGTTCACGATCCACAGCAGGTCGACCAGGTGCTGCGGGCGCGAGAACTTGATGCGGCGCACCTCGGGCAGGGGCAGCCATGCATAGCCCGAAGGCGTGAGCAGCTCCAGCACCGGGCCGATGCGCACGTCGCCGTCGCACAGCCAGGCGAAGTCGCTGCGCTCCACTGGTTCGCCGTCGAACGCTTGGGTAGCGCGCGAATCGGAACGGTCGACGCTGGTGAGCGCGCCGTGCAATGCGGGCGCGGCCTGCCGCGCGGTTTCGCGCAGAGCAGCGGCTTCATCGGCGCGGTCGGCCGGCAATGTGGCGGCGGCGATCAGCTGTTCGACCCAGTCCGCATTGCCGCAGACGATGGCCGGTGCGCGCCCGCCGGACCAGAAGTCGCTGCGATGGCGCTCACCCGCAAGCGCCATCGAACACGTGACGCTGGCAGGCGTGAAAGTGGGATCGAGCTTGGTGGCGAGCTTGAGCTGGTCTTCGGCCCGTTGCCAGTCGCCGCGCAGGGCGAGAAAGTGGCACAGGGCAAGACGCAGGCTGGCATTCTGGGGACTGGCGCGGATCTGCCGCTGTACCCATTCGGTGTGCTCGGCCACGGAGCGTTCGCCCAGCACTGCAAACCCATCGCCCATGAAGCTTCCTCGCTGACTGACTGGCACACGGCGCGAAAGGCCAGTGTGTAAAAGACGGCCGCGAAGGCCGTCGGGAAAACGTCGCGGCCGGCCCGCCGGGCCGGCCGCGCATCGGGAAAAGGGAAATCAGGATTCCCTGTTTTCCTTGATGTTCCAGCCCAGGACCGTCTCGGCGCCCTTGCCGCCCTTGTCGGTCTGTTCCCAGTACTGCTGCTTCACCTTCGCGGCCTGGAAGGCGTACTGCACGAACACGGCGTCGGAGCCTTGCTCTGCCGTGTACTGCACCGAGGTGACCAGCACTTCCTCGAGCGTGACGCGTGTGTATTCGATCTGCGAGCCCCCCGCCTTGCACACCGAAACCTCGACCTTGCTCAGGTGCTTGCCGCTGGCGCAGTTCTTCAGGACGGAGGGTGCCGCCTTGTCGATGCGCGCGAGCACCTGCAGGTCATTGAAGCTGGCCTTGCCAACGCCACCGCCACCGCCGCTGACCATGTTTCCAGGCTGCGTCGCTCCCCAGGCAAACGACTTGATGTCCGTCCACTCCTTGTGGTTCGAGTCCTTCGATTCGCCGTTTGCGCCTTCGACGCGCATGAACATGTCTACTGCCATGATTAACCCCCAAAGTTATATGTGCCCGATTACGGGACACCGTTGAATTAGCTGCTGTCCTTCTTGTTGGATGGCAGCTTCGAAACCAGCCGCAACGACACCGTCAGCCCTTCGAGCTGATAGTGCGGCCGGAGAAAAAACTTGGCGGCGTAGTAGCCCGGGTTGTCCTCGATGGCTTCCACCTGGACTTCCGCCGCCGCCAGCGGCTTCATTGCCTTCGTGTCCTGCGACGAGGTGCCGGGGCTGCCGTCGACGTAGTTCATGATCCAGTCGTTGAGCCAGCGCTCCATGTCCTCGCGCTCGCGGAACGAACCGATCTTGTCGCGCACGATGCACTTCAGGTAGTGCGCGAAGCGGCAGCAGGCGAACAGGTAGGGCAGGCGCGCCGCGAGGTTCGCGTTGGCCGTGGCATCGGCGTCGTAGTACTCGGCCGGCAGCTGCAGCGACTGCGCGCCGATGAAGGCTGCGAAGTCGGAGTTCTTGCGGTGCACCAGCGGCATGAAGCCGTTCTTGGCGAGCTCGGCCTCGCGCCGGTCGCTGATGGCGATCTCGGTCGGGCACTTCATGTCCACGCCGCCGTCATCGGTCGGGAAGGTGTGGGTGGGCAGGTTCTCCACCGCACCACCCGACTCCACGCCGCGAATGGACGTGCACCAGCCGTACTGCTTGAACGAGCGGTTGATGTTCACGCCCATCGCATAGGCCGAGTTGGCCCAGGTGTAGCGGTTATGCGCGGCCGAGTCGGTCTCTTCCTCGAACTCGAACTCGTCGACCGGGTTGGTGCGCGCGCCGTACGGCAGGCGCGCCAGGAAGCGCGGCATGGCCAGGCCGATGTAGCGCGCGTCTTCCGAGTCGCGCAGCGAGCGCCATGCGGTGTGCTCGGTGTTCTGGAAGATCTTGGTCAGGTCGCGCGGATTCGACAGCTCCTGCCACGAGTCCATCTGCATCACCGTGGGCGAGGCGCCCGCGATGAACGGGCAATGCGCGGCGGCCGCGATCTTGGCCATTTCGCTGAGCATCTCGACGTCGGGCGGGCTGTGGTCGAAGTGGAAGTCGCCGATCAGCGCGCCGAAGGGCTCGCCGCCGAACTGGCCGTACTCGGCCTCGTAGATCTTCTTGAACAGGGGGCTCTGGTCCCAGCCGATGCCCTTGTGGCGCTTGAGCGAGCGCGCCACTTCGCGCTTGGACGCGCACATCACGCGGATCTTGAGCTGCTCGTCGGTCTCGGTGTTGTTCACGAGGTAGTGCAGCCCGCGCCAAGCGCCTTCGAGCTGCTGGAACTCCTCGTGGTGCAGGATCTGGTTGATCTGCTCGGAGAGCTTGCGATCGATTTCGGTGATGATGGCCTGCACCGTGCGATAGGCATCGTTGGAGACGGTGACGGTGCTTTCCAGCGCCTGCACGGCCAGCGTCTTGACGGCGTTCTCCACCGCCTCGCGGGCCTGGTCGGTCTTGGGCTTGAACTCGCGCTGCAGCAGGTCGGCGAACTCGTTCGGCTCGAGCGCTTCGACGGTGGCGGGTGCGCGCGCGGCGCTCTGATTGGATGCGGTGCTCATGATGGCGGTCCTTGCTGCTCGCGCTTACTCTGAAGATGTGCCGGGGGCGCCGGCCTTTTCGTTCGCGGCTTCGACCGCCTTCGCCACGGCCGGGTTCGGCGCCGATGCCAGCGACTTGAGGAGCCCGGGGTTCTGCAGCGCCTGCGCGATCAGCTGCTCCGCGCCGTTCTTGCCGTCCATGTACGAGAGCAGGTTCGACAGCTCGGTGCGCGCTTCGAGCAGCTGCTGCAGCGCACCGACCTGGCGGGCGATGCGCGCGGGCGAGAAGTCGTCCATGCTGTCGAAGGTGATGTCGACGTTCATCTGGCCATCGCCGGTGAGCGTGTTGGGCACCTGGAAGGCAACGCGCGGCTTGATGGACTTCATGCGTTCGTCGAAGTTGTCGATGTCCACCGCCATGAACTCGCGCTCGCCGAGGTCGGGCATCGGGTCGATCTGCTTGCCCGCGAGATCGGCGATGACGCCCATCACGAAGGGCAGCTGGATCTTGCGTTCGCTGCCGTAGATCTCGACGTCGTATTCGATCTGCACACGCGGCGCGCGGTTGCGCGCGATGAACTTCTGACCACTGTTTCTGACACGGTTGTCTGCCATAAGCTTCCTCTTGAATCTGTAATGCGTGTGGGTGCGATCCCGGTGGCCTGCCGGCCCGCGGAGCTCCCGATGGCTTTCGCCTTGCTATTCCGTGCTGCCCCCAGCGTTCAGCGGACGTCCTGCAAGGCTCTCTATCTTTTGCAATCCCTCGGGCACGAGCTCTTCGATGATCTGGAAGAAGTTCAGGTCCATCAGCCGCTGCGCTCTTCGTATCAGCATGGGCGCCGGATGACTGGGCTCCATGCGCTCCAGGTACTGGCAGGCCTTCTCCAACACCACCTGCACATCATCACGAGTCGATATTTCAATATCTTTAACCAGCACCGTGCGCGGGCCGGTGCCGCCATTGGCGGTGGCCGCGGCGGCCCCGTTCGCCATCGGCACCGAAGCACCCGCCCCTTGCGCGTCGGCGCCGTCGCGCGCTTCACCGGCCACGGCTGCCGCGTCCTGCGCCTGTTCGGGCAACAGCTGGACCACGGTGCGCAGCGAGCGCTCGAGCCGCGAAAAGTCCGGCGCCCAGCTCTGGCCGAGCGCGCGCTCGCAGGTCTCGCGAATGCGCCGCAGCAGGTCGAGCGCCGCGCGCAACGCCACCACCGGAGGCGCCGCTTTCTCGTGCGCGCGCCGCGCCGCGTCCCGCAGCCGGCCAATGCCGCCCGGGTAATCGATCTGATGGTCGGTCTTGCTCGAATCGAGCAAGGCTTCGACCTGTCGCAGGCTCATCGATGCGCCGCCGTCCTCGAGCAGCCGGGCATCGCGCACGCTGCGCCCGAGTCCCTCGGCTTCGGCCAGCGCGGCCAGTGCATTCATGCGCGGCAGCGGATCTTCGAAGTCGCCATCGACGACGCGCGGATGCACGTCGTTCCAGAATTTCTGCAGCACGGCATCGACGAGTTGCAGCCCATCGACGTAGCCCGGCAATCCACGGTTTTCGGTCCAGGCCAGCGTGAGGGGCACCAGCACGCGCAGGTCCCGCGTGCGTGTGCACAGCTGCTTCGCGATGCGCTCCACGCGTGCCCAGTCGGGCGGCTCCGCGGGGATGATCGTCGAGCCGAATTGCTGCTCGCGCTTACCTGTTGTTGCTTGGTGCAACGCCATGAAATCGGGGTCGTATTCCAGGTCTTCCCCGCAGGAAAGCGGGCCTTCCACAGGCAACTGCAATAGATCGATCTCGCTCGTCGACAACCTCTTCTCCCTTGTTCAACCGTTTCTCAACAGCAGCGATCTTGAGGGGAACAAGAGGCGCGGTCAACAGCAACAGACTGCAACGCGAACCATATGAATCACAAAGGAGTACAACTCCTTTTAAAACTCAAACAGAACGTCTACATGTTCACACTCAGCAGTCCGCGTTCACCCAAGTTGCGCATCAATGCGCTGATGCCAAAAGTCCACATCGGCGCCTGATCGGCGTGCACCACGCGATTGACGAGGGCGCCGAGTTCGGGCGCGGCAATGCGCACGCGGTCACCCACGACATGGGTGAATCCTTGCCCAGGCCCGTGACGGTCCTGTGTCGGCGCGAACATCGTGCCCAGAAACAGCATGAAGCCATCAGGGTAGGCGTGGTGCTTGCCCACGGTCTGCGCCACGAGATCGAGCGGATCGCGGCTGATCTTCGACAGCGAACTCGAACCCTCGAGCGTGAAACCCTCGGGGCCGGTGACTTCCAGCGCGACGGTGATGCGTCGCACGTCCTCGATGCCGAAGTGCGCATCGAACAAGCGGATGAAGGGGCCGATCGCGCACGAGGCGTTGTTGTCCTTGGCCTTGCCGAGCAGCAGTGCGCTGCGGCCTTCGAAGTCACGCAGGTTGACGTCGTTGCCGAGCGCGGCGCCGAGTGTCTCGCCGCGGCTGTTGACGGCGAGCACGACCTCCGGCTCGGGGTTGTTCCACACTGAACCCGAATGGATGCCGACATCGGCACCCGTGCCCACGGCGGCGAGCACCGGGGCCTTGGTGAAGATCTCGGCGTCGGGGCCGATGCCGACTTCGAGGTACTGCGACCACACGCCTTGCGCGATCAGCACGTCCTTGACCTTCATGGCCTCGGGCGATCCCGGCACGATGTCGGCGAGGTTGTCGCCGAGCACGCCGCCGATGGCCGCGCGCGTGGCCTCGGCCTTCGAGGCGTCGCCGCGCGCCTGCTCCTCGATCACGCGTTCGAGCAGGCTCGCGACGAAGGTGACGCCGCTGGCCTTGATGGCCTGCAGGTCGCAGGGCGCGAGCAGCCAGGGCTTGCCGGCGTCGCGTGCGCTCTCGTCGCTGTTGGCGATGGCCTCGTCGAGCGAGGCGATGCGCGGTGCGCTGCGCAATGCACGGCGAACGGCTTCGGCGGGCGCCTCCTTGCCTTCGAGCAGGTCGCTCATGGTCGGCGCGAGCCTCGACAGGTCGTACAGGCCGCCTTCGTGCACGGCCACCAGCACGGGGCCCACGCCGGGTTGCCAGAGGCGGCCGACGAGGGTGGCGCGTTCGGCGTCGCGGGGCAGGCTGGAAGAAGTTGAAAGATCGAGCGGCATGGCGTGGTGTCTCCGTGAGGTTGTGTGCGCTACGTTGCATCGTAGCGGCGCAGCGGGGAGGCGACGCGGCCGGCCGCTCCTTTTGTGTCAGTGCCGCGCGGCTCGCACGCGCGCCACTTCGGCGGGCAGGTTGGCCCACGCGGGCTCCTGCGGTGCGAAGCGCGCGCGCATGTAGCCGGCGAGTTCGGCGATCTGCCGGTCGTCGAGCGCCTCGCGGAACGCAGGCATGAAGCCGATGTCGCGGCTTGCGGGCTCGCGCACGCCGTCGAGGATGGTGCGCAGCAGGTTGTCGGGCCGCGCGCTCGTGAGGCTGCTGTTGAGGGCCAGCGGCGTGTTCACGCCGAGCAGCGTGGGGCCGTCGCCGTCATGGTGGCATGAGGCGCAGGCGCTGTCGAACATGCGCTGCGCGGGGCCGAGAAGCTGGCCCTGGGTGCGCGCCCCGTTGTCGATGGCCTGTTGCGCAAGCGCTTGCGGCTCCGCCACCGGTGCGGGATTGAGCGAGCCGAGGTACACGGCCATCGCGCGCACATCGTCGTCGGGCACCTGCGCGAGTTCGCGCACCACCTCGGCCATCGGCCCGCCCGCGATGCCGTGGCGCGGCGAATGACCGTTACGCAGGTAGCGGTACAGCGCGTCGGTGTCCCACGGCACGGCGGCCTTCGACAACTGCGTGAGTGCGGGCGCCTCCCAGCCGTCGACCATCGCGCCCGAGAGGAACGCGCTGCCGCCCTGCTCCGCGCCGAGCGCGTTGCGCGGCGTGTGGCATGCGCCGCAATGACCCAGGCCGTTGACGAGGTACGCGCCGCGGTTCCACTCGGCGCTTTGCGTAGCCACGGGCCGCACCGGCGTGGGGTCGTGGAAGAGCGCGTTCCAGCCGGCCATCAACGGGCGCATGCTGAACGGGAACTTGAGTTCGGACTTCGGCGTTTCCGCACGCACCGCAGGCATCGACATGAAGTACGCATAGAGCGCCTGCAGGTCGTCGTCGCTGGTCTTCGCAAACGCGGTGTAGGGGAACGCGGGGTACAGGTAGTGGCCGTCGCGCGAGACGCCTTCGCGCATCGCGCGCTGGAAGGCGCTGAAAGACCAGCGGCCGAGGCCCGTGTCCGCATCGGGCGTGAGGTTGGTGGTGTAGAGCGTGCCGAAGGGCGTCTCCATCGCGCGGCCGCCTGCGTTCGGTGTGCCGCCGGGCGCGGTGTGGCACACGGCGCAGTCGCCGGCGGCGGCGAGCACGCGGCCGCGGTCGATGGTGGACTGGCTGTAGACGGGTGCGGTGAGCGATACGGGCGCGATGGCGGAGCGCCAGCCGAGCAGGCCGGCGATGATGCCGAGGCCGCCGATGAAGAGTGCGGCACCAGTGGCCCACAGGCCCTTCCTCTTGGGCCAGATGGCTCCCGCATTGCTCCTTCCCCCTCTGGGGGAAGGTTGTGATGGGGGCACGGCAGCGTCACCATTCGTACGCCGCTCACCCCCGCCCTCCCCCAAAGGGGGCGGGAGAAATTCCCGATTCAACTCCGCCAACACCGTCTCCGGCGTGAACGGCGGCGATCTGAACCGCACTCCCGTCGCATCGAAGATCGCATTCGCGATCGCCGCCGTCCCCGGCACCGACGACGATTCGCCCGCGCCCAGCGAAGGCTCGCCGGGCCGGGGCATGTGCATCACCTCGATCACCGGCACTTCGCGGAAATTGATGATCGGGTAGCTGCCCCACTCACGGCTCGCGACCACACCGGAAGGCAACACCCCAGGCAGTTGTGCGCCGCCAGACCCGCCCTGCGGCGCGAACTGCACTTGCTCCTTCAGCGCCCGGCTCGTGGTCTGGATCACGTTGCCGTGCACTTGGTGTTCGACACCGGCTGGGTTGACCAGCAAACCCGCGTCGTGCCCCACCACGACGCGGCGCACGTGCACCTCGCCGGTCTTGCGGTTGACCTCCACATCGGCCACCCACGCGGCCCACGCCGCGCCGAAGCCCGGCCACTTGCTGTGGATGTAGCGCGCATACGCGAAGCCCTGCCCGAAGAGGATGTCGCCGCCCTCCCCGAGCCCGCCGTCGGCGTTTTCCTGCGGTCCGGTGCGCATGCGCCAGCCGGCCTTCTGCGCGGTCGCCTGCACGAGCTCGAACGCGCGCGGATCGTCCAGGTGCCGCAGCCGGAATTGCACCGGATCGACACCCGCCGCCGTGGCGAGCTCGTCGATGTACGACTCGTGCGCGAACGAACTCGGCAGCGCCGACACGCCGCGCAGCCACGAGGCGCGCACGATCGGCGCCATGTCGTTGACCTTCACGCGCAGGTTGTCGTAGCTGTATGGCGGGCGCGCAGTGCGGTCGCCCATCTCGTAGGCCTGCGCCACCGGCTCGATGGTGCGCGTGAGCAGCAGCGCGAGCGTGGGCGCGCCGTTGGACGGGTACGAGGTTTCGAAGTCGTAGGCGGCCACGCGGCCATCGGCCATCAGGCCGCCGTCGATCTCCATGAGCTGCGCGGCGCCCTTGGGCTCCCAGGCATGCTCCTGCTCGCGCGTGAGCTGCACGCGCACCGGCGCGCCGACGGCGCGCGCGAGCAAGGCGGCATCGGCGGCCACGTCGTCGGCGCCGTTTCGGCCGTAGCAGCCTGCCGCTTCCATGCGGATGACGTCGACCTGCACGTCTTCCACGCCCATGAGCTTCGCCAGATCGGCGCGCAGCACATGCGGGTTCTGCGAGCCGGCCCAGCAGCGAAGGACGATGCCGCCGCCATCGATCGGCTGCCACTCGGCCAGCGCGCACGAGGGCCCGATGGACGCGTGCATCTGGTACGGCCACACATACGTGCGGTGCATCGGCTGCGCGGCCGCGGCGATGGCGCCATCCACATCGCCTTCATCGACCAGCAGGCGCTGCGTCGAGGGGTTGTCGCGCAGCGCCCGTGCAAGGTCGCCGAGGTCGGGCATGCCGGGCCACGGTTTCCACGCGACGCGCAGTTCGCGCAGCGCCTGCTCGGCGTGCTCCTCGCGCTCGGCCACGATGCCGATGAAATCGCGGATGACGACCACCGCGCGGATGCCGGGAATGTGCGCGATGGACGATTCGTCCACCGACTCGAGCGTGTTGCCGATGAACTCGCCATGGTCCGCGCCCGCATACGGCGGGCGCACCACGCGGCCATGCAGCATGCCGGGCACGCGCATGTCGTGCACGAACACGAGGTCGCCCGCGAGCTTGGCCGGAATGTCGACGCGCGCCTGGCGCGTGCCGACGACGCGGTAGTCCGCCGGGTCCTTGGGCTGCGCCTGGGAATCGAGCCGCAGCACGGTGCGCTGGCCGGCCACGAGCTCGGCGTAGCCGACGTGGCGATCCGGCGCCTCGGTAACGCGCACCACGCCGTTGCGCACCTGCAGCGCATCGACGTCCACGCCGAGCCGCTCGGCCGCGCGTGCGACCAGCCACGCGCGCGCCTGCGCGGCGGCGAGGCGCAGCGGCTGCGCATGGATCTGGATCGACGCGCTCGCGATGGTCGCGCCCTGGTTGGGCGCGCGCGCGGTGTCGCCGAGCATCACGCGCACGCAGGGCATGCCGAGGTCGAGCTCCTCGGCCACGATCTGTCCGAGCGCGGTCTGGATGCCAGTGCCAAGGTCGACGTGGCCGTTGAGCGCGCAGGCGCTGCCGTCGTCCCATACGGCGAGCAGGATCTCGTCGCCCTCGATGGGGTTGCCGGCGATGAAGGCTGGCTGGCCATTGGCGGTCGGCGGCGCGGGCGGGGTCTCGCGCACCACCAGCAGAACGCCGTTGGAAGCGAGGAATTCGGCGCGCGTGCGCGGCAGATCGGCGCGGCGTGTCATGGCTGTTGCCCCCTCTCCCACCGGAAGAGGGAAAAAGGCCACCGGCTCATGGAGCCACCTTCGCGCGCATGCGGAAAGCCGCGCGCTGCACCGCATCGAGTATTTCGATGTGCGTGCCGCAGCGGCACAAATTGCCCGACAGCTCGCTGCGGATGCGCGCCTCGCTCGCATCCGGATCGCGCGCGAGCAAGGCGGCCGCCTGCATCACCATGCCGTTAAGGCAGTAGCCGCACTGCGCGGCCTGCGCATCTTCGAACGCGGCCTGCACCGGATGCCAATCGCCGCGCGCGCCCAGCCCTTCGAGCGTGGTGATCGCACGCCCCGCCACGCCATGCGCGGGAATCACGCACGAGCGCGCCGCCACGCCGTCGACGTGCACCGTGCACGCGCCGCACTGCCCCAGTCCGCAGCCGTACTTGGGGCCGTTCAGCCCCAGGTCGTTGCGCAGCAGGTGCAGCAGCGTCGCCTCGCGCGGCACGCCCTCGATCGATTGCGCCCGGCCGTTGACCAGCAGGTGCAGCGGCTCAGCGCCGCAACTGTCCGTCACGGGTGTACATCTCCAGGTCCACGAAGGTCGAGCCGTTGTGGTTCTTCGCGCTGTACTCGATGGGAAAGTCGCCGAAGCGCGTGCTGCCGATGCTCTCCAGCCCGGCGATGAAGCTGTCGCGCGTGAGCGTCTTGCCCGCCCGGCGCAGGCCCTCGGCCATCACGCGCGCGACGATGTAGCCCTCCAGCGCGGTGTAGCTGTCGATCTTCTCGCCGAACTCGGCGCGGTCGCGCTGGTAGTCGGCCACGATGGGCACGCGCTGCGCCGTCGGCGGCGGCACGATGCTGGCCGTGACCAGCCCCGCGAGCTTGCCGTCGAGCCGCTTGGCCGAGCCGGCCGCGTCGGTGATGCCGACCGACAGCGTGTACAGCGGCGAGCCCACGCCGTTCGCGCGGTAGTCGCGCATGAACACCTCGACCATGCGGCCGGCCATGATCATCACGACCGCGCCGGGCTTGGCTTCGGCGAGGCTGGTGGCGACCTGCTTCGCGTCTTCCGCCGTGATCGCGAGCGGCAGCGTTTTCACGACCTGCACCTTGTAGTCGGCCGCCAATTCCTCGCAGGTGGCGAGGTTCGACTTGCCGAAGGGGCTGTCCTGGTACACCACGGCGATCGACGAAATGCCGATGGTCGAGAGGTGGCTGATGATCTTGCGCAGCTCCAAGTCGTAGCCCGCGCGCACGTGGAACAGGTAGCGGTTGACCTTGGCGCGGAACGAGCTGGTGCCCACCAGCGGCGCGAACATCGGCACGCCGGCCTTCTCAGCGAGCGGCATCGCGGCCGCGAGGTTGCCGGTGGCCACGTAGCCGGTGAGCGCGAAGACCTTGTCCTCATCGATCAGCTTCGCGGTGTTGGCGGCCGTCTTCGCCGGGTCGTAGGCATCGTCGTAAGTGACGAGTTCGATCTTGCGGCCATTGACGCCACCCGACTTGTTGACGCGGTCGAAGTACAGCTTGATGCCCGCGCGGTAGTCGATGCCGAAGTCTTTCGCCGGCCCGCTGAGCACGGCCGACTGGCCGATGCGGATGGTGGTGTCGGACACGCCGTTTTCAGCGCGTGCCGATCGAAGAAATCCGGGGCCGAGCGCCAGCATTGCGCCGCCCGCCACCATGGCGCGCCTTGATATCGAAAGCTTCATGCGTCTTTTTCTCAGGTTGTCGTCGTCAGGGAACGATTCGTTCGTTCAGGTGGCCTGTACATCGGCGGACTGGATGCGCTTGACGCCCTTGGCCGCCATCTGTTTCCAGGCCGCGGCGAGCGAGCCGTTGAGGTCGATGCCGCGCGTGGCGTCCTCGATTACATAGGCCTCGAAGCCGGCCTTGCGCGCGTCCATCGCGGTCCATGCCACGCAGAAGTCGGTGGCCAGCCCGGTGACGAACACGGTCTTGATGCCGCGCGCCTTCAGGTAGCCGGCCAGGCCGGTGGCCGTCTTGTGGTCGGCCTCCTCGAAGGCCGAGTAGCTGTCCATGTCCTTGTGGAAGCCCTTGCGGATGACGAGTTGCGCGGTCGGCACCTTCAGGTCCTTGCCGAG
>Ga0207679_10002158_pt1 | contig 12180 bp, 9 predicted proteins | sample KBSC73metaG_FD_184320 | JGI IMG/M metagenome (GOLD analysis project Ga0207679, IMG submission 184320) | Corn rhizosphere microbial communities from Kellogg Biological Station, Michigan, USA - KBS C7-3 metaG (SPAdes) (version 2) | ecosystem: Host-associated > Plants > Roots > Rhizosphere > Soil ...
GCCGTCAGTAAATTAGAAATGGTGTAGACCGGTTGCGAGTTGTGACAGCTGGTTCAGGAAAGTCGCCCTCAGAAGTCAGGAAGGCCCGCACAATTGCAAGGAATTCGAGATCGGTCGATGGCGTATGCCGAGCGCATCCATGCGTTTCTGTAATGGCAAGTACGGTCGATACGACGCGGTAGAGTCCCTGTCTCTAAATTTCCACCGGGCTGGCGAGCGTGAAGAGTAGCCGGGTTTCAGGAGGATACTGCAGCTGTTTGCCTTTAGTCATCAGCACCGTGTCGGTGACCGCGTCTCCTGTTGTCGAGGCGCCCGCAGAGCGTCCGCTTCCGGCAGCGTCGCCATCCACCTTTGCATCTCTTTTGTGGATATGGTGCCCGATTCCCACATACAGCTGGGTCTGGACAGGAACGTCCTTGCCATTGTGCTCCACCGACGTCAGAACCAGGCTAAGCTGAGCCCGACCCTTTTCATGGCCCGGTTCCTGAGCATCCACCACGAGACCGTGAACAACAGAGCCCTTTTTAAAAGTGGTAAGACCATCAACGATGACATCCTTGCTCACCGTCCCGGTGAATGAGTCTCCGGGAGAGCTCTTTTCCGTGCTGATTCCGTCCTGTAATTCGACTGTTATGTACGTGCCGGACGGTACTGTGAGCTTTGCCGGTTGCGTCGAGGCATCATGGTCGGATGTGGTCGCCCTGGTGCATGCCAGCACCCCCGCCGAAAGCAAAAATCCAATTGTCACTGCGGTAAGTACGCGTCTCATGTCAGTCCTCCTTACTGGGGGATAAGGGCCGTCAAAATGCGGCGTCGGAACTGCCCTAGACCGTTTTGAAAGAATCAAATGGCGACCTCTATGTACAAGGAGCACGCTGGAGTCCTTACAGGCTAAAGCGTGGACGCCAGCCACTTAAGTCCGAACTCCGACTCCATCGAGGTGGCACTCGAAGGTCACTTTAAGGGCGTGCGGGCTCATGCCTTTAAGCGCGACGATGCGGGGTCCGATGGGCTTTGCCCGACCGAATTCCGGTGGAATTGTGCGAGGATGTTGGGGCATGCCTGATAAAAAAACTCTGCGGCTGGCGATTCCTAATGGCAGCTTGCAGGAACCCACTGTCGATTTGTTCTGCCGTGCGGGTTACAACATGAAAATTGGGGGGCGGTCCTATTACCCCATCGTCGCCGATGACGAAATTGAATGCCTGCTGGTGCGTCCGCAGGAACAGCCGCGCTATGTTCAGGACGGCCTCATCGATCTTGGCGTCACCGGGTACGACTGGGTCTGCGAAACCCAATCCAAAGTTGTAGAAGTCATGGAGATGGTTTACTCGAAAGTCAGCCGGAGGCCGACTCGCTGGGTGCTGGTCGTACCGGATGCTTCACCGGTGCGCGCCGTGGGCGACCTGGAAGGCAAGCGCATTGCCACTGAAATTGTGCGTCTGACTCAGGAGTTCCTTGAACGAAGGAACGTCCGTGCGCGTGTTGAATATTCCTACGGCGCTACAGAGGTGAAGCCGCCATTGCTTGCCGATGCCATCGTCGACGCGACGGAGACGGGGACCTCGCTTCGAGCCAACAGCCTGCGCATCATCGAAACCGTTCTCGAAAGCACGCCGAGGCTGATTGCCAGTCCTCAGGCCTGGGCGGACAAATGGAAACGTCAGAAGATCGAAGACATCGCGCTGATGTTGAAAGGCGCAATGGCTGCGGAAGGAAAGGTCTGGCTCTCGATGAATGCGCTTCGCCGTGATCTGGATGCCGTGCTCGCCATCCTTCCCGCGCTCGATAAACCAACCGTTGCCTCGCTATCGGATCCTGCATGGGCGGACATTACGACGATCGTCGACGAAAACGTGGTGCGCGTCATCGTCCCAAAGCTGAAGAAGGCCGGCGCCCGAGGTATTGTGGAATATCCGCTGAACAAGATTATCGAGTAGATGGAGTTCGCTCGCTGCCTGCCTTTCGGGCGGTCATGGAATCACATTGACGTCGGACGTGATTGAAGCTCCTTCGGTCAGGCGAATGGATTTACCGAACTCTTCGTAGGCCGCCATGAATTCCGCATTCATCCAGGCGTTTGCCGGGACTGTCACCCACGAGAACAATTTGTATTCGCCTGGAGCGATACCCGTGATGGTGAAGTTCCCTTTGGCATCGGACGTCGCCGCCTTGTATAACGCCAGATTCTGCCGGCGCGCCGTCGGCGGAATCAGAACGACTCTGGCAGATGCAACAGGTTTTTGTGCGGCATCACGAACCACGCCTATTACCTTCCCACCTTTCGAACTCACCATGACTTCGAGACTGTCCACGCTGCCGACCATGAAACCGTCGTCATACACCGAACGTTCCGCCGTGCGCACATCCGCGATATAGGAGTTCGGAGGAAGCGGAACAACGCTCGCGGAATAGCGGCCCTCCGGTACGTTGGTAAAAACAAACGCTCCGGAAGGATCAAACGTGAACTGTTGTGCCGCACTGTCGAAGGGTGCGGGAAAGGCTTCCATCGAACGCAGTTGAATTCGGTAGGTCGGTGTGGGGACCGGAGTTGTGGAAGCAGGCTGCCCCCGCGGTCCAGCCACAGGAAGTGTTGTAACTATACCGTTGTTAATAATGGTTGTGATGCCTCCCCGGGCAGCTGGGGGTGCCGCCATGGTGAACGGCACGGCACCCGTGTCCAGTACCAGACGCGCTTTCACTTCGAGTCCCCGGTTTACCGGAATCGCGACATCTTCAAGGTTGCCGCCATTCACATCCACATGCACGCGGCCAATGACCGGCCCATTCGCCGGATCCTGCACGGTTGTAATCAAGTCGTATGACCCCGGCAGTACCCCGCGAATTTCAAATTGTCCGTTCGTGCGATTGGGGGAGACGTTTGGGAAGTTCATTCCCGTTATGTCGGTGAACGCATTCGGATCACGAGGCATCAGATAAAAATTTGTCGCCGGAACGGGTTGTCCGTTAGGCCCGACAATCGACGTGACGATGCGTCCTGAAATGCTTCCGGTCGCATCGCCACGCACACCGATGTCAATTCCGCTGACGTCACTCCCTTCAGAAACTTTCACTCGCGTCGCCGCTCTGACGTCGGTGGTGCCGGGGAAAAATGTTCGTGCGTAGCTATCCTGAGCGTTTGGTACCGCATTGGCGCGTCGTGGTGCGACACCCAATATGAAGGCTCCCGGCGGAAGCCAGAACATGCGGTATTCGCCGCGATCGTCCGCGGTTTTCAGGTTGATCTGGGTCAGGACTTCGCGATTGTTCTGGTAGCCGATCACGTAGGCGTAAACCTGCACGCCGGAAAGCGGCTGGCCTTTCGGATCTCGGACGCGTCCGCTGACCGTCGCACCTCGGACCATGGACATATCGACACGAATTACGGGCTGCGTCGAGTCCATCGTTGCAGTCGTGGTCACTATCGTCGGGAGCGATGGCCCAGCACTTCCTGCAAGCGGTGGACCGAAATAACCCTCGCGTTGCGCGCGGATCTGATAACGACCGGGAACGACATTTGGAAACGTGTAATGGCCGGCTTCATCGGTGATGCCGCCCACTTGCGGCGGCGCGGCGGGTACCTCGGCCGCCAGTGCCGGTATCGCGGGCGCAGGCAATCCCAGTAGCTGAGCTTCCATGCGCAGTGCGGCATTCGCAACGACCTGAGGGGAAATGGTTACAGGAGCCGAGGCAATGAGAGCATCGAGCTGCTCCTTCATCGCGGGCGTCAGTGCGGGGTTCGGCGTATATAAACTCGAAATCGACTGCGGCGTTATCGTCTCATACGGGCCTATCAATGTAATCGAGACACCGGCGACGCCTTCCGAGGAACCCGAATGCGTCACACGAATATCGATACTCCCTTTGTTGTCCTGCGGTGCGGCTCTGCCGGATGTGAGAAGTAGTAGAAACGCTACGATGGCGATCCAGCGACCAAACCGTAGTCGCATAGCGATTGTTTGTCCCATTGCCGCGGCTCCGTATTCGAATTTTAATCGGGCTTGTTATCGGCGGCAATCTTAGCAGAATGGGCGGGAGTGAGAATCATTCACTTCTTCAGGAGCGGTTCGAGCGAGGTCATGACGGTCTTTACGACGATTGCATAGCCGTCAGAATTGGGATGAGTCCCGTCGGAAATCGTCAGAGCGGGATTGCCCGAGACGCCTGCGAGGAACGATGGAATCAGAGTGAGGTGGTACTTATTGGCGAGACGAACGTAGACATCTTCTCCGCCGGCCAGACTTCGTCCCGCCAATACCACGGCGATACGTGTTTTTTGAAAGCGGGCGATCATCTGATCCAGATTCTCCTCGGTTTGCTTTGGCGAAATCCCATTGGACCGGTCATTCGAGCCGAGTTCCAGAATCACAATGTCGGGCCCGGTACCCAACGCGCGGCTGAGTCGTCCGATTCCTCCGCGAGTGGTGTCGCCCGTGACACCCATGTTCACCACCCGGTATTTGTATCCACGCTCGTCCAGTATTTTTTGAAGCTGTGCCGGATAGCTGAGGTCCGCAGGCACGCCGTAGCCGGCAGTCATACTGTTGCCGAACGCGAGGATTACGGGCCGCGGATCGGGGCCCTGACTCCACCCGGGAAACGCGAGCAAGAGGAGCAGCAGTGCAGCGGCCGACGATGCTTTCATGGTTTGCGCTCCTCGAGCTTCTGGTAGGGCCCGGCCGCATAGACGACTTTGCCAGCGACGATCGTCAGCATCGATTCGATTCTGCCGATCTCCTCAATGGGCGCAGTCATGTAGTCCTTCGACAAGACGGCGAGATCAGCCACCTTTCCGGGTTCCAGCGAACCGAGACGGTCTTCATCGTGCGCGAACCATGCGCTGCCCATCGTGTAGAAGCGCAGGGCATCTTCACGGCCGGGAGTTTCGTCGGCTCTTCGCAGGGCGGCTCCGCCCGCTGTCTTGCCATCGAGTAGCCATTGCAGGGCTGTGAATGGATTGTACGACGCCACCCGATGCGCGTCGGTGCCGGCCCCGATCGGTACGCCGACTTTCTTTGCTGTCATGACGGGTGGCAGCAATCGATTCGCGTCATCGGAAAAATACAGCACGTCCTGAAACGTCCATCCCATTCCCAGCGCTTTCATACGAGCGAGGGAAGCCGGCGACGCGTCATTAAGGTGTGCGATGGACCAGCGAAGGCCTGTTATCGGAACTTCGTGATTCAGGCGTTCGAACAATGTCAGAAGATGATCGACCGACGCGTCGTTGTTCCAGTGGATCGTCAGTGACATGCCGCGCTCTGCGGCCCATTTGGCAATTTCGTAGAGTTTCGCCTTATCGGCGTCGCTGGGCGTGTCGTTGTTGTACATCGCAAAGGTGATTCTCTCGCCGATTCCATTGAATCGAAGCATGCCATCGCCAAATCCGCCGGGCAGCATTCGAGTCAGGTTCTGATACTCCTCAAATTCCGAACCCGCGGTCTGGCCATTCAACCAGTACGTCACGCGAACGGTCAATTGATGCTGCTGCCATACGTTGAACAATGCCCGATACTCCGGAGGTGGCAGGCTGTTGCCCCCCGGATCACCCACACCGGTGAGCCCCAGCCGGTTGAGTTCGCGAAAGAATTTCTTCGTGCCGTCGAGTTCCTGTTCGTACGTCGGTCGAGGGAGTTTGTCGTACAAGGCGACGATGGCCGACTGACTGCCGGTGATTCCGCCTGTGAGATTGCCGTTGCCATCTTTCTCAATCCGAGCCCCGGGAGGTAGATTGGCCTCCGATTCGATGTTCAGCAGTTTCAGTCCGGAACGGGAAAGGAGAACCCAGCTGTACCCAAGCTGCACGTAGATGGGATTGTTCGGCGCCGCCAATTCGAGTTCTGCCTGTGTGGGACGACGACGTTCCTTGAATTGATTTGTAGTCCAGCCGCCACCGACGATAAGCCATGCGCCCGGCTTCATGGTTGCCGCCGCCTGACGAATTCGATTCATGGCTTCGGTGATCGAGGGGACGCCGACCCAATTGACTTCGCTACTGTAGGTCAGTCCGGCGCGAATCGCGTGAATATGCGAGTCGATCATTCCCGGAATCATGGTACGGCCCTGCAGATCGATGACCTGCGTGCGCGGCCCCGCCGTTTTCCGGATATCCGAATTGGTACCAACCGACAGAATTCTCCCGTCGTGAATCGACAGCGCTTCACGGACGGAGAAATTGTTATCCACCGTCAGGATCTTTCCGTTGATGAGTATGGTGTCCGGCGTTTGGGCCCACGCGGGCGCAACGCCGAGACAGAGGCAGAGACAGACAAAGATAGTCGCGGTGAGGGGCCCCCGCAGGCGCGGTCTGTGACCGCGCACAATCCTCAAACCCAGGCATAATGCGCGCTCAAAGAACGCGCCCACAATTCGGGACATCTAATTTCGTGCTCCCGCAGCACTCCGAGGGAGCGCGAAGACATAAAGCGTAGCGCCGGATCTCCGGAATCGGATATCCGCGTCCGCAGCCGCAGTAGGCTGCACCTGGGTGTTTCCGCCCAACTGGCTGGCGATGATAGCCACATACTGGCGGCCATCCGGGCCAACGTAAGTGATCGGCGAACTTCGGAAATTGCTGCCCGTTCGGAAAGTCCACATAATCGCTCCTGTGCGTGCATTGAACGCCCGCATCACGCCTTCGTTCGGTCCGCCCTGAAACAGCAGATCTCCCGCCGTCGCCATGACCGGCGCATTGTTGACGACCTTCCACGGAACTCTCCATACGGTCTTGCCCGTAACAGGATCGTTCGCCTGCAACTCGCCGGCGGTTGTCGCTCCGGGCGCGAGCGGATTCGGAGTGATGGTCTCTTTCAACGTGTAATCTTCACCGGGAATGAACTTTCCTTCCACGACCTTCTGCGTTCCACACTGGTTTGATGCCGGCGTATAAATCAGACCGGTCCGTGGAGAGTATGCGTCCTGGAACCAGTTCCTGGCATTGATGCCAGGGCACCAGGTGACTGTGGTGTCTTTCACGTCCGGCAGATACTTTTGCCGATCCTCGAGTTTTGTGAAAAGCATCTTCGTGATGTCGTAGGAAGGCCGTCCGGTTTCCGTGTCGACGCCTTTGATGAGATCGTTGTGAACGAACGGCCAGGGTTTAAGAATCATCTCTCCCGTCGCGCGATCGAAGACGTAGAAGAAGCCATTCCGTGCCGGATGGACCAGGGTCTTTCGAATGCGACCGTTGATCTGTAGATCAATGAGGATTCCCGCGCTGGGTTCATCCAGATCCCAGCCATCCTGCGGCGTGACGTTATATGCCCAGACGAGCTCACCGCTGTCCGCATCGCGCGCCAGAATTGAAGCGCAATAGTTGTTCTTGTAGGACTTGAGTCCACCGTGTTCGTCGAGATCGACCTTGCCCCATTGTCGACGGTAATCCGGATTCCACGGGCCACAGTTGCTGGTGCCGTAGTAGAACAAATTCAACTCCGGGTCGAAGGTATACCAACCCCAAACGTCTCCGCCGCCGCGTTTCCAGGAGTCTCCGTACCAGGAGTCGAGCGCCGGATTGGGAAGCTTGTCGTCGGGGTAGAAGGGCTTGAAGCGCGGCCCGATGCCGACTTCGTTGTTCGGGCCCATGCTGTAATAGCGCCAGCGCATGCTTCCGGTCTCGATGTTGAACGCGGTGATGTGCCCGCGAACGCCGCGTTCTCCGCCCATCACGCCGATGATCACCTTGTCGCCCACAACGAGCGGCATCGCGCTCACTGTTTCGCCGGCGGCAAGATTGGCAGTCTCCGCCCGCCACACGACTTTGCCATTCTCTGAGTTCAGGGCAAAAACCTGACCATCCAGAGTGCTGTAAAAGATCTTGCCGTCCGCGTACGCCAATCCTCGCGTTTGAGCCCCGCAACATGCGGCTTTGGTCGCGGCTTCGATCTGCGGCATCTCCGGCCGGAACTCCCACTTGATCACGCCATCGCGGGTGAGATCGAGCGCGTAAACATAGTTGGGTTTCGGCGTGACGATGTACATCGTGTTGCCGATGACGAGAGGGGAAGCTTCATGCGCGTCGAGGATACCGAGCTGAAAGCTCCACGCCATGGAAAGATTCTGAACATTCGTCAGATTGATCTGGTCCAGCGCGCTGTAGTTCCAGCCGGAGTAGCTGCCGTTGGGCATCACCCATTGCTTTGGATCGGTCTGCATGGCAATCAGACCCTTGTGAGCAACCACAATTCCCGACACGCTTAGAAAAGCCGTAAGCGCCAGAAGCAAAATCCACGCGGCGCGACGCCAGTTCAATCGACTCATGCTGCACCTCCCACGATCGCTGTTTGCAACGGCATCGTACGCCGTCGTCGGGCGATTCAGCAAGAGTATGCGTCGTACTTCAATCGATCGATTTGAACAGGCGTTCGTCCAACGGACTGCCAAGGAACTGCTGAAGATCGTCGCGATATTTTTTCGTATGTGCGGCGGCGGAGTGTGCGTCGAGTGCTTTCCGGTTCCGCCACGTCTCGATAACCTCGAAATGATTGGCGCGCATGGTGTGCAATAGGACGTCGAAGCGCAGGTTGCCCTCTTCACGACGGCTCGCTTCCGCAAGCGTTACCAATAGGGGCGCGACTTTCGGATCCGGTGAAACGTCCACATGCGTGATGACGACTACAGCGCTGTCCCCGGCCTCCGCTGCGGTCGGCGGGACGCTTAAAGTCTTATAGGGGCGGATGTCCCAGTCGCTGAGACGTAGTGGTTGAATCGCGTCTGTGAGCTCCTTTCGGACAGCGCCATTTGCGTCGAAGGCGGCCTGTGTCTTCCACGTTTCGACAATCACGAAGCGTCCCGACCGCTCGACCTGCTCGAAGATCTCGGTTCGGATATGGTCGGCGTGTTTGTGCGACACATCCCGATATCGCCGGAGCGTTGTCAATGCCATCGATCGGGAGAGCGGATTCACTTCAATATACGAGACGGAATAGAACCGTTTGTCGTCCGGGGTCTGCGGGGAGGCAGAAGCGGGAGCCAGCATTGCAGTGAGGAGCAACAGCACGATACCTCGAATCATGTCCGTTCTCGGGGAGTTCATCGGATCAGTCTACACGGCATGCGAAACAGTCGCAAAGGTTGTGGGCGGACTTGAATTCAGGGGAGCAAATTGCCCTCCGGAGTCAAGGGCAGCGTGATCGAAGCGCGATCACGCGAGGGGTGGTTCCTAAGCGGCATTCTTCAGGGCTACGGCTTTGGAACCACCCCGGCGCTTCGCGCCACCCCTCCTGACTCAGGAGGGGACATTCAAGCCATGATTTTGGATTAACCGTTATAAGACGATCAGGCGGAGGAACCGGCGCTTGCCGACTTTAAAGGTGGCATCGACGGGTTGGGAGATATCGAGCTCAGCTTTGATGCTGGTGACGCGCTCGTCGTTGAGGTGAACCGCTCCGGATTCGACGAGTCGCTGCGCTTCGCTGACCGACGGCGCCAGTCCGAGAGTGGGGAGCAGCTTGATCAATCGAACGGTTCCCGTGCCCCGTTCCATCCTGCGTACTTCGATGTCGGTCGGGACTTCACGCTGGCTGAAGATGCGATTGAATTCCTCGCGTGCAGCCTGGCCTGCCGGCTTTCCGTGATAGAGCCCGATGACGGTTTCTGCGAGATCGCACTTCAAATCTTTCGGATGACGATTTCCGGATTCCACGTCTTGCTTCAGCCCCTGGATCTCCCGCAGCGAAACATCGGTGGCCAGCTCGTAGTAACGCCACATCATGGTGTCGGAGATCGACATGATTTTCCCGAATTGTTCTCCCGGCGTGTCGTTGATCCCGATGTAATTCCCCAGCGACTTGCTCATCTTCTGCACGCCGTCGGTGCCTTCCAGGAGCGGCATTGTGAGGACAATCTGGGATTCCTGTCCGTATTCGCGCTGCAGATCCCGGCCGACAAGCAGATTGAATTTCTGATCCGTCCCGCCCAGTTCGACATCGCATTCGAGCGCGACCGAGTCGTATCCCTGCACCAGCGGGTACATCAGCTCATGCATCGCAATCGGCTGCTGCTCTCTCATGCGGTTGGTAAAATCTTCGCGTTCGAGAATGCGCGCGACGGTGTAACGCGACGCGAGACGAATGAAGCCCTCCGCACCGAGCGCATTCATCCATCTGCTATTGAAATCGATAATTGTTTTTTTCGGATCCAGGATTTTGAAGATCTGCTGCTTGTACGTTTCCGCATTGGCAAGAACTTCTTCCTTCGTCAGTTGCTTGCGCGTGACATTTCGCCCGGAGGGGTCGCCAATCAATCCGGTGAAATCTCCAATCAGGAAGATCGCGGTATGCCCGAGGTCCTGAAAGTGTTTCATTTTCCGGATCAGCACGGTGTGACCCAGGTGAATATCCGGAGCAGTAGGATCGAATCCGGCTTTCACGCGCAACGGTTTTCCCGTTTTCTGCGAGCGCTTCAGTTTTGCGATCAGCTCTTCCTCGCGGATGATCTCCACGGCACCCTTGCGGATGTATTCCATCTGTTCAACCAGAGGCGTTGTCGTGAAGTCACTCATTGAAATGACACCCGGCGGCCGTGAATTTCGCATGTGCCGGACAATATCCGATCGATGGCGTCGGTATAGATCCGGTGTTCCTCGATCAGTATCCTGGCGGATAACGTTTCTTCCGCATCGTTATCCAGTACCGGGACCACGGCTTGATGAACGATCGGCCCGCCGTCGAGAACGCCATCCACGATGTGAACGGTGCATCCGCTGAACTTCACACCGTACACCAGCGCCTGTTGCTGAACGTGAAGTCCGGGAAACGACGGAAGCAGCGAGGGATGAATATTGAGTATCAGGTTTGGGAAAGCCGATGTGAACACGACGCTGAAAATCCGCATGAAGCCGGCGAGCACAACGAGACCGACATCGGCTTGTTTCAATGCCTCCACAAGCTCTGCATCAAACTGCTCTCGCACTTTTCCCCGCGAAGGAATGCAGATCGCGTTCAATCCGCGTTCCTTCGCACGCGCCAATCCCGGCGCCGATTCCACGTTGCTGATGACGATGGCGATTTCCGCGTCGAGCCGGCCGACGGCAATGCTGGCAGCAATGGCTTCAAAGTTGGATCCACGCCCGGAAAGTAAAATTCCGAGCCTGCGATTCCGTGGCACCACTTTCATGTGCGATAGGTGACGCGGGGTTCGCCCGGAACAATCTCGCCGATGACGTAGTGGGGAAGATTCAGCGTGGCCTTCAGGGCGTCGACATTCGACGGGTGCACGACAATCACCATGCCGATACCCATGTTGGTGGCGCGAAGCATTTCATCCAGTTCGATGTGGCCAATCTCCGCCATGACTTTGCACAACGGCAACACGGGCCAGGAGTTCAGCTGAACCTGAGCCATGCAGCCTTCGGGAAGAATGCGATTCAAGTTTTCGGTGATGCCGCCGCCGGTGATGTGGGCGAGCCCTTCGACGATACCCAGATCCACTGCCTTGCGCAGGATGGGTTCGTAGTTCACGTGCGGCTTCAGTAGTTCTTCTCCGACGGTTTCCGCGAGCCCCGGCACATTGGCCTGCGCGGTGTATCCCGCGGTCTCAAAGAATAACTTGCGCGCGAGCGAATACCCGTTGGTATGAAGTCCAACCGAAGGCAGGCCAATTAGAACATCGCCGTGCCGGATCGACCGCCCATTGATAACTTTAGATCGATCGACCACGCCGACTATAAAACCTGCGATGTCGTAATCGCCGTCGGCGTAAAACCCTGGCATTTCCGCAGTTTCACCGCCGAGCAATGCGATTCCTGCAGACTTGCAGGCGGTGGCCACACCTTCGACGACAGAGACAATCACATCGGGTTCGAGCTTGCCGGTTGCAACATAGTCCATGAAAAACAGGGGACGAGCGCCCTGCACGAAGATATCGTTGATGCAGTGATTGACCAGGTCGCCGCCGACGGTGTTGTGGCGGTTCATCATCATGGCGACTTTCAGCTTTGTGCCGACGCCGTCTGTGCTCGAAACCAGTACAGGCTCTTTCACACCTTCAAAGTTGCAGGCGAACATGCCGCCGAAACTGCCGATGTCGGATAGCACTCCGGGTGTGTAGGTGGGACGCGCCAGATCGCGGATGCGCTTCACGGCGGCATTGGCCTTGTCGATGTTGACGCCGGCGTCTTTGTAAGTGATCGGGCGATTCTTCATGGGACCGGATTCAGTGTGGCTTCCCAAAGATCCAACT
>Ga0207679_10002161_pt1 | contig 12164 bp, 8 predicted proteins | sample KBSC73metaG_FD_184320 | JGI IMG/M metagenome (GOLD analysis project Ga0207679, IMG submission 184320) | Corn rhizosphere microbial communities from Kellogg Biological Station, Michigan, USA - KBS C7-3 metaG (SPAdes) (version 2) | ecosystem: Host-associated > Plants > Roots > Rhizosphere > Soil ...
GGATCGTGCGACGCGGGAGCCGGCGTCCGAGCTCGTGCACGAGCTGGTCCAGCGCGCGTTCCGCCGAGGCCTTCTGCTGCTGGGCGCCGGCAAGAGCGCACTGCGTCTGGCGCCGCCGCTAGTGGTCGATGAGTACGATGTCGACGCCGCGCTCGGGATGATCGACGAGCTGCTGGGCGAGTTGCGCGCCTGATGTCATTCCGAGCGGCATTGTCATTCCGAGCACCATTGTCATTCCGAGCGCCATTGTCATTCCGAGCGCAGCGAGGAATCGCAATCCCGCCGGTAGAGGGCCCTCTTTCGAGACGACTGCGATTCCTCGCCTGCCGGCTCGGAATGACATGTGTGTTGGTCGCCGCAGCCGCGAGCGCCCAGGCGCCGCAGCGCGAGCAAGTGCTGCAACAGGTCAAGGTTCCGCACGCGTACTACTGGCGCGAGATGTACGTCCCCCAAGCCACGAGCGGACCGAGCGCCGTCACTTGGTCCCCCGACGGACGGGACGTCATCTACTCCATGCAAGGCTCCCTCTGGCGTCAGCGACTCGGCACGACCGAAGCGCGCCAGCTCACCACTGGACCGCACTACGACTATCAGCCTGACTGGTCGCCGGACGGGCGGTACGTGGTGTTCTCTTCATACGACGGCAATGCGATCGATCTCCGCGTGCTCGACGTCGAGCGCGGCACGACGCAGACGCTCCTCGCCAACGGCGGCGTCAACCTCGAGCCGCGATGGTCTCCAGACGGCAAGCGCCTCGCCTTCGTGTCGACGGCGTTCAACGCCCGCTGGCACGTCTTCGTGGCCGACGTCAGGCCCGACGACGTTAGGCTCGACCGTGTAGAGCGCATCACCGAGGACCGGGACAGCGGTCTCCCGCGCTACTACTATAGCGTGTTCGACCACTACATCTCGCCATCGTGGTCGCCCGATGGTCGCGAGGTCATCCTCGTGTCGAATCGCGGGCACATCTACGGCACCGGCGGCATCTGGCGCATGGAAGCCCGTGCCGGCGCACCGCTCCGCGAGCTGCATTTCGAGGAGACGACGTGGAAGGCGCGTCCTGACTGGGCGCGCGACGGAACGCGCATCGTCTACAGCGGGTACCATGGTCGCCAATGGAATCAGCTGTGGCTCCTCCCGGCGGCGGGTGGCGACCCGATTCAGCTCACCTATGGCGAATTCGACGCCACCGCACCGCGCTGGTCACCGGACGCTCGGCACATCGCGTACATCTCCAACGAAGGCGGGAACACGTCGCTCTGGACGGTCGACGTTCCTGGCGGAAAGCGCACGCGCGTTGACGCTCGCACTCGCACGTACGCCGAACCGGTGGGACGGCTCGTGGTGACCGTGGTGGATTCCGCCACGCGACGCCCGATGCCGGCACGCGTGTCGGTTGCCGCCGCAACGACCGGATCGGGCGCGGGCAGATTCTTCGCCCCCGATGCTGCATGGAGACACGTCGATGAAGCGCGCGTGCGCGGTGAGCAGCCGTTCGAGTACGGGTACTTCCACACGGCGGGCACGGACACGATCACGGTGCCGGCCGGGCGCGCGATCGTGGAGGTGTGGCACGGGCCCGAGTATCGAACGATGCGCCGCGAGGTGACGGTCGGCGCCGGTGAGGCGCAGACCATGCGTATCTCACTCGCGCGACTGAGTGACCTGCCGAGCAAGGGATGGTGGGGCGGTGATCTCCATGTGCACATGAACTACGGTGGCGCCTATCGCAACACGCCGCCGCACCTCGCACTCCAGGCGCGTGCCGAAGGTCTCCATGTCGTGGAGAGCCTCATCGTCAACAAGGAGCAGCGCATCCCCGACATCGCCTACTGGCGCCCCGACCCCGATCCGCTTTCGACGCGCGACTTCGTGCTCGCATACGGGCAGGAATTCCACACCGGGTTCTGGGGCCACGCGGGCCTCGTCGGGCTCACCGATCACTATCTCCTGCCGGATTACGCCGGCTATCCCGGCACCGCGATGGCGAGCCTCGTACCCACGAACGCCGACGTCGCCGACATGGCGCACGCGCAGGCGGGGCTCATGGGCTACGTGCATCCGTTCGATTTCCGCCCCGACCTCTCGAAGGTGGAGGGCGGAGTACCGTACGAGCTTCCGGTCGATGTAGCGTTAGGCAAGGTGGACTACATCGAGGCAATGGGCTACAGCGACCACCTCATCACGTCCGAGGTCTGGTATCGCCTGCTCAACTGCGGCTTTCGTCTTCCCGCGGGTGCGGGGACCGACGCCTTCCCCAACTTCGCGGCCCTGCGTGGGCCTCCCGGGCTCGTGCGAGTCTACGCACACGTGGACTCCGGTGGCCGTGCGCTCGACCATCGGCGTTGGCTCGCGGCAATCAAGGCCGGTCGAACGTTCGTCACGAACGCGCCGGTGCTGGCGTTCACGCTTGGACGGAGCCAGATCGGCGACGAGATCCGTCTCGCGAGCGCGGGCAAGCTGACCGCCCACGTTAGGCTTCGATCGCCCGTACCGGTCGACCACCTCGAGCTCGTTGGCAACGGCCGGGTCGTGGCGAGCATCCCGCTGTCCGGCGACCACACCTCGGCCGACACGACCCTCTCTGTTCCGACGGACGCGAGCGGCTGGTTCCTGCTCCGCGCCTGGTCCGATCGACCGAGGCTCCCGGTGCTCGACCTCTATCCATTCGCCAGCACGAGCCCGATCTACGTGACGGTCGGGACCGCGCCGGTGCGATCCAAGCAGGACGCCGAGTACTTCCTCGCCTGGCTCGACCGGGTGGATGAGGCGTTAGGCTCGCAGACGGGGTGGAACACACCGGCCGAGCGCGAGCACGTCACGCAGATGATGGCGGCTGCACGGGCCGAGTTCGTGCGGAGGCGGACGTTCTAGGCTAATGAGTCGATATCGATCGGGTTAAGCTGCCCACCCACGGGGCATAGCGTTAGGGCCGGCTTTACGAGCAGGAAGACACCGATTGACGCAGACCGCCCGCTGGCGCGGGCGGACGCAGAGGGACGCAGCTTGCTCCGCACCAGACCAAAGCCCCTCTCGCAACGAGCCTGTTTCTTGAAGGGGTACTGCCTCGGTCAGCTCCTATTCGCAGCATCCCGGGGCCGTTCCCCCTTTCAAAGGCCCTGGTGCGCGGAGGGATTGATCAGAGAAGGGCAACAGCGTCAATCTGCGTCCGGCGCGAAGCGCCGGCCTGCGTCAATCTGTGTCTCCTGGTTATTAAGCCGGCCGTACCTCGATGCCGTACCTCGACGCCGACCGCCAACTCGGCACTATACGTGACAGGCGTGCAACAATTCATGCAATCGGGTGTCGGACGTAACATTCCTCGGAATTCGTTGAGTCAATGTCTCGTGAGACGCGCTTTCGGTTAGCCGCCGTGGTCGTGGCGCTGACTGTATGCGTTGCTGTTGGGCTCGTGCTGCTGACCCGATCACGCGGATCGCGGGCGCCCGCCGAGTTCGTCGGCACTGTGCGGTGCGCAAGCTGTCACGAGCCGGAGCACACCGCATGGAAGACGTCACAGCATGCGGTTGCCATGCAGGACGCGACCCCCGCCACAGTGCTCGGCCGCTTCGACAGCACGCGATTCGACGCCGGTGGCGTCACGTCGACGTTTCTGCGCCGCGGCGACCAGTTCGTCGTGAACACCGAAGGCAACGACGGCCAACGTCACGACTACGTCATCCGCTACACGTTCGGCGTCTACCCGCTGCAGCAGTACCTGATCGACTTTCGCGGCGGCCGCGTTCAAGCGCTGACCATCGCGTGGGACGCGCGCCCCGCGGCGCAGGGCGGTCAGCGATGGTTCACGCTCTACCCCGGCGTGATCGTCGCCCACGCCGACGCGTTTCATTGGACGGGCGCACAGAACAACTGGAACTTCATGTGCGCCGATTGCCACTCGACCGGCGTGCGGAAGGGATACGACGCGGCGACCGGCGAATTCCACACGACGCGCGCAGAGATCAACGTAGCGTGCGAGGCGTGTCACGGACCGGGCTCGCGTCATGCGCGCTGGGGCTCGTACCCGGGTTTTCTCCGCAAGCTCGTGTGGCACGATGATGGGCTGCCCGCGCAGCTCACCGAGCGGCGCGCGATACAATGGGTGAGGGATTCGACCGCACCGACCGCACATCGCAGTGCGCCGCGCACCACCGACCGGGAGATCGAAACGTGCGCCCAGTGCCACGCATCGCGCACGCACATCGCGGAAGGCTACACAGCCGGCGCGCCGCTGCTCGACTACTACATCCCGTCGCTGATCCTGCCCGGTCTCTACTTCCCCGACGGCCAGCAGCGGGACGAGGTGTACAACTATGGCTCGTTTCTCCAGAGCAGGATGTACAGCGCCGGCGTGACGTGCGCGGACTGTCACGACCCGCACACGCAGAAGCTCCGAGCGCCCGGCAATGCGACGTGCACGCGGTGTCACCAGTCGGCCACGTTCGACACGCCGGCGCACCACTTTCATCCGGCCGGAAGTGCCGGAGCGCAGTGCGCGTCGTGTCATCTGCCCGACACGACATACATGCAGATCGACCCGCGGCACGATCACAGCATCCGCATTCCGCGCCCCGACCTCTCGATCGCCCTCGGCACGCCTAACGCGTGCAGTCGCTGCCACGCGAACCGCGAGCCGCGGTGGGCGGACAGCGCGATCCGTGCCTGGTACCCGAAGCGGAACACCGGCTTTCAGCAGTTCGCTGGGGCATTCGACGCCGAGGAGCGAGGGGAGCCGGGGGCTGCGGACTCGCTGGTGAGAGTCTTCGCGGACTCGACGCAGCCCGCGATCGTGCGCGCGTCGGCTCTCGCCCGCCTCGCGCAATACCCAGTGCAAGCCGCGTTCGAGGCGGCGCAACAGGGAGCGGACGACCGTCAACCGCTCGTTCGCCTCGCGGCGCTTCAGGTGCTCGAGGCGCTTCCTCCGCGCCAGCGCGTCACGACCGCCGTTCCATTGCTCGGAGATCCCACGCGGGCGGTGCGCCAAGGCGCGGCATGGTCACTCGCGCCGATGGCCGATTCGCTGCGTACACCCCTCCAGCGAAACGCATTCGCGGCGGCCGCCGCGGAATTCGTCGAAAGCCAGCGATACAACGCGGACCGCGCCGGGAACCGACTGTCGCTGGCCGCATTCTACGCGCGATCCGGCAAGCTGGACTCGGCGACTACGGAGTATCGCGCGGCGCTCGGGTTGGCGCCCCAGCTCCGGGAAGCGCGCCTGGGGCTGGCGGTGGTATTGAGCGCGCAGGGTCGCACCGCTGATGCGATGCGTGCGCTCGACTCCGCTCGTGCGCAGTATCCGCGCGACCGTGACGTCCTGTTAGGCCTGGCGCTCCTGAGCCGGGATGCGGGTGATACAGCCGCCGCCCTGCGATACGCGCGCATGCTTGTCGAGGCGCATCCTCAGGATGCGCAGGGTCGAACGTTGCTGCAGTCGCTAGGCGCCCATCGCTGAGGACGAGGAGCTGCCGGGCGCGAGGCGCGCCCGCACCTTGTCGACGACCGTCCGTGCCGACGGGAGCAGCCCAAGAACGACGGTCGGCCCGCCATCGATGACGGTGTTGCCGTCTACCAGAACCTTGTACTCGCCGTAATGCCCTCGGATCGTGTCGACCTCGAGCCCGAGCTCACGGCGGAGCCGTGCCGCCACCCGGACGGCATGCAGGCCGGAGACTCAAAACGGGCAATACCGTACGACTACTCTAGCCATGGTCGTATCCTCTCTACCGAAACCGTATGCATACGGGGCTTGGCAACTGCACCGTCTCGCCGGTAGGCGTTAGGCGGCCCGACTCGCCATCTACCCGGAAACTCAGAATCGAATCCGACCGCTGATTCGCCACGAGCAGGAACTGCCCGGTTGGATCGAACGCGAAGTTGCGCGGCCAATCGCCTCCGGTGGAAACCTGCTGCATCGCCGTGATCTGCCCGGACGACGCGTCGATCGCGAACATCGCGATGGTGTTGTCGCCGCGATTGGAGCCGTACAGGAATCGCCCCGACGACGCCACGTGCAGGTCGGCTGGATAATTCTTCGCCGTACCTCCCGGGGAGGCCGCTGTTACCTGCACCTGCTCCAGCGCGCCCCGGTCGCCGTCGTACTTGTACACCACGAGCGTCGAATCCAGCTCGTTGATCACGTACAGGAATCGGCCAGTCGGATGAAACGCGAGATGCCGTGGGCCGGCGCCACGATTCGTCGCCCGGCCAGCCGCAACGGTCGAGATTGCGCCGGTTTTCTCGTTGAACTGGTAGGTCAACACGCCGTCGACACCGAGGTCCGCCGCGATCACGTAGCGATTGGCCGGGTCCGTGATGATACAGTGCGCGTGTGGACCCTCCTGACGCTCGGGATCGGGGCCTTTGCCCTCGTGATGCACGATGGTCCGCGCTTCGTCGAGCGCGCCGTCCTGCCTAACGGGGAACGTGGCGATCGTGCCGCTCACGTAGTTGGCCACCAGCACCGTGTGACCGGTGCGATCGACCGACACGTAGCACGGCGCCTTGCCGTGCGACGGCAGCTGATTGAGCGGCGTCAGCGCACCGGACTCCCGCGCGATGGCGAAGGCGCTGACCGCGCCGGTCGGCTTCCCGCCGAACGATTCCAGCTCGTTCACCGCGTACAGTACGCGGCCGTTCGGATGCAGCGCGAGGAATGACGGGTCGGCGGACTTCGCGGCCACGCCGTCGACCCGCATCGCGCCCGTCGTGGCGTTCAGGAACAGGCGGTAGATGCCCTCGCTGTGCCCGGCGTTCGTGTAGGTGCCGATGTACGCGAACCGCTCGTCGGCGCCGGCCGAAGAACCCCTGATGCCCATACCAATTATTCCGAGTGTCGTGGTCGAGAGGAAATCGCGTCGAGTCCACCGTGGGTCGGCAGTCATGGCACGAGCGCGCAACCATCCGCGCGCCGATCGCTGCCGCCATGAAGGGATCCGTCGGAGTCTCGGAGGATGACCTGACCCCGGCCGAACGTTGACCGCCCGCGCGTATCGGGACCGACGACGATATCATGCCCGCGCCCGCGCAAGCCGTCGGCAACAGTCCCTGGCACCTCGTGCTCGAGATACACTCGGCCTCCATCGATCTCGGGTTCAATGAAGAATCGCGGTCGGTCCAGCGCTTCCTGCGGTGTATCACGATCGTCGACGAGCGACATGACGACCTGCAGATGTCCCTGCGGCTGCATCGGGCCACCCATCACACCGAACGGCCCCCGGAGGGCGCCATCATGGTACGTGAGCAGACCCGGGATGATCGTATGGTATGGGCGCTTGCCAGGAGCATACGCGTTAGGGTGACGCGGGTCCAGCACGAACCCGCACCCGCGGTTCTGCAGCGTGAACCCGAGCCCTGCCGGGACGATGCCGGTACCAAAGCTCCCGAACGTCGAGCTCACGACCGAGCACGCGTTGCCCGCCGCGTCCACCGCGCAGTGGTAGACCGTACCCGGAATCCCAACGGGTGAGCCTCGCGTGACGCTGGTCGACGCCCGCTCGGGGTCGATCTGCGCCCGACGCGACGCGATGTAGTCGGCGGAAAGCAGCTCGTCGAGCGGCGCGGGAGCGACCGCGGGGTCCGCGACGTACCCGCGCGCATCCGCGAACCCGAGCCGCAGCGCCTCGATCTGCAAGTGCGTCCGCTCGGCGCTACCCGCAGGCGGGAGCTCGAAGCCGTCCAGCATCGCGAGCGCCAGGAGTGCCGCCAGCCCCTGCCCGTTAGGCGGGCACTCCCAGACGCGGACGTCGCGGTAGCTCACGGAGATCGGCTCGTCCCACGCCGACCTGTGCTTCGCGAGATCATCCGTGGTCATCGCCCCGCCAGCCTCGCGAACCGCGCCGACGATGCATTCCGCGATCGCGCCTCGATAGAACGCCTCCGGCCCGCCATCGGTGATTGCGCGGAGGACACGTGCCAGCCCCGGGTTGTGAAATCGCTCGCCTTCCCGCGGTGCGCGGCCCTCGATCGTCAGCTCACCAGACCGAAGCTTCGGGAGGTTCAGCTGCCACACAGCCGCCGCCACGCGCGCGACCTCGAACCCCGATGACGCGATATCGATTGCCGGCTCGAGCAGCCGCGCCATGCTCATGTGTCCGTGTCGCGCATTGAGATCGAACCACGCGGCGCACACGCCCGGTACCGTCACCGCGTCACCATGGTGCTCCGAGATCCGGCCGCGCTCGTCGCACGCGATGTCGTCGAGCATGCGCGTGCGCGGCGAACGGCCTGACCCATTGAGCGCCGAGACCTGCGAGGTCCGCGCGTCGAAATGGAGCGCGAACATGTCGCCGCCGAGACTGGTCGACGCCGGCTCCGTCACGTGCAGCATCGCGTCCATCGCGAGACACGCGTCGGCCGCCGTTCCACCATCGCGGAGTACGCGAGCGCCCACGTCGCTGGCGTACTGTTGACTGCTCGCCACCATTCCGGTCATCGAAGCGGTCATTGTGGTTTGTGGTGGATTCTACTGCCGCGCTCGAGCCATCCACCAGCGCGGCGTGAGCATCGTACCGCGATACGGCTTCCGCCAGTGCACCGTTGCGGTATACCGCCTGCCATCGCCATGTTGGCGCGCCATGTCTGCCATCGCCACCACGCCGACGACTTCCGCCGCTGACCGGCGTGCCGGCGTTTTACTGGTGGAAGCGATCCGCCGCTCCGCAGCCAGATTTCTCTACCCGGAACCACGTTCCTGAATGAGCACTTCCCCAGCGGAACCGGCGTCGTCCGACGCCGCGCGCATTGACGCCGCCGTCGATGCCCTCCGTCCCGATCTGGTCGAGTTCGCACGATCGCTCGTGCGCATTCCCAGTGTTTCCGGCTCCGAGCAGGATGCCCAGCGCGCGATCGCGGCCAAGTACGATTCACTCGGTCTCTCCGTGGACATCGTGCCGTCCCTGCGCGAAGAGCTCGAGTCGCATCCAGCCTTCTCGGACGACGCGATTCCATTCGTCGATCGACTCAACGTCGTCGCGCGATGGAAAGGGACGGGCGGTGGGCGCTCGCTGATCCTGAACGGACACATGGATGTCGTCCCACCCGGCGACCTCTCGAAGTGGACGCGCGATCCGTGGGGCGGTGCGATCGAAGGCGACCGCCTCTATGGACGCGGCGCGTGTGACATGAAGTGCGGGCTCGCCGCGGCGGTGTTCGCCGTTCAGGCGCTGCAGGCGCGCGGGGTGAAGCTGCCCGGCGACGTGATGCTCCAGAGCGTCATCGGTGAGGAGTCGGGCGGCGTTGGGACGCTCGCGACGATCGTCCGCGGCTACCGTGCCGACGCCTGCGTGATTCTCGAGCCGATGAACCTTCGCATCGCGCCGGTGCAGACTGGTGCGCTCACGTTTCGCATCACCGTCAACGGGCGGGCGGCCCACGCGTGCATGAAGCCGCACGGCGTCAGTGCCATCACCGAGTTTCTCCCGATCGCCAGCGCACTCGAGCATCTGAACGTCGACCGTCATCAGCGATATCGAGATCCGCTGTTCGACGATCCGAACAACATCGCATCACTCAGCCTCGGCACCGTCCACGCCGGTGACTGGCCCTCCACCGTGCCCGACCTCCTCGTGGCCGAAGGGCGGCTCGGTGTGTTCCCTAACGAGTCGGTGGCCGAGGCGCGCGCCGCGCTCGAGGCGACAGTGCGCGGGGTCGCGGCGGGACGCGCGTGGCTGAAGGACAACCCACCCGTGGTGACGTGGGTGGAAGGGCAATTCGAGCCGGGAACGACACCGATCGGCGCACCGATCGTCGAACAGGTTGCCGCCAGTCACGAGGAAGTGACCGGCACGGCGGCGTCGCTGTTCGGCGTGCCGTGCGGCACCGACCTGCGCCTGTTCACTCGACATGCGGGCATTCCGACCGTGCTATACGGGCCGGGCAACATCATCCACGCCCACGCCGCCGACGAGCACATCTCGATCGAGCAGGTGGTCACGTGCACGAAGGTGCTCGCGCGCACGATAGTCGCCTGGTGCGGTGCGGGGACAGCGTGACACCAGACGTTAGGCTCCGCGTCGACGGCCTGTACTGTTATCCGGTGAAGTCCTGCGCCGGGACGTCGCTCGCCACTGCCACCGTGGGACCACGCGGCATCGTCGGCGACCGGCAGTGGATGGTCGTTGACGAGACAGGCCAGTTCGTGACGCAGCGCGAGCTTCATCGAATGGCGCTCGTGAGTCCAAGCCTCGACAACGGGCGGCTCGAACTGAGCGCGCCGGGAATGCCACCGCTCACGGTCACGCCCGCCGTTCGAGAGAATCGTGTAGACGTATCCATCTGGAGTGATCGCTGTGCGGCGATCGATGAGGGACCGAGTGCCGCCGAGTGGTTGAGCACGTTCCTCGAGGTGCGCTGCCGGTTGGTTCGGTTTCCGGAGGACGCGACACGACAGGTGGATCCGGAGTATGCCAGTCCTGACGATCAGGTGGGCTTCGCCGACGGCTTCTCGTTTCTCCTTGCATCGTGTGCGTCGCTCGACGACTTGAATCGGCGACTCGCGAGCCCGCTGCCGATGAACCGATTCAGACCGAACATCGTGGTGAGCGGAGGGGACGCGTTTCAGGAAGACCGATGGAAGCGCATCCGCATCGACGGGATCACGTTCGGCGTGGTGAAGCCGTGCGCTCGCTGCGTCATCACCACGGTCGACCAGAAGACCGGCGAGGCGGCGCGTGAACCGCTCCGCACGCTAGCGACCTTCCGGAAGGTTGCCGGCCGCGGCGTGATGTTCGGCCAGAACCTCATCCACGATCAGTCCGGCGTGCTCCACGTCGGGGCCGAGGTCGCAGTGCTCGAGTGAAGTGGGCACGCGATGCGCCCATTGCGGATGCAAACGTGGATCGGACATCCGTTGGTTCCTGAGATAGACACGCTCGCTGTCTCACCTCGTCTCGGGAGCTTCCTCCATGTCAGCGACCATCGTCCGCCGCGACGAACGCCCGCGGTTCGTTGCGTCCATCGCGCTTCTCGCTCTCCTCGCAGGCTGCTCCGATCCAACGACCGGTGTGCGCGTCGCGGAGCGGACGCGCACAGTCGCCGCGGTCGTTGCCACGACGCCGACCGCCTTCGCGATCGGCAACATCACCGGATACGGCGTCAACGACGCCGGGACGATAGTCGGTCCGAGTAGCGGAAAGACCTCGAGCGCATACCTGTGGGATGCATCGACCGGCCTCGAGTTGTTAGGCAGCGGCGGCCTCTCGTGGTCCATTGCCGGCGACGGGCATACGGTCGGAGGGAAGAACGCGGCGGGTGCGCCGGTCGTGTGGACCGCGACCTCTCTCGCTGGGCCGTGGACGGAGCGCGTGATACCAGACGCCGGCTTCGGCGGTGCCGTTCGCGCGATCGCGTCGGACGCGCTGGGTGCGCCGCTCGTGATGACGGGCAACGTGTGGACGAACGGCACGATCAAGACGCCTGCCAGGTGGACACCGTGCACGGCGGAGCCAGGGTGCGCGAACGGCTGGCGGCTTTCGACGGTCGCGCTGACGCCGCCCATCACGGAAGCGTGGGGGCAGGATATCAATCCCAGCGGAATGATCGTCGGCATGGAAGGAACTGGGTGCTGCCGCGCGGCATTCTGGGATACCAGTGATGTGCAGTCGACGCTTCAGCCGCTCGTCACTGGGGCGGCTGCGGCGGCCTGGGGCCTGAACGATGCCGGCACCATCATCGTCGGGCAGAGCAACGACGTGGCGGTGGCCTGGGTGCGCGCATCCACGACCGTGGACTTCGCCACCGTCGTTCCGGTCCGGCTTGAGGCCGCGAAGACGTGCAAAGGCGGCGGAGTCAGCATCGCCTACGCCGTGAACCCGGACTTCGGCACGAGCGGAACCATCGTCGGCGCAGCCTGCGGGGTTCCCGTCGCATGGAAGGTCGACGTCGGCGTGTCGCCGGCGGCGATCGTCAAGGTCCTACTGCCGAGCACTGGTCGCTCCACGTCAGGTGAGGCGCGGTCGATCAATCGGTCGACGTCGGCCCTCTATCGTATCGTTGGCGAAGTGAACGGCGCGGGTGCCTATTGGACCAACTTCTGAGTCGACTGCCGCCGCAAAAGACAGCAACGTTGCCGTTGCAGGTGAGTGATCGGTGAGGCCCGGCGGAGGCCTACGGCGTCAACGATCTAGCATCGCCGCGAGCGGCGGGAACGGCCAAAAGCACGACCGGCG
>Ga0207679_10002167_pt1 | contig 12147 bp, 7 predicted proteins | sample KBSC73metaG_FD_184320 | JGI IMG/M metagenome (GOLD analysis project Ga0207679, IMG submission 184320) | Corn rhizosphere microbial communities from Kellogg Biological Station, Michigan, USA - KBS C7-3 metaG (SPAdes) (version 2) | ecosystem: Host-associated > Plants > Roots > Rhizosphere > Soil ...
CGACGGGAGGTTTGGGCGTCTTCACGACGGGTGCCGGAGGAGTCGCCGGGGTTGCGGGCGTGTTGGCGGGCGCGACGGTGGCGGAGGCGACGGCCGGAGTGGTTTCGCCGGTGTAGATCACGCGCCAGATGCGGCCTTTGTTGGTTTCGGCGATGTAGAGCGAGCCGTCGGGACCGACGGCGACGCCACCCGGACGGTAACGTGCGTCGCGCACAGCGGTGAACACCTCTTTGCCAGGGAAGCCGCGGGCGAAGACTTGATAGGTGCCGACGGGCATGCCCTTGGAGTCAAAGGGGACGAAGCACACATTGTAGCCTTCCTGCGGTTGGGGGGAGCGATTCCAGGAACCATGGAAGGCGATGAACATGCCGCCGCGATATTGGGCGGGGAATTGCGTGCCGGTGTAGAGCGTCATCTGCAACGGCGCCCAGTGGGCCGGGAACGCGATGAGTGGGGCGGGATATTTGCCGGGCTCGGCCGTTTTCTGGTTATTGCCGCCGAACTCGGGGGCGATCATGCGGGCCTTGCGGAGCGGGTCGTAGTAGGTGAACGGCCAGCCGAAGTCCGCGCCTTCGCGCAGGAGGTGGAACTCTTCGGAAATGCGTTCGGCATTGTCCGCCGCCGTGTAGTGCACGGGATCCACGGCGTCGAGTTGGTCGCGGCCCATCTGCGCCATAAAAAAGGCGCGGGAGGCGGGATTCCAAGCGAGGGCGATGGCGTGGCGGTGGCCGGTGGAGAAATGGTAGCCGTCGGCCAGGGTCTGATTGGGCTTGTCGGCATCGAAGCGCCAGAAGCCGCCGTGGGTTTTCTGAAACTGGGCGGGATCTTTGCCTTTCGCCCCCAAGGCGCGGTCGCCGTCGCTGTAAACGTTGTAGGGAGAACCGACCTCGACGAGGAGGCGGCCTTGGCCGTCGAAGGCGAAGGCTTTTGCGTTGTGGGTGTTGTGCTCATCGGGGAGGCCGGAGACGATGACCTGCGGCTCTCCGGCGGGCACGAGTTCGCCGGGCGTGTATTTGTAGCGGTAAACGGAGGAGTTGGTGGAGGCGTAAAGCCAGCCGTCGTGCAGGGCGATGCCGGTGCCGCCGCCGGAGCCGAACTCCTGTTTTTCGTCGAAGCGTCCGTCGCCGTCGGTGTCGCGCAAGGCAAGGATGCCGCCCCAGAGCGTCTTGGCGTAGAGGTCGCCATTGGGCGCGACGGTGATGAAACGGAGGTTGTCCCAGTTTTTTTCGATTTTACGGCCGGCGACGAGGTTGTCGGCGGCAACGAGCGCGTGGAAGCCGGGCGGAAGGGTGAGGCCGCCGTTATCCGCATCGGGCGTGGGCAGGGCCGCGTGGACGGCGGCGGCAGACGACAGGAGGAGGACGAGCAGCGAACGCGAGACGGTGGTCATTGGGCAAACGGGGGACGGTGGCGCTTACCACTCCAGCACGAGGAGCGAGACGGCTTGGCGGGAGAGCGGGAAACTGACCTTGGCCGTGCCGTCGGCATCGCGGGTGAGCTGGGGCGCGGTGGTTTGAGCGAGGGCGCCGGCGGCTTCGAGTTCGGCGTATTGCGCGGAGGTGGGTGCGGCGGGGGAGCCCATTTTTTTCCAGGCGGTGAAACTGTTGCCGTGGGTTTCGTCGATGAGGTAACGCGTGACGCGGAGCTTGTCCTTGGACGCGGCGGCGGGGAGATGGGCGATGGCGAGTTCGACGTCCGCGGCCGGACCGGGGACATCGTCGTCGTGATAGTGCCAGACGAGGATGGCGAGCTTGCGGGCCTCGGTGCTGGCGAGGGCGGCGACGTCGGGTTTTTGGCGGACGCCGGTTTTCATGATTTCGGCGAGGGGGATTTCCGACGAACTGGTCGTGGCGACACGCTCGCCGCCCATGTGGCTGAACATGCGGAAGACGTTAAACACGGGGAGCGTGATGCCGTTGGTCGCGAGCACGCGGAACCCGGCGAACCAGGGTTCGTTTTCAAACTCGAAGGCCCAGGTGAGCGCGCCGTCGAGGTTCACGCCACGCTTGTCCATGAGCTGGTATTTGCGGGCGAAGCTGGCCGCCGTGTAGCTGGAATACATCGTGGTGTTGCGATAGCCGAGCTGCGGGCCTTGGCAGGCGGCGCAGCCGTCGGGGTCGGACTCGCCGATGACGATGGGCTTGTCCTTCAGCTCGGGAATGGCGGCGATCATGCGGAAACCGTCGTCGATGGTGCGGAGCTGGTTGGCGATGCCCATGCGGACATGGCCGTCCACGAAGGTGGGGGTGCCTTTGGCGTGGAAGGCGAGGAAGTCGGTGGGCGTGCCTTTCGCGCCGGTGGCGTAGTTGGTGCCGTTGACGAGGTGATCGAGGAAACTCTCCATGAACTTGCCGCCGGAGCCGGCGACATCGGGGCCGCCGACGCGGGCGCTGGGCAGCGCGCGGCGCACGCCATCGACGGCGTAGTCGTGGAGCTTTTGAAACTCCTCCTTGGACGCCTTCCAGTAGGAGCCGTTGGGCTCGTTCCAGACCTCCCAATACCAGGTTTCAACCTCGGCTCGGCCGTAGCGTTCGACGCAATGTTTGACCCATTGGTAAACGAGTTCGCGCCACTTGTCGTAGTCCTTCGGCGGGTAGGCCCAGCCGGTGATGATGTCGCTGTATTTCAGGCCAGGATTCCAATGGTGCTGGTAGGGCTCGGGTTGGATGGAGAGGGCCTTCGGCATGAAGCCGATCTGGGCATAGGGACGCACACCGCGTTGGAGGTAGGTGTCGAAGATCTCATCGAGGATCTTCCAGTCGTAGATGGGATTTTCCTGGGCGTCTTCGGTGTAGGCGTTGGTGCTGCCCCATTTGAGCGCGGCGGTGCCGTCGCCGGTGCAAAGGAGATTGTGGGTGCGGAAGAACGTGTCCTTCGGGCGCAGTTCGCCGATCTGGCCGATGAGTTTTTTGCCATCCTTCATGGTGGCGTAGTTGGGCTCGTCGGCGCCGAAGAAACGCCAGATGGGTTTCATCGGGCCGACGGGTTTGGCGGCATCGACCTGGATGGCGACGGGAAAGGGCGCGGCGGAGGTCGGCTCGCTCACGCTCGCCGCCACGGTGACGGGCGCGGTCGGCTGGCCGAGGGCGAGCAGGGGCAGGGCGAGGGAGACGAGGCCGGTCAGGCGGGGGAGGCGCATGGGGACGAATTAACGGGTGACTTTGATTCGGGCGGTTTCGCGGATGTCTTCGGAAGAGGCGCCGACGAGGAGGTCGAACGCGCCGGGGTTCACGACGAAGGTATGCGTGGACTCGTCCCAGTAGGCGAGTTTCGAGGCGGGCAACGTGAAGGTGAGCGCGCGTTTTTCGCCGGGCTGGAGGGTGACGCGTTGGAATCCGCGGAGTTCTTTGACGGGGCGTTTCACGACGGGTTTGACCTCGTGGACATAGAGCTGGGCGACCTCGTCACCGGTGCGCTTGCCGGTGTTTTGGACATCGATGCTGACCGTGAGCGTGCCGTCGGCGGGGAGGCTCTTCGCACTGACGCGGAGATTGGAGTATTTGAAGGTGGTGTAGCTGAGACCGTGGCCGAAAGCATAGAGTGGCGCGCCGTTCATATACATGTAGGTGAAGCCCTTGGTAACGTCGTATTCGTCCTGCGCGGGCACCTGCTGTTCGGAGGCGTAAACGGTGTGGGGCAGGCGTCCGGCGGGGTTGACGTTGCCAAAGAGGACGTCGGCGATGGCGTGGCCGCCTTCCTCGCCGGGCCACCAGGCTTGAAGCACGGCGGGGACGTTTTGCTTGATCCAAGGCACGGTGAGCGGACCGGCGCTCATCTCGACCACGATGGTGCGGGGATTGGCGGCGAGGACGGCTTTGACCAGACTCTCCTGGTTGCCGACAAGGCCGAGGGTTGTGCGATCGCGGGCCTCTTGCTCGATGGTCGCGTTGGTGCCCACGAAGACGAGGGCGACATCGGCCTGCCTGGCGAGGTCGGCGGCTTCCGCCAGCTCGGCAGCCAGATCGAACTTGGGCTCGGACGAGGTCTTGTGCCACTCGTCCATCTTTCCACCGAGAATGCCGCCGACACCATGTAGGATTTCGGTGCCGGGAGAGGCGCGGTCTTTGATGCCTTGCAGGGGGCTTACCAGGGCCGGGAGTTTTCCGTTGTAGTTGTTGGCCTGGATCTGATCGGCGAGCGGACCGAGGACGGCGATGCGCTTGAGCTTGGCCTTATCGAGAGGCAGCAGGTGGTCGCGGTTCTGGAGTAGCACGATGGATTGCTGCGCGGCCTTGAGCGCGATGGCGCGGTGCGCGGGACTATTGATGACCAAGGGCGAGATTTTGCTGTAGGGAACGGAGTCGAAGGGGTCGAATTCGCCCAAGCGGAAGCGGACGCGGAGTACGCGGGCCAACGCGTCGTCGAGGCGCTCCTCGGTGAGTTTGCCTTCGCGGACGGCGGCGGGGATGTTCTGCTCGTATTCCTTGTCCGAGAAATCGCAGCCGGCCATGACGGACCGGGCGACGGCATCGACATAGCTCATTTTCTTGGCGGAGTGGCCTTCGACCATGGTTCTCACGCCGCCGAGATCGGAGACGACGAAACCCTCGTGTTTCCACTCGTTCTTGAGGAGATCGGTGAGGAGCCAGTGGTTGATGTTGTTGGGCGTGCCGTTGATGGCGTTGTAGCTGGCCATGAGGGAGCAGGCATTGCCTTCGACCACGGCGTCGCGCCAGTGCGGCAGCCAGTATTCGCGAAGCATGCGTTCGGAGACATTGGCGTTCAGCTTCTGGCGGTCGGCTTCGACGTTGTTCACCGCGAAATGTTTCAGGGTGGCGGCGAGCTTAAGGTAGCGGGGATCGTCGCCCTGAATGCCGCGCACGTAGGCGACGGCCATGCGTCCAGTGAGGAACGGGTCTTCGCCCCAAGCTTCGTGATTTCGGCCCCAGTAGGGGTTGCGCTCGATGTTGATGACCGGGGCGCGGTAGATGAGGCCCTTGTGCTGGCCAGTGGCCTCGGGATCAAGGTGCCAGCGGTTGTAGATGGCACGCGCCTCGTCGGACAGGACGCGCGCCACCTCGCTCTGGACGAAGTCGGGATTCCAGGTCGCCGCCATCCCCACGCAGATCGGGAACAGCGTGGTGGGCTCGCTCCACTGCACGCCGTTGAGGCACTGATTCCACTGGTCGGAGAGGATGGGATGACCGTCCACAGTCACGGTGGTGCCCTTGTGATTGAGGAGCGTGGCTTTTTGTTCGAGGGTGAGGCGGGAGATGAGGTCGGCCACGCGTTGCTCGACGGGGCGTGCGGGATCGAGGTAGAGGGCGGGCGCGGGATCGGCCGCCCGGAGCAGTGGGGCGACGAGGAGCGTCAGGGAGAGAAGAAGCGGGACAGGGCGCATGGGGTGGGGAAGTGTGGTTGGATCAAAGATCAGGGAAGCACGATTCCGGAGGCGTCCACTCCGGTGACGAAGCAAGGGCGTGCGTCGGGCTTTTCCGGGGTGACGGTCACGCGGTCGAAGAGAATTCCCTCGGCGTGACGAATCCAGAAACCGTAGGCGGGCACGGTGGTGCCAAAGGAAAACGCGTCGGGATACGCATCGACGAGTTCCGGCACAACGCGCTGGGCGTCTTTTTCCGAGCCGCCGCCCGAGACCTTGAGATCGATGTCGCGGAAGACCACGTCCCGAACCTGCGCGCCCGGAATGCCGGAAATGATGGAGCCGCGCCGCTGGTGACCGGCGCCCTTGATGTTCTCAAAGATGACGCGACGAATGGCGCCGGGCGCGGGTTTTGGCATGTCGGGCTTCACGCGACCGCGATGGCCGAGGCGAAGGCAAAACGGGGAGTGGGTGTTATCCATCCGGACGCCGGTGATACGGATGTTCTCCACGGTGCCGCCGTCCACGGATTGCAGCGAGATGCCGCTGATGGAGTCGCGGGATTTGTGAAGCGCCGGGATGGGCGCGCCCCCGATCGTGACGTTTCGGATAAGGATGTTCCGGAAGTCGCCCTGGGAGTCGGTGCCGAACTTGATCGCGTTGCACGGAGTGCGGAACTCGGAGTTTTCCACCAGCACGTTTTCGAGCGTGCGCAGTCCGGCGCCTTTGAAGCAGAGGCCGTCGTCCACGGAAACCGAGGAGCAGTCGCGCACGAGGACGTTGCGGCAACCGTCGATGTCGAACGCGTCGTTGTTCCAGTTGGAGAGGTTGGTCACCCGCAGGCCTTGGAGGATCAGGTTCTCGCAGTTCAGGTAATTCTGCATCCAGGACGCAGCGTCTTTCAGCGTGATACCATCCATGACGACATGGCGGCATTCCACCATGCGGATGAGGAAGGGGCGGTTGGGCATGGCGCCGATGTCATTTTTGCCGGGAAAGCTTTCCCGGGTGCCGCGACCATCGATCACGCCAGCTCCGCGGATGCCGATGCGGTCGCAATTTTCCGCGTAGATGAGGGACTGCGTGAGCTTCATCCACGTGTCCATGACTGTCTCGTGCACGGGCACGCGCGGCGGGTAATCGGCGAAGCGGGTGCTGCCGAGGACCCGGGCGTCCTTGGCGATTTCAAGCATGACGCCGTTTTTGAGATCGAGGGTGCCGGTGACGTAGTCGCCTTTCTCAACCAGCACGACGCCGCCGCCCGCCGAGGAGCACGCGTCGATAGCTTTTTGAATGGCGGCGGTGTTGACGGTGTTCCCGTCGGCGATGGCGCCGTAGTCGGCGACCTTGAAGACGCGATCCGGCACCGGCCACGGCTTGAGGGTGGCCGTGAGCGTGGCGGCCATTTGATCGAGGGCGCCACGTAGCGGCACCTCCCACTCTGGCGACTGGGCCCAAGCGGCGGCGGGCAAGAGGAGCGAGAGGAGAACCGTTCTGAGCAGAGTCATGAGATTATTCGGCTATCAGGGGCTTGGAGCGACTTGCGTCGAAGGGCTCGCGGCGGGGCGGCTCGACCATTTGGCGCGGAGGGCGGCGAGTTCGCTCTGCGTGATGTTCAGGATTCCTCCGTGACGCTTTTTGCTGGTGCCGAAGGAATAGGTATCGGCCGGGAGCACGTGGAAGCCGTGGGGATCGTCGAGGTTGGTGGACGTGAGCGGGAGGTAACCACCATTGGTGCCGTATTGGTCAACAAGGAGGGCCCATTTCTGCTCCTGGTTAAACTGAAAGAGGATCGGACCCTCGACTTTACGTGCGGTGTAGCCGAGGTGGGCGATGTCGCCGAGGCGATCCCAAGCGCCGGTGAGGGAGTTGGCGCCCTCGATCGTGATCTGGGAATCGCGGGAGGCGCGGTAGTAGCGATATTTCTGCCCCTTCACCTCGATGATCTGCGTGTCGATGATGTCGCCCTCACCCACGCCCTTACCGTTGCGCTCGATGTAGAGCTCGGGGGGCGTAAACGTGTGAAAATCCTTGGTGCGCGCGCCGTAGATGCGCGCCTCGCGCACGCCATTGCGCGGGGAAATCGTCGCCCAGTAAACGAAGTAGTCGCCCGTGCTCGTATCATAGATCGCCTCGGGGGCCCAGGCGCAGCCGGCACCGGGAATCGTGCTCGCGACGTCCACCATCCAAGGTGCGGACCAATTCACGAGGTCGGTCGATTCCCAAAAAACGAGCGAGGTGCTGCCGTGATAGCGCGCGGCGTCCCAGCCCTTGCCGTTGGCGATACGAAGATCGGTGGCGAGGATGTAGAACTTTTTCCCGTCGTGAGAACGAAGGATGGTATGATCGCGCACGCCTTTGTCTCCGTTCGTGGAGATGAGGACCGGCTCGGAGTTGTTCAGATCGTTCCAGTGGAGACCGTCCTCGCTCACGGAGAAGTAGGTCTGTTCGCCTTGCCCCGAATCTCCGATGAAGTGGACGAACAGATACGCGCTCATCGGCTCGGGCGACTGCGATGATGGGGCGGCGAGGGCAGTAGGGGAGCTGGCGCATCCGACCGCGAACACGAAGGCGGCCAGGGTGGCGCAGGCGGAAAGCAGGCGCATGGACGGAGAAGCGGGGTGCATGGGAGGGGCGGATGCTTATCGGAGAGGAAGCGTGTAAGGGCCGTCGGGAACGGGAGATCCGAAGTCGGGGGAGCCGTCGGCGCGCCAGCGGATGATCTGGGCGCGGGTGGCGCGGTCGGGGTTGTAGAGGGAGTCGCCCTTGATCTGCTCGTAGTTTCGATCATGATACACCAGGATGTCGGTCTTGCCGTCGGGCGTGGTGGTGAAGGAATTGTGACCGGGGCCGAACTGGCTGGCGGCCGCCGAAGAGGTGAAGACGGGCTGCTCCGACTTGGTCCACGCAGAGGCATCGAGCAGGTTCGCATTGGCATCGGCGGAGAGCAGGCCGAGGCAATAGTTGGCGTTGGTCGCGCTGGCGGAATAGGTCATCCAGACGCGGCCGTTTTTGATCAGGACGGCCGGGGCTTCATTAACGGCGGGACCGCGCCGCTCCCACTCGTGGTCGGGACGGGAGAGGAGGGTGATCGGACCGGCGATGGACAGCGGGGTGTCCATGCGGGAAATATAGATGTTGGTGCCTTTGACGCCGTTCTCAGCCTGGGCCCAGACGAAGTAGCGTGTCCCGCGGTGTGTAAAGGTGGTGGCGTCGAGGGAGAAGGATTCCCAGCCGAGCTTGATGCGGCCTTTTTCGGTCCAGGTGGCTTCGAGCGGATTGGCACCGACGCCTTCGAGCACGTAGGGGCGGATGGCCCACTTGTTCTCGGCTTCGCCGGCGGTGAAATAGACATACCATTTGCCGTCGATGAAGTGGAGCTCGGGAGCCCAGATATGCGCGCCCATCGGGCCGTGGTCGTGTTTGCGCCAGATGACCTTGGGTTCGGCGGTGGAAAGACCGGCGAGGGTGCGGGCGCGACGGAGCTCGATGACGTCATATTTCGGCACGCTGGCGGTGAAGTAGTAGTAGCCGTCAGTGTGGAGAGAGACGTGCGGGTCGGCGCGCTGGGGAACGATGGGGTTCGTCCAAGAGCGAGGATCGGTGGACGCAGCTGTGGGAGCCGCATGGATCGCGCATGGGAGAAGGACGAGGAGAGTGGCGAGGATACGAGATTTCATGAGGTGAACGAGGACATGCACGTCTGGGCGGCAGGGGATGATCGCGAGAATGGCTCAGGGCGCGGCGACGCGGCCTACGCCTTCGGAGGTCTGCACCACGCGACGAATCGTGCCGTCCGGATTGTAGAAGAGTTCGTCTATGCAGACAGAGCGGCGGTTGCCTCCGCCGGCGCGGAGTCTGGTGTCATGCTGAATGGCGCCATTGTGGTAGAACAACCAGTGACGGCCCTTGAAGCTGATGATGCCTTGGTGGATGGTGGTGCTATTGAACGGGCCCTCGGATAGGAGGCCGTGCGGAGTCCACGGGCCGGCGAGGCTGGTGGCGGTGGAGTAGGAAAGTTTTTCGGGGAAGCCGCTCGCGTAGCTCAGGTAGTAGAGATTGCCGCGCTTGTGGATCCACGGAGCCTCGGTGTAGCGCGGCACCTGCGCGTCGGGGATGACGCGGATCTCGCCGTCGAGCTCGGTCATGTTGGCCTTAAGCTTGGCGTAGTAGCACTTTTGGTTGCCCCAGAAGAGCCAAGCCTGGCCGTTGTCCTCGATCCAGACGGTGGGGTCGATATCGTCGTAGCTGATCTTGGTGGCCGTGGTCATGTCGTTGGTGACAAGGGCGGAGCCGCGGGCATCGACGAAGGGGCCGGTGGGCGAGTCGGATACGGCGACGCCGATGGCTTTGCTGCGAAGGGCGGCGTGCTGCACGGCGGCGTAAAAGTAGAACTTGCCGCCGCGCTCGATGACTTGGGAGGCCCAGGCCTGTCCCGAGGACCAGGCGAAGTCGGTCGGCTTGAGCGGCGATCCGTGGGCCTTCCATTCGACCAAGTCTTTGCTCGAGTAGCAGAGCCAGCGATTCATGACGTAGCCATCCCGTTCATTGGCCGCCTCGTCCTGGCCGGCATAGAGATAGACGGTGTCGCCGACCACGAGTGGCGCCGGATCGGCGGTGAACGCGTCGGTGATGATGGGGTTGGCGGCGCGGGCGGTGGTGGCGGTCAGGAGACCGGCGAGGGCGAGCAGGAGGGCGGGTTTCACGGTAGTTCTCGGAGAGCTTTGGGTGAATGATGGTTGTGACACGCGCATCATTAGGGACGGATGGAGATCATGGGGCGGGAATGATGTAGCGGCCGTCGGGTACCGGTGTGCCGAAGTCGGGTGTGCCGTCGGAGCGCCAACGGATGACCTGAGCTCGAGTGGCGCGATCACCCGTGTTCAGCGGGTCGTTGCCGTCGTATTTATAGTTGCGGGCGTGATATACGAGGATGTCGGTCTTCCCGTCTGGCGTGGTGGTGAAACAGTTGTGGCCGGGGCCCCATTGTCCGGCCTGCTCATCGGTGTCCATGATCGGCTCGGGCGACTTCTTCCAGGACTTCGGATCGAGCAGGTCGGCACCCGCGTCGGCGGTGAGCAGACCCATGCAGTATTTGTAGTCGGTGGAATTGGCCGAATAGGTCATGAAGACGCGGCCGTTGCGAATGATTACGGCAGGACCTTCCTGACAGTGGTGCTGGCGGAGCTCCCAAGGGAGGGTCGCCTCGGCGATCTTCACCTGGCCGCCGGTGACGGACCAGGGGGTATCCATTTTCGCAATGTAGATATTGCTGCCCTTCCCTCCGGGTGGCCGCTGCGACCATGCGAGGTAACGCACGCCGCGGTGCTCGAAGACCGTCGCGTCGAGCGCGGCGGCATCGATGGGCAGGACGATGCGGGGCTTCAACACCCACTCGCCTTCCAACGGGTTGGCTGAGGCGTTTTCGAGGACATACATGCGCAGATCCCACTGCGACTCCACGCGGGCGGCGGTGAAATAAATGTACCACTTGCCGTCGAGGAAATGAATCTCCGGAGCCCAGAAGTGCTTGCTCATGGGACCGTGTTCATTGCGGCGCCAGACGACCTTCGTTTCCGCGCCGGACAACTTGCCGAGGGTTCGGGCGCGGCGCAGCTCGACGCGGTCGTATTCGGGAACGGAGGCCGTGAAGTAGTAGTAGCCGTCGGTGTGCAGGTAAACGTGGGGATCGGCGCGGTAGGGGGCGATGGGATTGGACCACTTCAATGGATCCGCTTCCGCGCGGGCCGGAGACGCAGAGGACAGGAAGTGAGCGCAGGCCAAGACCGCGAGCGCGGCGGATGAGCACGAACGAGGACGTGGAATCATGGCGTGATTCGAATGACCGTGAACGAGTTGGCGGGGGCCTCGTAGTCGAAAGCGCCGGAGATGGGCAGGCGTGAGACGCGGGGAAGCACGGTGCGCGGGCTGGCGTAGTCGTTGGCCACGTTGGCGTCGGGTCCGGCGAGTACGGTGAACTCGGCAGTGGCCGGGACGCGTTTCGCGCCAGCAAGCTCGATGCGGACGGGACGGGCGGCGTTCGCGCCGTTGACGAACTTGAGGATGACGGCACCCTGGGCGGAGTTCCTCACCGTGGAGGCGGCGAAATCGGCGGGAGCGGGGTCTTGGACGGTCGTCGGCAGATAGGTGTCGCCGTTGTTCACGCTGAACATCTGCTGCACATGGTAGTTGATCGTCGGGAAGACCTCGGTGTTGGTGAAGTAGATGAGGTTGGGACTCCAGTCGGTGTGGTCGCGCTTGGCGAGGAGCGGGGCGTAGGAGGCGAAGCGCACGATGTCGGCGTTGCGCTCGAGGGCGGTGAGGTAGGCGGCTTCGGAGATCGCGGAGCGGAGGGTGCTGCGGCGCTTGTCGTCAAAGGCGGCCCATTCGCCGAGATAAACCTTCGACTTCGAGCGGTCGTAGGCGTCGTAGCGCTTGAGATTCTCCCAGAACCACTGGGGCGATTTGTAGCAATGCTCGTCCACCATGGGTAGGTGCAGCTCGTCGGCGATTTTCCAGCCGTTGACGTAGTCGGGGCCGGCGGGATCGGGGCCGACCGTGCCGATGACGGTGATCTCCGGGTGCTTCGCCTTCACCGCCTTGTAGATCATCTCGAAGCGCTCGCGGAAGATCGGGGTGATTTTGTCTTCGTTACCGATGCCGATGTATTGGAGGCCGAAGGGCGCGGGATGGCCGGCGGCGGCGCGCTGGGCGCCCCACTTCGAGGTGACGGGGCCGTTGGCGTATTCGATCAGATCGAGCACCTCCTGGATGTAGGCGGGCATCTGATCCATCGGCAGACCGAGTTGGCCGATGCCGTATTTCCG
>Ga0207679_10002170_pt1 | contig 12135 bp, 9 predicted proteins | sample KBSC73metaG_FD_184320 | JGI IMG/M metagenome (GOLD analysis project Ga0207679, IMG submission 184320) | Corn rhizosphere microbial communities from Kellogg Biological Station, Michigan, USA - KBS C7-3 metaG (SPAdes) (version 2) | ecosystem: Host-associated > Plants > Roots > Rhizosphere > Soil ...
GGTCCCGACAGGGGAACGCCGCGCCCGCCGGACGATTGCCTGGGAGGTTGCTTACTTCACCGCGGGAGCCGGGGACGCCTGCTCCGCGCTGCGCTTCGCGGCCTTGTGCCGGGGAGCGGACTTCTTGGCCTTCTTCTCCGAGTGCTTCTTCTCGGTCTTGGTGGAGCCGTCGGCCTGGGTGCTGGTCTTCGTCTCGGACTTGGTCTCCGACTTGGTCGCCGGAGCCGCAGTGGTGCTGGTGTCGCTGCCGCTGGCGGGAGCCTGAGCAAACGCGGCGAGGGGCAGAGCAACGGCGAGTGCGACGGCGGAGAGGAGATTGCGCTTCATGAGGGTGCTTCGTCCTTTGTGGAGAGAGGGCGAACCATTCGCCCTCGTTGCACCACTAGGAACGGCGCGGAGCCGCGCCCATTCAAGATGCCCTAGAACTGCAAGCGCAGCATCACCCGGCCGCCGAGGTAGCGATCAGTCGCACTCCCCGCCGCTTCCGGCTGGCCCTCGTCGAAGGTGAAGGACGTGGACTGGTAGGTGCCGAAGACGCGCAGCGCGACCGGCCCGAAGAGGTGGATGTGGAAGCCGAGCTCGGCCTCGATCGCGTGCGCGCTGCCGGTGAAGACGACCGAGTTCACGCCGGTCGCGTCCTGCACCGGAAGATCCTTGGTGCTCCAGATCATGTAGTCGCCGCCAACGATGATCCAGAAGCCGCTGGAGACCGGGATGTCGACCCGCAGGCCGAACTTGTAGCCCGAGAGGCTGAACTGCGGGAGCCCGTTGAACCCGCTGCCGCTCGGGTCTCCATCGGTCACGAACTTCTGCTTGCCGTAGGCGAAGAAGGGAACGATGGCGAAGTCGGAGTCGCTCCAGAAGCGCATCCGCCATTCGATGCCCGCCTGCCAGCGGTTGTAGGTGGTGCCCTTCTCGAAGCTGTCGGTGGTGTCCTGGAACTTGCTCTTCAGCCCCAGCGACATCGCGTAGTCCCCGAAGATGCCGATACCGGCGAAGAACCCGTCGGAGAAGAAGGCGATGGGAAACAGCTCGAGCCGGGCGTGAGGAGCGAAGAAGAGGCCCACGCTGTACGGGCGGAGGATCGAGCCCGCGCCGACGTTGTCGTAGGAGAGGTTCCGGTTCAGGAGATCGACGCCGATCTCCACTGCAAACGGCCACTGGTGCCGCGGCGCCTGATATCCAGAGGTCGCGCCCGCGTCGACAGCCACCGGCGTATCGGCGAGCGACTTCTCGCCTGGAGCCGGCGGGGTGGGCGTCACCGGGAGCGGAAGCGGTTCGGCGGCTGCCGCGCCCGCGGCCATGGCTCCCGCTGCGGGGGCGGAGGTGGGCGGCGTGGTGCTCATCGTGTCCGGGCCCTGAGCCGGCGCGCTGCCCGCGGCGACCGCGGCCACGGCGCCAGCGCCCGCGGCTGCATCGCCTCCCCCGGAGGCGAGATTCCCCACGTCGGTGGTGAGGGTCTGGATGCTGGTGTTGGTGAGCTTTCCAGCCGAGGTGAGCGGGAACGACCAGCTCTGGGCGGCCTTCCCGGGCTTGTCCAGCCAGGAGAGCTGGACCTCCTTGCCCTTGCCGGACTTGGCCTTGGCCACGCCGCCCACCAGGAGGCCGGACACCTGGGCGCTCTTCATCTTGTTCCAGTCGGGCTTCTTCTTGGTGAAGACCCGGCTCGACGGGACGCAGGTGTACTTCCGGCAGAGCGTGGCCGAGATCTGGCTCCCGACCTGCGACTTCTTGTCACCGGTGATCGGAGCGATGGTGATCTTCGGAGCCGCGTTGGCGCTCAGCGCACAGATCAGGAGGCCCAGCGCGGCGAGTCTTCCGTGAAGTGACATCCTTTTCCTCCGGGGGCGCGAGCGAGAGGACGGCGCAGCAGGCTGCCGCTCACGCTCACAGGGCGAATGCTCCCCTCTCCGCCGTCACCCCGCAAGGATTCGTCTGTGGACCCGACGGCTCCGGTGTACCAGGATGTGGTCACCGTTCCGGGCCCTTAGCTCAGCGGTCAGAGCTGTCGGCTCATAACCGATTGGTCCCAGGTTCGAATCCTGGAGGGCCCACACGTCTGATCCGGTTCGGCGTCCCGGAGGGTCCGGGACGCCGGAAAACTTCAGTCACGGTTGCGCGACCAGCGATCGACCTCCAGGGCTCCGACCGGGGTGTGCTGAGCACAGCGAGGTGGCCGAGACCGACGCGAGACGGCGCACCCGCGGAGCGAGCAGCGGAGGCGTGCCTCGCGGCCCGTCGAGCAGCGTAGCGACGAGGCTGCGCGTCGCAACGAGAGGATCGGCCACCGCAGCGATCAGCACACCCCGGTCGGAGCACTAGTGGTGAGCGCGCGCGGAGAGCAGCAGCGCGGCGAAGAGCCCGGCGAGGTACACGAGGCTGAAGAGGAACGTCTGCCGCGCCCACGCCTTCTGCTCGCGGCGGAGCACGCCGCGGGTGACGAGCGCGAGGAAGACACCCCCGAGCACGAGCGCGACGACCAGGTACAGCGGACCGGCGACGCCGAACGGCACCAGCAGCACGCTCAGGACCACGAGCAGCACCGTCCAGACCAGCATCCAGATGCGGGTCGCCTCGTCGCCGCGCACCAGCGGCAGCGCCATGTACCCGGCGTTCCGGTACTCCTCCTTCCGGAACAGCGCGATCGCGAGAAAGTGCGGCATCTGCCACGCGAAGAGGATGCCGAAGAGCAGAAGACCGCCGACGCCGATCCGGCCGGTCACCGCGGTCCAGCCCATCAGCGGCGGAAGCGAGCCGGGAATGGCGCCGACCAGCATCGCCATCGGGCTCCGCGGCTTGAGCGGGGTGTAGGCCCAGACGTAGCTCACCAGGGCAAGAAACCCGAGCGAGCCGGTCAGACCGTTGCTGGCCAGCGCCAGCAGGGGAAGGGAGAACACCGCCAGCAGGATCCCGAACCCCAGCGCGACGCCGGACTCCATCCGCCCGGAGGGAAGCGGGCGCGCCCTGGTCCGGGCCATGTAGCGATCGCGGTCCCGCTCGAGCCAGCAGTTCAGCGCGTTGGCCGCCCCCACCGTCCCTGCGGTTCCCAGCAGGGTCGCCACCCACCGCGCCACGGACAGCTCGCCGGGCGCGAGCCACATCCCGCCCGCCAGCGTGCAGAGCACGAGGCTGGAGAGACGCGGCTTGACCAGGGAGAGCAGGTCGGCGGCAGGCGACACCGGCCTGGAGAGGGCACGGACGGTCATGACGAGGGCACCCCGATTACCCGTCCCGGCGCCGCTCTTCAAGGGCCCGGGGGCGCCCGGCATGCCGGAGGCGACAGGGGACGGCCTCCCAGGCTCAGTGAGCGAGCGCCTGGGCCTCCACGGCGTGCTCGCCCCGGGGCTCGAGCTCGAGGTACTTCACCGCGGTGATCCGCGCCTTCTCCCGGCTCCGTCGGTCCGATCCGAGGAAGCGAGCGTAGAAGAAGTACGCGTCCGCTGCCTGGGGATCGGTGTCCAGCGCACGCCGGAAGGCCTCGTCGGCGCGGGTGCGGTCCCCCTGCGCCTCGTAGGTGCGAGCCAGCTCGGTCAGCGCATCGGCGATGCGTGACCCCTGGCCGATGAACTCCTGGCTGGCCCGGATGAGCTGCTCGACGCTCTTCGGGTAGTCCTTCTTCTCGCGGTAGACGATGCCGAGCTGTAGGCGGGCTTCGGGATTCTTCGACTTCGGGTCGCCCAGCGCCTTGCCGAACTGGGCGGCGGCGTCGTCGAGCCGGCCCTGGCGGTAGTAGACCTGACCGAGCATCACCATCAGCCGGGGGCTCTCCCCCATGGTGCGGATGGCGGTGACCAGCGCCTCCTGCGCCGCGGTGGTGCCTTCCGGCTTCTGCATCAGCGCCCGTGCGAGATCGACGTAGGCCTGCGCTCGGCTGGGATCGGCCTTCACCGCCTCGCGCATCTCGCGGACCGCGGAGTCCGTCTGCCCCTCGACCAGCAGCCGCTTGCCCCGGAGCAGGTGAAGCTCGGGATTGTTCCGGTCGAGCTGGAAGCCCTCCTCGTCCTCCTTCGCCGCAAGCGCGGACGCGGCGGCGCGATCGAGTGGGACCCCGGTCGCGTCGGCCAGCTTTCGCGCCATGTCCGGTTGCACGGCCGCCGCCGCGGCCTGGACCCGGCTCACCAGGAATGCGCGGGCAAGGTGGGCCACCGCCAGCTGCCGCGGCGAGGGGGGCGGGTCCGCGTCGAGCAGCTTCTTGAGGCTCGCCGCGGCGGCCGGGAAGGCGGCGGCGTTCTCCGAGTCGAGCACCAGGAGCGCCCGCCCCAGCAGCGACTCGGGGTGGTCCCTCTCGTAGCGGAGGGCGAAGCCGTAGTTCTGATCCGCGGCGCGCGGATCGCCCCGCCGGCGGTGGAGCGTCCCCAGGGCCGAGTAGACACGGGGATCGCTCGGCGCGGCCTGCTGCGCCTTCTCCAGGCTCTCGCGAGCCCGTTCCAGGTCGCCGAGCTGCATCTGGATGATGCCCTGGGTGAGGTAGAGGAAGGCGCTGATCTGGCCCTTCTCCTCGAGCGCCTTCACCTTCGACTCGAGGGTGGCGAGGGCCTGGGTGCCCTTCCCCGAGTAGCTGGCGAGCAATGCTTCCGCCGCATCGGCGAAGCGACTGTCCTGATCTGCACTTCGTCGGACCGCCGCCAGGTTCTCCTCGGCGAAGCGGCGAGCGTCGTCTCCGTCGCCGTGCTCGCCCCAGCGGATGGCGTAGGCGTAGGCGAGATAGCCGTGGGCCAGCGTGCTGTTCGGGTCGATGTCCAGAGCCGCGGCCGCCGCGTCGGTGGCCTTCTTGTACGAGGCGAAGCTGTCGTGGCGCAGCTGCTCGCTGGCCTCCTTGAGGCTCTTCTTCAGCTTGATGTCGCGGCCGGCCTTCCATTGCCCCCAGCCGTACCAGCCCCCGATGATTGCCGCTCCGGCCACCGCCATGATGATGAAGCGGGTGGCGTGGCCCTTCTTCGCCGCGTACACCGGGACTTGGTCGTCGTCCTCGAGCTCGGCCATGCGCGGAGCGGCCCCGCGCTGCTGGACGGGCATCCCGTTCACCGACCGCGTGCGGCCGGCGGAAGGCACCCCTCCGGCCGGCATCTCGGAGAGCCGGGGGGGAGCACCCCGGGTGGCCGGTGCCGGGGGCGGGTCGGGCGGAGGAGGAGGCCTCGGCGGCTCGACCTTCCAGCGAACGAAGGTCGCGGCGGTCTCGGGATCCTTCGGGTCGAGGTCCCAGACCTTCTGCAGCGTGGCCTTTCCCGCGGTGGCGTCGCCGGAACGCATCTGCACGTCGGCGAGCGCTCGGAGCACGCCACGATCGCTCGGGGCGACACCCAGCGCACCCTGCAGCTCGTCGAGCGCCTTCTTGTCCTTGCCCTGCTCCGAGTAGACGCGAGCGAGGAGCAGGCGGGGATCGGGGCGGTTGGGATGCGCCTTCACGCCCTTCTTGCAGACGACCATCGCTTCCATGAAGCGGCCGGCGGCGAGATACGCCTCGGCGAGCGGTCGATACGCGTCAGAGCCAGGGTCAGAATTGAACGCACTTTCCAGCTTCGCGAGCTCCTGGGGGCTCAGCGTCTTCGCAGGCGTGGTGCTCATCGAATGCTGCGGAATCTAAAGGAAACCACCGGTCCTCGGAAGCCGGCCGTCCGTTGACACACCCCCCGTGGGGCGTATAGAGCCCCACGTCCCTGCCTCCGGGGGTGTAGCTCAGTTGGGAGAGCGTCGCGTTCGCAATGCGAAGGTCGTCGGTTCGATCCCGTCCACCTCCACTCACCTCGTCGTGATGCCGTGACGGGGCCCGGGAGTCCCCCGGGCCCCGCGACCGGCTCCTCCCCCACCCTGCTGCCGGTCCAGATTGTCCAGTGGGACGGTGCGCGCGGGATCCTCGACGGCGGGGGTCGGACCTTTCCCTTCACCCGCTCCGACGCGGTGGGCTTCCATCCCGCGGCCGGACTCTCGGTGGTGGCGGAGCTCGATCCGCAGGGGAGCCTGGTGCGCCTCACCCTGCCCGGCCATCCAGTCCGCGCGGAGCCTCCGGAAAGACGACCCTTCGGATGGGCGAGCGTTCTGGTCGATGCCGGGATCGGGCCGAGCGGGCCTCGCTGGCAGGCGGCGCTGGCGCGAGGGCTCCCGCAGGGCGCGCGGCTCACGGCCCGGGCCCTGCCCGAGGGCGGCACGCTCGTCGAGGCACGCTGGCCCGGAGCGCATCTGCTGATCCGCGAGCGGCGCGCCGAGGATCTCGGCGGGCTGGAGCGACGGCTCGCGCCGGTCGCCGGGCCGCTCCCACCCGTCCTGTGGGAGGTGCTTCCCGCGGGCGTGCTCCCCGTCGAGGAGCGCCGGTTGCTGGGTCCCGAGGCGGGCGACCCCTGGGCCCCGGCGGGCCCGACACGCCTGCTGGTCCGGGTGCTGCGCGCGGCGCTGGACGCGGGCGGAACGTACCTGGTGCTCGGGCACGCGGGGCGGCTTCTCCTCGCGGCCGACGAGGCGAGGAGTCGGCTGGGCGATCCGGAGGACGCCGAGTCGCGCCCGTTCGGAGCCTTCATCGACTGGGCGCTCACGCCCGACCGGAGCCGGTACCGGACGCTGGGGATGGCGGTGGCGGGCGGTGACGATCTCGAGATCGACATCGTCCACTCCGGCAGCGAGGTGGAGCTGGACAGCGCCGAGTCGGCCCTCCTCTTCGGCTGCCACCTCCAGGTCCGCGGGGCGCGGCTCCTGGAGGAGGGCCAGGTCCTCTACGTGCCGAAGGACGTACGCATCGGACCCCGCGGAGCGAGCGCAAGCGCACGGACCGGGTACAAGTACGTCGTCGCGCGGCCTCCGCCAGCGCCGGTCACCGGCGCCGTGCGGCCGCGGGTCCGGCTCGTTCGGGGCTGAGCCTCAGGCCTGCCACTCGTCGGGCCATGCCGGTGCCGAGTGTCGGTCACGGATGCGTCGTCAATCCAGGACTCAGGCCACCTTCGCGGCCGCGGTGGCCTTCTCGTAGAACTGCTCGTTCTCCGTCGACTCGTTCAGGGCCAGGGTGGACGCGGCGCCACCGGCGATGACCTGCGCCACCTCGTCGAAGTAACCGGTCCCGACCTCACGCTGGTGCTTGGTCGCGGTGTAGCCGGTGGACTCGGCGCCGAACTCGGCCTGCTGCATCCGGCTGTACGCCGCCATCCCCTCCTTCGCGTAGTCGCGGGCCAGGCTGAACATGGAGAAGTTGAGCGCGTGGAACCCGGCGAGGGTGACGAACTGGAACTTGTAGCCCATGGCCCCGAGCTCGCGCTGGAACTTGGCGATGGTCGCATCGTCGAGGTGCTTCTTCCAGTTGAACGACGGCGAGCAGTTGTAGGCGAGCAGCTTGTTCGGGAACTTGGCGCGGATCCCCTCGGCGAATGCCCGGGCCTCGGCGAGGTCGGGGTGCGATGTCTCGCACCACAAGAGATCCGCATAAGGTGCATAGGCGAGCCCGCGGGCGATGGCGCACTCCAGACCGCCCTTGATGCGGAAGAAGCCCTCGGGAGTCCGGTCACCGGGGACGATGAACTCGCGGTCCCGCGGGTCCACATCCGACAGGAGGAGCTTGGCGCTGTCGGCGTCGGTGCGCGCGATGACCAGGGTGGGCACGTCGCAGACGTCCGCTGCCAGCCGCGCGGCGATGAGCGTGCGGATGAAGTGCGAGGTCGGCACCAGCACCTTGCCGCCCATGTGACCGCACTTCTTCTCCGAGGCGAGCTGGTCCTCGAAGTGAACGCCGGCGGCACCCGCCTCGATCATCGACTTCATCAGCTCGAAGGCGTTCAGGGGTCCGCCGAACCCGGCCTCGGCGTCGGCGACGATGGGCGCCATCCAGTAGCGACCCGACTTGCCCTCAGCGTGCTCGATCTGATCGGCACGCCGGAGCGCCTGGTTCACCTTGCGCACCACGTTGGGCACCGAGTCCACCGGGTACAGGCTCTGGTCGGGGTACATCTGGCCGGCGGTGTTGGCATCCGCGGCCACCTGCCAGCCCGAGAGGTAGATGGCCTGCAGGCCGGCGCGCACCATCTGCACCGCCTGATTGCCGGTGAGGGCGCCGAGCGCGTTGACGTAGTCCTCGCTGTGGAGCAGCTCCCAGAGGCGCCTCGCGCCCATCTCGGCGAGCGTGTACGAGATGCGGATCGACCCGCGGAGACGTTCGACGTCGGCCTGCGGGTACGGCCGGACGACGCCCTCGAACCGACGGGCGTGCAGTGACTCGGTGCTGCGTCCGGCAGGGGTGGGCGGCGTGCCCGACCCTTCCTTCATCACCATCCCGATGCTCATCTTCTCCCCTCCTTGGGGCGGGTGAGACACGTTCGCGACCAGTGACAGCGCTTCAGGTGTCAATCTGTTTATCGAATGACGTACCGCGCTGTAAAGCTGAATCCGCTCCGGACCGTCGGCAAGTGCCCCTGTCGTTTCAGCGCCATGGTGCGGACGCCTGGCCGGCAGAGCACCTGGGCACGTGGGCCCCCTGTAAACTAGTCAAAACGGGTGCACGAAAGGTGCGCCACGTCTCGGGATTCGATCCGGGGGGCGCGTTCCGCGGACGTTCGCTCGGGTCAGCCCTCGCCGTCGCCGGGAAGCGAGGCGAGCTGAGGCGCTCCGGGGACCGCCGCGACGTCGGGTGCGGAGACAGCCATGTCCTTCGGCGCCTCGGGCGGCGTCTCCATGGCCTCGGGGCGCTTCTTCGGAGTCGCGGAGCCTCGGCAGCCGCGGCACCACGGCTGGTTGCGGATGGCACCGTCCGGCATCTTGCGAAGCCCGAACTGCGCCAGGGGGCGGATCCGCCGACACTTCAGGCACATCAGGGTGATCAGCACCTCGTGCCCGTCAGCGTCGAACACCGCGCTCGCCCGGCGCTTCTTCGGGCGGGTGCCATCCGCAGTGCGGGACCGGCGCGCCGGCGGCACGAGGGCGGGCGTCACCTTGTAGAGCATGGTGCCTCTGGATCAATCAGGAGCCCCTGACACCCGCCGAAGGAGCCGAGTGGATCAGCGGCGTTGGCGGCGCAAACCCAGGACGGCGAGCAGTCCCACCAGCCCCGCCAGGCCCCCCATCCCTCCCGAGGCGCTGGAGCAGCTCGAGCTCTCCGGAGCGGGAACGAAGGGCCCGGTGTCAGGTGGGATGGTCGGATTGCTGGGGGGTGGAGGGCAGGACCCGCCATCGCACCCTCCGTCAGACGGGCCGCCATCCGTGGGAGGGCCGCGCGGATCGGTGGCGGGGTCGATGACCAGCCCGGCATCGGGGGGGATGTCGTCCCAGCGCACGAGCGCGAGGCCCCGGTTCGTCGCATCGCCGAGCGCGATGACCCCTGCGGGAAAGGCGCTGCCGGCGCCCAGGTTGGTGACCGCGACGCCGGTGGGACCGGTGAGCGGCCCCAGCACGTCCTGGGCGATGACCCGGAAGGCGCCGGGAAGTGGGTCCAGCTGAAGAAGGTCGTAGATGGTCAGGCCCGCGCTGCTGGTGACGAGCAGGTATGCGGCGTTGATCCCCTGGTAGACCGCGAGGCCGGTCACCGGTGGCGACAGCCGTCCCTGGCTGACCTGGGCAATGTCGAACGCGGCCGGGCCGGCATCGAGCCCGGCGTTGAGGATGTACAGGTTCCCCAGCGTGTTTCCGCCGACCAGGACCTGGTCCCGAGCTCCGTCGAGGGCCAGCGCGCGCATCGGTTCAGTCAGGGGCGCCGCGGTGAGGCCTTGGAGCACCTGGACCTGCGCGCCGGAGAGCCCCAGGTCGAAGCGGGTGAGCTGCGTTGCGGTGGCGTCGGAGACCAGGAGCACCGCCCCCCCGTCGGGCACGGCGGCGAGGGCCAGCGGCGGCCCACCGTTGATGGCCTGGGTCGTGGACAGCGGGGTCCACTGGCCATTGTCGATGATGCCCAGGACGACGCTCCCCGAGGCCGCCACCGCGACGAGACTCCTCCGGATGCCCTGGACCAGGACGCGGGGGGTGCTGGCCACGCCGGCCGTGCTGGCCGGAAAGTTGACGACCGCGGCCGCGTTTGCCGTCGACAGGGTGAAGGGAAAGGGGGCGGTCCCCGTGGTGGCGAAGAGAAGCGAGCCTCCGACGTCAGTGCCGGGGTCCGAGTACCAGAGCGCCACGTCGACCGCACCGGTCCCGGGGAGGGCCGGCGTGGTCCGGCTGGCAATGGGAACGAAGTAGGTGACCGGCTGGGCGGCAGCGACGGACCCGAACAGGACGGCGGCGGCGAGGACGAGGCGGGGCACCGGTGAGCCCGGTAGCCTACCATCCGCGGTGACGAAGTCCCGAGACCGGCTCAGTTCCTGGAGACGGATCGGTAGACCTCGAGCAGGTGCGCCGCGACCTCTGCCCACCGGAACGTGCGTGCACGCTCGAGACCTGCCTCGGAGCGGCGCGAGCGCTCCGAGGGGTCTTCCAGGAGCCGTCGCACCGCGGAGGCAAGACCGGCGGCGTCGTCTGGCCCGACCTGGACCGCGGCGTCGCCGCACACCTCGGGAAGCGCCGCAGCGGTGCTGACCACGACCGGGGCTCCGAGCGCCATCGCCTCGAGCGGCGGCAGCCCGAATCCCTCGTCCTGCGAGGGAAAGACGAACACCGGAGCGGCGGCCATGAGCGCCCACAGGAGAGGCTCGGCGAGGTAGCCGAGCGGGCGGATGTCGAGTCCGTTCGCCCGAAGCGCCGCGATGCGTGTCTCGATCGGACCCGAGCCGTACCAGCGCTGCCCGGCCAGGACCAGCGTGGGCGCACGCGGGCCGAGCCGCTGCAGCGCATCGAGCACCAGCTCCAGATTCTTCCGGGCGTCGAGCGCGCCGGCGAAGAGGATCCACCGGTCCGGCAGGCCCAGGCTGCGCAGCCACGCCTGCGACACCGCATCGAGCGGCCGCGGCTGCACGTGATCCACCCCGTTGTGGACCATGGAAACGCGCGCGGGGTCCAGCTCCGGATATCGGCGGAGCAGCTGGTCGCGCGTCCACGCGCTCACGCAGACGACGTGATCCGCGACCTGGAGGCTCCGCTGGAGCCACAGCCGGAACTGCCAGTGGAAGGCCCAGGAGACGCTCCCCGGCGAGGTGAGAGGAATGAGGTCGTGCACGGTGAGCACGAACGGCACGCCCGGCACCGGGAGCAGCGGAAGGTCGACGTTGCCCACCGCGTGGAACACCGACGCGCCACTGCGGGGAAGCATCCGCGGGAGCTCGGCCAGCGTGTGGAGCGTGCGGCTGCGAACGCGGCGGGGCAGCTCTCCGGAGCTGCGGGCGCCCACGCGGAGCACGCGGACGCCGCGGGCCTCGAGCGCGCCGGCCACCGCGTGTGCGTACCGGGCGATGCCAGTCGTCGGCTCGTCCCACAGGGTCGCGTCGAGGGCCACGGTGAGCTCCACGGGCGGCGCACGCTGACACATGTGCTAGAGCCCCCGCGAGCTTCATGGCCGTCCACCAGCTGGTCCCCCACTTTCACCTCGGTGAGCCGACCGCGCAGGCGGCGGTGCAGTTCCGGGCCCTGCTCCGGCGCCTGGGTCACTGGGGCGGCCTGTACGCAGCGAGCCGGGAGCCGGGGACCGAGGCGCTGGTGCAGCCGCTCCGGGCCCTGCGGGTGCAGCCGGGGGACTGGGTGCTCCTTCACCACGCGATGGGAAGCAGCCTTCCCGCGCGGCTGCTCCACACGCCGGGGAGGCGCGGGGTGGTGTTCCACGGCCTGCCCTCCGTGCGGCTGAACCGCGGCACTCCAGCGGAGCGCGCCGTGCTCGCGGGGAGGGCCCAGCTCTCCGGAATGGCCGCTCACGTCTCGCTGGCCATCGGGCTCTCCGGATTCGCGTCCTCCGAGCTGTCCCGCTCCGGCTACGGAGAGGCGCACACCGTCCCGCTCTTCGTCGAGGCCGAGCGATTTTCGGAAGACCGGGCGGAGCCCGCGCTCCGGGCTCGCCTCGGCTCGGGGGCGCAGACCCTGGTGAGCGTGGGTCCGGTCACCCGCGAGGCCCATCTCGAGGACCTGCTCGCGCTCCACCGCGAGGTGCTCCGCATCCGTCCCGATGCCCGGCTGGTGGTGGCCGGCGCGGTCGACCCGACTCTCGGCGGGCTCGAGTCCGAGGCCGCGCGCACGCCGGGAGTGACGATGCTCGGCCAGGTGAGTCACGGCCAGCAGGTCGCGGTGTACCGGAGCGGCTCGGTCCTGGTG